>Ga0181464_1001181_pt1 | contig 10503 bp, 13 predicted proteins | sample InSIn2gowninarea_FD_119074 | JGI IMG/M metagenome (GOLD analysis project Ga0181464, IMG submission 119074) | Clean room microbial communities from NASA Spacecraft Assembly Facility at Jet Propulsion Laboratory, Pasadena, California, USA -... ...
ATTAACAGGGCCTTGGGGGTCAAACACTTAAGATCAAGTGGACCCAGGTGTTACTTCTTATCCATTACTCTTACCTTAGTCTAGTGGGTATTATTTCTTTTCTCTAGGTTTTGTTGATGAACTAGCTCTTCTTAGTACCCGTTGATTTTAGCTAAAAATTTTGACACCATCACTCAAAATTGATGAGCTCTATTTTATTTCTTCAGAAATCTTCATATGCCATTGCTTATTTCAAGACCCATTGATTTCAGTCAAAAACTATGACATCATCACTCAAAATCAATAGGCTCTACTTGATGTATTCATAAATCTTCACCCGCCATTGCTTGTTCTGGGACCCATTGATTTCAGTCAAAAATTATGACATCATCACTCAGAATCGGTAGGCTCTGTTAGATGTCTTGGATATAAATTTATACAACTCTTGGACACTTGTATTTACAATTTTGTGACACTCTAAGGGAATGAAATGAGAATAGAAGGAATTGGTAAAAAGAATGAAAGAACAAAGGAATTTACAACTCCCAAAGACTTGTATTTGCATAACTCTCAGATATTCTAAGGGAATGAATATAAATCTCGAACATTCTAAGGGAATGAATATAACTCTCGAATACTCTATTATTTACAAAACTCCTAAAGACTTGTATTTACATAACTACACCTGCTAAATATGGAATTTAGCTTGTGTCCCATTGGGAGTGCCAAAAATGGAGCTTGAATATAGAATGGAAAGAATTTATGAAAAGAACTTGTGATAATAATGAAATAAGGAAAGAATGATTTTGTATTACCCTGATTCAGAGTGTAATTTTGAAATAATACAATCTTCTGGTAGCTCTTTAGGGTCTCTGCCTGCTGGAGAATGGAATCCTCTACTTATTGCTTCTAGTAGCTTATTCAAAGGTAGACTTAGTAGAGGTTTCAGCTGATGGAATTAGCTCTATCGAGAGGAATGGGTGCATATTTTTATTTATATCTCTAAGATCTTTATAATCAATCTATGATAAGATAGGGAATTTCTTAATCTTCACTGTATCTGCTCTAAACCCTATCAGAACATTTTCTAGCCTTACAGCATGCAAAAATATTATGATTACTTCCTGAGCAAGCTCATTTATTTGATGTAAGTTTGAGATTTGCTTCTAAGAAAAGGACTATTCAAGAAATTGAGTGGTATTGGCTACCCAATTGGCAGCACTACCCTATACATTTTATTCTTTCTGCAAATTGGGAGCTTTCATCTCAATCAAAGAATTAAAGAATTTGTTAATGAATCCCAGCTCTATTAGGAGATGATGCTTATCAATATCCATATTGAACACCAAATTTTGGATTTCACATATATCTTGGATCCTCCTTAGATAAAACTATCTTGGTATAGGAGTGATCGTTGCTATGTCCTTTTCAATCAGGATTCTTAACCAGGCCTACATTGTTTCTAAGACTAACTTGGGTGTGTCTAAAGCCAGCTGATGGAGAGCGGTTTGAGTGTGAAATTGGTTGATTGATTGTATTAGTTGTTCCTTCAATAGATGCAAGTGTGATAATGTTATCATTCTATCTACGACTTGCTCCACCAAGGATTTTCTAAAATTCTTTATGAGCAATAACAACTTTGAATTATCATTAGATAAAACTTTATTTATTGCAATGATAGTTTGTAGCACGGTTGTAACTTGCTTGACCTTCTAAGTATCAATGACTGCAGCCTAAGCTTTAAGATCTTGTATTGTTTGATTTGCAGCATCTAGCTTAGCTTTTGTTGTGTTATGATCTTGTTAAATTCTAATTTATACTTGTCAAACTTTGCAAATAAGTCTATTTTTATTCTACAACTTGGTTATTATTTTATCTTTAAGGGAGCATTCTTTCTTATATTGATCTAATTTTTTGTTCAAATTTTCTATCTTAGTCTCCATTGCTTGAAGACTTTTATTGACTTCCATTGAAGTATTTACCAAGAATCTTGACTGGTCAATTATTGGTGCACTTTGCATATTTACATCAATTATTACCATGGGAGTAGTGTTTAATTTCCCTTTTATAAAAGGCATCTATGCTATTTTGATATCTCTTGTTTCTATCACCTTGCTCAAAATTCTCAACTATTGTTCAAGGAGCACAGGAGGATTATTAACAAAAGTTACCCAATCAATGGGCTCTACAATTTGTGTAGAAAAATTAGATTTTATTTCCTCTTATGAGGCTGTAGGAATCAAAGAATGCGAAGGAGTGATTCCACCTGAAGTAGATGTCACAACCTATTGGATGGGATGTGACTACTGAGGAGCTGTTAGGTCTTGAACTTCTATTTCTTCCTCTACCTCTTCCATGACCTTATCATCATCATTAACTTTGTCCATTGGGTCAGAGTCCTTTTTCTTTTTGGATTCATCATCACCTGGTCCTCCTCCAAGTGTAGCTATTACAGATCTACTAGCTCCAAGTATGCTTCCCCTACCTTGTTGAGTTTGGGTTTGCTCTTTTTTAAGGGTTTATTCTTATGCTTGAGCTCCTTATGTAGCACCAGTATCTGCATCTTGCATCTCTCTTAACTCTTATGTATCAAAAATCTTTGCCTCTTTTGTCACTACCTTTGGAACTTCTTCTATAGCCTTTGAAAGTAGATGTGCAGTCATTTATGACTATGACCTTGTCATAATGGTGCGAGGCTTTTTTACAGGCCTCTGTTCTTTCTCCAGAGTTTGTTATTTTTTAGCAAGGGTTTAAATTCTCCTTTTATTCTTTAGAGAAGTCTCCCGAGAATAGGTGGTAGTGTTTGAGGTATTTTGCTTTCCCTTATTTGAAAGCTCAACCATGTTGGATGATTGTCCTACTTGTACTAGCCATGCTTCTATAGCAATTTTTCCTTAAAAATGAGGAGAAAGGGGCTATCCCAACTTTGGTAAGGTATCTTTGGCATATTCAGCCTTAAAGAACTTTTCATATTTGAATTTCTCAAATAATTCACTCTTTATGTGGTGAATTTTTGTTGTATACTCAAATCTAAACTTTGTAAAATAATGAATTTTATTAGGACCCCACCCAAGATTTGTTAACTGGGTGAGGACTTCTGGGTTGAGGAAAAAATCTTATTACTTATTTTCCTAGTTTTTGTATTTCTTTATCCCCTCAAGGGCCATCTAATCTTTATTCAGGGGTGTGAATTCCCAATCAGGGTACATTTCTGCCTCTTATTTAGTTTTATTTACAAAATATTGTACATGGGGCCTACTCTCATAGACAAAAGCTAGACATTTTTTGCTTGACCTTATTACTTGGTTCATTTCTTCTGAAGGGTCATACATCCATGGAACTTCAACCATATCTAATTTCAAATTATGTACAATGAATTTTGCTATACTGTATTTACATCCTATTTTTAAAAGAGTAAAAGTTTTAGTAGAAGCTAGTATATCTATAATAGATTTAAAATTACCCCTAGACCCATATTTGATCTCTATGGCAAAAATTTACCTTTCCATTTCTATTGAATATAGCTGGGGGGTTACATACTTGGGTAATAAAAAAGGTTTCTCAAAATACCCATACCTAATTATTATGGTGCAGTCTCTTAAGAAGTACCAATCATCGATTTTGTTTCCTCCCTGTAGCTCCTTCATTGTACTTTTTTGTAGTCTGCTGAGGAGTTTTTCAATCAAAATTTGTACTACTATTGCATAGAACTTGTCCATGAACTCATAGTACAACCCATGTAACTTACTCAAAATTAGTACCATCAGGTCAATTGGCATTGGTGCAACATTGGGATTCATCAACTGAACTGGCAGCCCTACCTTTATAAGTTAATCAATTTTTTGATGGGCGAAGAGCCACCAAATATATGAAGAGTGTCTAAAGTCTAATTTTTCAATTTTGAATAGACACCTCTTTATTTCATTGGTAATAAAAGTTAGGAAGTCATAGCAGACATGAGCCTTCGTAATATTATAAGTCATACGTACCATGGCTTCATCCATTTTAATCATGGTTTTCTTTCCTAAAATAACTGCTAGTGCCTAAAACACTTTTCTATCCCTTTTTCTTTCAAACAAGGGTGTCTGATAGCTTGGCTAGAGTTGGGCCTTCCTGTTGTCTTGATATGTTTCGCTAATCCATCTCACCATCTCATCTTAATTGACATAGAATTCATTCTTCTCATTTTTAAAATCAATTTGTTTCTTCACATGAAAAGTCCAATCAACTGGAATAGCAAATGCTTGGATGATGCAATCAAGAGAGTAATCCAGTACTACTTCAAACTTTGGCTCTGATGCGTCTCCCTCTTTTGGGTTCTTGAACATTCCTATTTGGTAACCCTTTTGGTCATGTTTGTGTGCTAATGAATACAACAGCTCAGGGTAAGTAAATGACTCATAGGTAACATAATAAGCTAGGCCCTAGTCAATCATGATGTCCTTTTTTGAATGAGCCAATGACTTCCCCCTTTTGGTGACCTTAGGTGTCATGTGCTACAGAAGAATGCGATTGGGTTTGGCTCTCCATGTGTCTAGGTGATTGATCACCCCATCTCAGTCTAGTTTACTCCTAGGGCATTCTCAAGATATTCTTATTACATGGTTAGAAGGTCAGCATTGACTTGATATATTTCAATTACGAAGGATGATTGAGAAGTTGCCATGATATCAACACCCTTTTTTGAACCTTTGATTATTGTTTGAAAATGGTAATCTAGGCTATGCAAGGTCCTACAATGTTCTATCTCTTGATTCAATTTATAGCTCTAAAATATATAAGTTCTGAATGCTCTAGAAATTTGTGTGCTTGAAATCAGCTAAGTGTTGAACTAGAGGGTATGGGGGGAGTTTTATTCATCCAAGGTTGGTGAGATTTCCATTAATGGCAATTAATATTTGAGGATCTCGAGACCCCTACATTATACGGATTGAGTTGACATAAGTTGGATAAGTAGTTTCAAAGCATGCTAGACTTAATTTGTGGTACTTGTGCGATAGTTTATGAAATCTAAAGAAATATTTCCTTAAATGCTACCTTATTTAGTTCAAGGCTGATCAGTGCATCGACATTAACTCGACCATGCTGAATTAATGTTGAACATTAATGGTTACCTACTTTTTGAGAACTGTGTCCATAAGATGTACAAGTCCCTATTTTTTTTTTTGAAAACTATTTACAATATACATTATTTTATGAGTACTACAAGATAATCTCATCACTCGATAATGTTTCAAATAGATCCTGTTGATGGGAATAGGTAATTATTGGGGCCTTGTAATATCTTGCAATTTGAATGCATTAATTTGCATAGCTTGAGTGATGATGTAAGGCCCACTCCAAAGAGAATCAAATTTTTGGTGTCTTTCAAGCTTTGCTCTTTCCTCATCCCATTTGAGGATAATATCACCTAGTTCAAACTTCACCTGGGAAGACTTTTTCTTATCAAACCACTTCTTAACAATGTGCTAACGATGCTGGAATGATTCATATGCTTTGTTCCAGTCTTCCTCCAATTTTAGGAGTTGACTATATCTTGATTGTAGTGGCTCAAAGTGATGGTCCTCCATTTCTTGTAGGATTTTCAATGCTGGTAACTCTATGTGTATTGGCAACATAGGTCTTTTACCATATACCAATGCATAGGGGGGTGTCTTTATTATTGATTTTATGATGGTCTTGTCTGCCCATAATGCAAAGTCTAATTGTGTATGCCATTGTTTGGGATTCCCTTCAATTATTCTCTTGATGATCTGAGTTAGATTTTTGTTTAGTTGATTTAGCTAACTCATTACCTTATGGGTAATAGTTTAAAGAGAATAACTAGTACACTCCATATTGAGTTACAAAGCTTGATAAATTACCTCTAATAAATGTTGGGCCATTTTCTGACATAATGGTCTGTGGGATTCCAAAGAGAGTGATTATCCTTTTAATCATTTCTATCATCACTTCTTGATCTGTATTTTTACATGGCATAGCTTCTAACCATCTAGTGAAGTAATCTATTACAGTCAAAATAAACTTGTGGCAAGCTGAGGAATTTGGGTTCATAACATTAATGAAATCCATACCCCATTATTGAAAAGGTTCTTCGACTACGATAGATTTAAGAGGCATTGCATCTTGTATCCTCTTTCTCACAAATTTGCTTCATTTGTCACATTCCCAGGAAATCTTAAATGAATCTTAAAATATAGTGGGCCAATAATATCTAGCTTGTAATACTTTTGTTGTTGTAGTTGGTCCACTATAATGCCCACCAGAGAATATGTAATGAAATTCATGCAATATCTATGGGATTCATCTTGAGTCACACATCTTAGTATGGTTTGATTAAAAAAAAATTGTACAGATGGGCATCTATCATGATAAACTTGATGGCATGTAACTTGAATCTCCATCTTTGAAATTTGTCTAGAGCTTCAAAGCACCTACTAGTTTGGAAATAAAACATGATTTATTTAATCCAATCACTTTCTTGATTGAGTTACTATTCATCCTCCATAAGAGTGATCATATGTGAAGCTTTAGCTATATTTTCATAGAGAGCCCTACCTTTGATCAGCTTGGTTGGCTTAATTTCTATATCATATTCCATTATTTTAGTAATCCAACTAGCCTTTCCTTCACCTAGATCTCCTTGTATAACATAATTTCTTACATCTGGATGGATAGTAAATACAAGGATTTTATTATGGGAGACATAATACTTGAATTTTTAAGCCCCTTCATTATGGAAAATACTTTTTTTTTAATAAATGAGTACCTTTTCTAGTGTTGATGCAATGTTTGACTATGAAAGGTAATCAGATGTTCTTCATTTTTGTCATCCTTTTGTGTTAGAATTGCAGCACTGCTCCTATCTACTCCATATGCATACATGATGAAATCTTTTTCCATATCAAGATTTTAAAGCACAAGAGCTTCTGTTATAGCCTTTTTTATTTCTTTGAAGGCTAGTTTTGCTTCATATGACCAAGAAAATATAGCATCTTTCTTTAGCATTGAAGTGATTGGGGATACAATCTCTAAAAAATTATTGATAAATTTTTTAACAAAAATGATTTGTCCAAGGAATGATTGCAAGGCCTTCTTGTTGGAGGGAAGTGGCAATGCTTCTATAGCTTTTACTTTATCTAGATCCATTGCTAGTCCCTCTTTTGAGACAATGTGGTCAAGTAATTTTCCTTGATTGACCATAAAAATTAATTTTTTTGTATTTATTTAAATGCCAAATTTCATGCATTTTTTAAAGACTTGTCTGAAATGTTCCAGGTGATCATTGCTACTTCTAGAGAAAACTGTGATATCATTTACATAGATTAGTATAATCTTATTTATTAGTTCCCCAAATGCATGATCCATGGATCTTTGAAAGATAGCTCCTACATTAGAAAGACCAAATGGCATTTTTTTAAAAGCAAATGTCCCCCATTTAGTTGTAAATGCAGTTTTGAATTGATCTTCATCTTTTACCCAAATCTAGTTAAATCCTAAGTAACCATTACTCATTGAAAAATAGCAAGATTCAACTACTATATGGAGGATCTACTCCATAGGAGGGAGAGAAAAATTATCTTTAAGAGACACTTAATTCAAATTTTTGAAATCAACACATAGTCTGATTTCTCCACTTTTCTTTCTAACAAGAACTAGATTTGCAACCCAATAAGAATGCATGATAGGATAAATAACTTTTGAATCAAGCAACTTGATTAACTCTTATTTCATAGCTTTCTATATTTTTGGGTTGATTGGTCTTTATTTTGCCTGTATGGTTTGACATTTGGTTCAATCTCAATTGTGTGTTGGATGACACTCTTGTCATATGTCTTAAGATCATCATAAGTCTAGGTGATTACTTGGGAAAACTCAAGATAAATTTGATACATAACAACCTTTTCTATATCAAAACTCTCTAAACCAACTTTTACATACTTCCTAGGTTCTACTTCCAGCTCAACATAATTCTCCTTTAGGATGGCCAAAGACTTAGCCTTTTGGACATCTTCTAAATCAAACAATCTTTTAGAAGAGAGCAATCCTTTTGGTATAACATTGTTTCTCAGTTGAATAACATCTGATTCATGGAAATAATTAGGTATTTCTTAAATACTAAAAGTGTGAGTCACTACTTCATCCAAGAGGAATTTCATAATATGCTCATCAAATTCAAATACTTTCCAAAAGTTTCCAGCATCACGTACTGAAGGCCTACATTAAACTTTGACTCCAAGAGCTCCTCTTTTATAATGAGCAAGATTCTAATGTGCCCCTCTTCTAGCAAGTGCATCAGCTATTTGGTTGCACCTTCTAGGAATAGATATAAAATTGATAGCCAAGAATGACTCCAATAAATCCCACACTCTATTCCTATAGGTCTTCAAATAATGATGTTTTGCACTAATCTAATTTTTGACCTACTTAATGACTAGTTTTGAATCACCATGGATAATCAAGCACCTGATGCCTATACTGATTGCTTTAGATAACCATAAACAAAGGGCTTCATACTCATCAGCATTATTTGTACAATTCCATGTGAATTGGAAGGAAAATATTTTAGTATTTTTGTTTAGAGATTTGAACACCACTCCAGCTCCACATCCATGTTTACATCAGGATCCATCAAAATACATCATCCATATCTCATGTTCTTTATCAATAGTGATTGATATTGGCAAAGTTTTCTCATATAAATAATAATTTTCTATACTAGCATTTGTGATCTGATAATTCAGATCATTTGCTGAAAGAACTTCAATTGTTAGTAGTGATTCCCTTAATGTGTCACTTTCAAATACTTCCACTAGTTGTAGACCATTCATACAGTTTTGTTCAATAATTTTTTTCAGATGGATAGTTTCGGTGCCTTCATTCAAAAATTTTACATGTTTTTCTTGGAAAGGAAGTAGAAGGTGACTGTAGTATAAAGCTAGGTATCCTCCTAATTTAGTAGTAAATTCTCTAGAAAGACATTTCAAATAAAGGTGGAAGATCAACTATGATAATTTCTTAGACAACATGAATATCAAGGAAAGAATTCAAAGTTAATTACACTCCTTTGACACTACCAACTACATCTATTAAAGAAGAATCTAATTGAATGACACCATCAATACATCTTGTAATATATAGCTTTATTTCATCTACAATAGCTTTAGATATCATAGTTATTGCAACTTCGATATCAATCATACACTTGTTTACTACCCAACCTTCTAGTCTCAGAGATAAATAAAAAGGTGGGGGCCTTGTTATACCTATTGGAGTTGGAGGGACATCATCATACATTACATAGATAGGATTCCCTTAATTTACCATTTTTTATTATTTCTTAACTTCAAAGCTTCTTGCAAAATATCTAATTGACTTGGTATCTTTAATGCATCAAACATAGTCACCCTAGAAGGAGTTTTCTTTAATTCTTCCACAATATTGTATGGAGCATATGGGATGAACTTACTTGGTTCTACTTGTTGATGTGTTCTAAAATGTTGAGTAGCCTTTTCTTTATGATATTTAATAATAAAAGGATATCTCAATGTACTACGTATCTCCTTCTTCGGGACTTCTTTTTTAGTTACAATGGGGTTTGTTTCAATCGGGGCATTAGTACCTGGATTTTGAGAAATAGTACCTATATTTGATGGAACAGTACCTAGATTTAATGGAACTTGATGTTGTTGGTTCTAAGGTTGAGCTAAGGGATCCTTAGCCTTTTTAGGTTCAGGTTGTACTTGATTGGATGCTCGATATTGCTAAGTGGCTTGGGGTTATTATGGAACTATTGAAGAAGTTGCTCTAGTTTGAACATAATTTGCTTACTCTCTAGCATATCTCAAAAGCCAAAAGTTCATCATTATGAGATTAGCAGAAGGATTTGATGTAGGTTCCACCATCTAGTTAGAATGTAAGCCCAAGTACTGATGTTGATACATCGTACATGAATCTGGAAAATGAGGAGTTGAACATGGTGGACACCATTCCGTAATGCCTGAAGCAACACTATCTGTAGAACTAGTCATAATAGCATTTTTAATTTTTTTGGGAGCATTTATCTATTTTGGCTAGTTGACCTTGAATTAGATTCTTGGTTAATACTAATTATCATATCTTCTATAATCAAAATCATGATTCTATCTTTCTTGCAGAGTGAGCTTATTGGTTAGATTCCTAATAGTTACCTCCAACTACCTTATCTTTCCTCTTCTTGAGAGTTAGGTTCAACACTAGTACTTATGGATTCAAGAGTGGGTAATACTGGTAACTAGTTATAGACAATAGGTTTGGGAGGAGGTGGTAAGGCTAAAACTCCAGGATGACCTATTTTTGGAGCCTATTTAAGAGGCAAATTCATAAATAATGGCATGATTATTCTAGGTTGCATTTTACCAAAGGACACCAAGGTATGTTTTGAGGTTTTTGCTATTTGGTAAACATGTGGAAAGGTATCTCCTAACATAATAATGAGCATATTAAGGTCAGGAAGGAAGGCCTTCTTGTAGTACACCAGAGCTT
>Ga0181464_1001898_pt1 | contig 10493 bp, 15 predicted proteins | sample InSIn2gowninarea_FD_119074 | JGI IMG/M metagenome (GOLD analysis project Ga0181464, IMG submission 119074) | Clean room microbial communities from NASA Spacecraft Assembly Facility at Jet Propulsion Laboratory, Pasadena, California, USA -... ...
CTCAATTGCAACAACCATATCCTTCATTTCCATACAATTGCATGAGATTTTTTTCCTGAAATTGGTAGTCTGTAATAGAAAATTTGCCAATAGGTCTTGCTGGAAATTATTGTTTGTAAAGGTAATATAGGAGCAAAGAAAAAATATTTTGTTTGATATAAATTATAGCATCCTTCTCTCTCACTGATAAAAACGAAGTTAAGATTGTCTTTAAAAATACACCCAAGTAGCCCTGAGAAGGAGCATTAGGAGATATGGGAGGAGGTTTCAGCAAAATGGGAAGCAAATTTTGACATCCATGAGAAGTCCAACCTCTAGAGCATCCCCAAATAAGCAGCTCAAAGCACAAACTACCATGTTACAGGAAGAAACAAGGATTCTACAAGAGATAACCTGTCTACTACAGGATTGTCCCAATAGGAAACAATGAGCCCTGTCTTGAGAATTATTGGCCACAAAACCTTATAAATTTGAAGGAGTCTGCAAGGAAGGGGTAAGTACTTGATCTATCACCTCTTACAGACAAAAAATCTATCAATGTTTGCAAAATTCCCCCACTAAACATCATGTAGCAGAACCATAACAAGTTTGAAGTGTGGAGTTTTCTTGTGAGGATGAGAATTATAATCGAAGAATAAAATTCTTTTGAAATTGGCATACCATTTTTCACCTCACTCATGAATAGGAAGCACTCCTCCTCTTTCATAAGTTGAAATGCTAAGTTCTCTGAAATTGATAATTGGCAGCAGGGTTCCCTTACACAAACCATGAGAACACATGGACAAATCTCATTGACATAGATAGAGAATCTTTTCTAGACTTGAAGAGAGAGTCAAGGACGGATCTGCAGAACTAGAAGAGGGTGGAAAAGAAAAACAAAATGTTGAAACATAAGAAAAAATCCCTGAAAAAGTAGAACAAAGGATAAGAGGATAATAAGAAGAAAAATGAAGAGATAACCTCCCTCCAATCCAAAATAAAGGAGCCCCAAGCCTCTCAGAAGAAGCCAAGCACTAGGGGATCCATGACCAAACAAATGAAAGAAGAATATGCCTTGCTACAGGAAGGTAGAAAGCTGTTACAAGAAGGTAGAAAGTTGTTATAGGAAAGAAGAAAGTTGCTACATGAAAGTGTTGGACAAATACAAGACAGATCAGGAAGGCCATCAATGCCATGAATGACATACAATTAGGTCGCTAAGTTGCTTAGAGGATGAGCAACACTTTCAGCAAGGGGTATGATGGGCCTCCAAATTAGACATAAATTAAGGGCCATCTAACCATCCTTCAGCACATTAAACCTCTCTTTTTGCATTAGATGACATATTTTTAACTTTAATATGTTCATTAGGAAGTTTTAGAGATAATTTCATATTTGTGCCTATTATTATTATTTTTGTAGAATATTATGAGAATATTGAGCATATTATAAAGATTTGGAGGAAGAGGTAATCTAGGGACTTTCTCCTTACTACAGGATGGATCAATATTGGATAATAAATCAACATGATATTATGAAATTATTGCACAAATTTTGGAGCTCCAAGGATTGAGAAAATATAGGAATGAGTTCCCTGTCATTTAATGTGTATTCCTAGTGTTGCGAACCGGATCCACTATTTGAGGTATTTTGGAGGGGAAAACTTCCTCCTTTCAAGGAGAGTGCTTCCTCATCATTTTGTATAAGTACCAATTCATATTTTCCTCTAGGGGCATTGATTTCTTAGTCTTCTTGTGGAGAAAACTTGTATTTTTGCAGCTCCAATTTCATTTCTGGCAGGGGTGTACTTCGATTGATTCAAATAATGAAGTTTGGCGTCATTTTTAGATTCTGAAGCTTGGTATACTTCATAGGACTCTAAGTATCCTTAGGCTTAGTCATCTCAGGAGCCTCATAGCCCTTTCATATAATTTTCTTTTCTTCTTTTCACTTCTTATTCACGTGCATCTCTTATTCTTGTTTTCCTATTTCTGCATTTAATATTGATGTTTCATTCACTGTTGAATTGGGTTAAATGATTGAAGCGAGTTGTTTTGAAGGTTATTTATAGATTCACAAGCTTGATTCATCCTTACAGTAACTTTTAAAAATCATATTCATCATTGAGCTATTTGGATTGGTTTACTAGTTCACAAGTCTATGATTTTTAGAAGTCCCTTGTAGCAAAATAGTAGTAATTTTTTTGCTATTTTTTAGAACATGTTAATGATCTTCATTGGAGTTGATTCCGCTTTTATTTGCTTATAAAAAAACAATTTAATAACAATATTTACCCCAATGCATTTTCACTTGATTAGGTTTAGCATTTTATAGGTTAACTAGCTCACTAGTTCTTGAATTTCTAGTTTTTAGAGTAGTAATTTTCTACTATTTTTAACCACGTGTTAACAGGGGTATTTTGGAGTGATTCCACTTGGAATGGAGACCTAAGACATCTTAATTAATAAAACAATTTGTCCCATCCCATTTTAATTTGATTTTATTGGTCATTCAATGAATTATCTCCTCCTGTAGCAATTTTGTTTCACCTATAACAACCTCTTGTAGCACTCCTGTAGCATGTGTAAACTTAACTATATTTGCTCCAAAATATTGGCTTTTATCTCTTAGGCTAGAATCATGACTCCTAAACTCTAAATCCATGATTTAGGAAGAATAAACATCAATTAGGACATGCCTTTTATAAAGTTGATTAGGCCTATTTATTTGAATTCATGGTCTCAGGATTTCAATCACAAATTTTTGTTCTTGCCTAAGATTAATTTCTTTCAAAGTAACATTTCTATTTCTACAATCATTTTATGCTTTTATTTCATGAAATTCACTCCATTACATCAGATCAATGAAAGAAGGACACATTGTATGATGCACATATAGTGTTGATACCTCTTATGTTTGTACAAACCCCAAGTTGATAATTTAAGTTGGTAGCCTTGGGAGTTGCATCATTCTTGTTGTAATACTAGAGTTCATCACATTACATAATCCAAAGGGAAGAACCCTACAGGCATATGTTCCCCATGTACATGTAAAATTATTTTTATCTTGATCTTCTGGTGCTAGTTGTATTTAGTTATACCCACTAAATCCATCTAAAAATGAAAATACTTTTTTCCTACCAAGGGATCTAATACTTGACATATAAAAGGTAGTGGAAAATTATATTTCAAAGTAGCTTTATTTAATTACCTATAACCAATACACACTCTCAATTTTCCTTTTTTCTTAGGAACAATCACTAAAGGTAACACCCATTGAATATCTGATATTGGATAGATGAAGTTCACATTAAGTAACTTTTATAATTTCTCCTTAACAATTTCTCTCATATTAGCATTCATCCTTCTCTAAGGTTGTCTAACTGGTTTGACATTTTCTTGAATATAAATATTATGCATACAATTTTTAGGATCAATCCATTTCATGTCAGTGTACTCCCATGCATAAGAAGAAGAGTGTTTTTGTAGCATCTGTAACAATTTTCTCTTTTGAAATTCTTCCAAATTATTGTTAATATTTAATGTTTTATCTGAAAAATTTTCTGCTTGAAAATTACCAAACTTTTCCATAGAATGTAAATCCATTTGGTGAGATGATAAATATTCAATAATACATTTTTCTTGAAAACTTTGATCTTTCTCACAGTATGAATAAGAATCATTATTATTCATTAAATTTATCAACTAATCTTCTTCATCTAATCGTTAAGGAGTATAAACTGGTTGCATATTATCAAAGCCTTCATCATCGTCATCTATCCAATTGTCACTTTCTACTTTGGTTATTATCTTTGTCAGAGGATACAACGTGAATTTATTAGTAGAAATTCCATGAAAGTTATACATATCACTAGATCTACAGTCTATGAATGCATCAGTTGTAGCTAGCCAAGGTCTACAAAGGATCAATGGATGTCGTCCTAAATTATTCTTGGGAGTTAATATCATGAAATCTACAAGATATTCACCATAATCTACAAAGAAAGACACATATTCTAATACGCCATTTGGCTTAATAACAAATCTACCTTCTAATTGTAATAATGTTGGAGTATCTTGAAGATTACGAAGCTTAAGTTGCTCCAATGTTTATTTTCTCATAATGTTAATGGTTGCTCCTAGATCAATTAGAGTGTTTGGAATCGCAATACCATTGATGTGTTTTTTACAATGGGGCTACTTGGATCTATATATTTTTTAACAATAGTTTTCCCATCATAATATCAACAATTTTCCTACCAATTGGATATTGTTAATATCTTTTCTTTTTCTTCTTGGTTGTCTAATGTATGTCTCAATAGTTTTTGAAAATATTAGGATTTCCTTTATATCTTATAATAAAGGAATTTTAATGCAAATATTCTTAAGTTCATCTAGCATATCATAATTTGGTAAAATAATTTTCCTTTCTATTCCTTTATCAAATTTGAGTCTTTTCGGAAAAGGTGGATCTTGCAAAGAAACAAAAGTTTGTTCTACTAGAGGAAATGTAGGATATTGCTTTATTTTCTCATCCTTTTATTGTATAAGAACATTTTCCTTTAGAGGAATATTTTATTGATCAAGATCCACATATTTCTCATGAAATTCATCCTCTTTAGATTTTTTGATGGCAGTTGTTGGTGAATTCTTTTGCAAAACCCTACTAGATCTAAGTTGAACATCATTTAGACCTAATGGGGTAATCATACTAGCTTGAAAAAAATTTCCTTCAACATTTAAAAAGCTTTTTTATTTTTATTGTTTGGATTTGGAAGTGATTGGGCAGGTAGTTGATTGGGTTTTTGAGGAAATGGTAATGAAAGTTGTTGATTTGGATTTTGAAATTGATAAGGTTGAGATGGTTGAAGAGGATAATATTTTAGTGGAAAAGAAGGATATGGTTGTTGCAATTGAGGATATTGAGGATATTTTCCATAATTATTTTTCCAAGCATGTGCCCAAGATGGATTTTGAGATTGTGGGGGCCAAGGTTGCCATGGCATTGGGTGTAGTCCAATTGTTTTGTGGTTGTGCATATGACTGAGTATTGAAACCTTGAGTCCTATTTGATTTTTGATTTTTCCATGGTATTTTATCAATAAAACAAAGAGATTCAGCTTGTCTTGTTCTAACATGATCTTGAAAAACAACTTTAAGCCTAGGTATTGAAGGGCATTCCTTCGTGTTATGATTTTCACCATATATGACAAAAATTATATACTATCAAGGGGGCATTCTATTAAGAAATGTTTCTTCCTACACTTGGAACAAAAAATAGATAATGAAACATTCTTAGCCTTTTTCTTGTTTTGTATCTTAAGGGTATATAGTTGTTCATTAAGACAACCTAGGATATCTGTTTTGAAATCATCAAGCAAATTTCCTATTTCATCTCTACTTACTGTTCCAGTTGCAGATTTATTAATTTTGGACATCGTAGGATCTCTCAGATTTTTTTCCAGTTCTAACCTTACCCCTTGAAATATGTTTACACAGATAAAAAAATTCTCTAAATGAAAGTTGTGAAACATCTCCCTTTCCAATTAAATTAATAAGATCAATCCATTCATCTCTGATGTATTTTAACAAAAGAGATTTTATTGTTTCATCATCCAAATTATACATCTTAGATATTTTTATGTTGTAAGAAAATATTTCAACTAGATCTTCAAGGCTTTCATCCTCTTTTTGCATCATCTTAAAGACTTCATATTTAAGGTCATGGGGCATGCAGTGATACCTATAGTTTTCAAAGAACACATTTTTTATTTCTTCCCATGTTTTAATTGTATGTGTTCCTAATCCCATTAACCATTTAATTACTCCGTCTTTAAGAGTTTCTGGATATAATTTCAATTTTTGAAGATCAAGTAAGTAGTCGTAAGTTCTACATAAAACCTCAAGCTCAAAAAGAAATGTTTGGAGGTCCTCATTTCTCAAACCATGGAAATTAGGAAGGATGGTGTGGAGTACTAAAGAAGGTATGTTTTTGGTAATTATTTCAGCATATTTTCATTAGAACTTACAAATCTTTTGCATCATGAACTAGAAAACGATAAGGAATTCTAATAAAACATGTGAGATTAATATGCAAGATGAAAACACTGACAATTGTCATCTCCTTATGCAGGAAGGAAGAAAAACGAGAAGTTGTCATTCCAAAGGAAAGGACAAGGACGTGATAACCGTTGTCCCTTTGATGGGAGACTGTATGCAAACAAGGCAAAGCAAATCAAAGCGAATCAGCCCTGGAAAGGAAGTGGAGATATCAGCTCGGCGTAGGAAAGGAAAGAAATGACTGAGGACTAACAGTTCGGCGAATCCCTCAGGATCCTTGATCCTGAGGGATCACTGTTTTATCTATTTCTGCACTTAGATATCTCCGCCTTCACCCTTATAAAAGGGGTAGCACTGTTAGCTCGAGGAGTTTTTTTTGATATTTTATGTAATTTCCTTTAGTATCAAAACTTTGATCATCGAGTCTCATTAAGAACTGATCTATTGTAATTTTGTTTTATGCATTAATACAAAATTGGTTACTATTTCATCTCTGAGTCTGGAATAACTTCAAGCGGTGTACCCTTGGAGGCTAAGGGCCCAGTCCTAGAGGACACTTGCTTCTGTACCATTACGTTTGGTTCATGCGTGGTTTTCTTATCGATGTTATTTGGTAATCTGATGTGTTTTGTAAGTTTACATCACATGCTCTGTATGTTTAATTTATTAAGGTTTCTAAAGACAGACTTATTGCATTAACTCTGCAACGAATCACTGTTCTTCTAAATATTGATATAATATTGTTAGTCTTTACAGAATATTGTTACTCTTCAATTACAGAGCCTCTGTGCTGTACACTTATTACGGAATTCATCTTAGCGATTATGTTCTTTGAGATTGTTGTATTTATAGACATTGTTGTTCCATTCTGAAACACAGTCATAATCTTTTATAGCTAAGAGTGATAAATGGTTTACCAAAATCGGGTTACTATTAAGGTGTGACGTGTGCATATATGATTTTGAAGTGCTGTTCTATAATTCATCATTAATCAGAGCTGTTCCATTTTGGTGTGTTGTTCAATCCGCCCTTAAGAGTGAAGAATTGCCGTTTGATTCCTGTAGATTACGATTAGTGCATTTGATCATATAGACTAAGGTGTTACTGCTTGATAGACTTAGTTGTTGTTCTATTTCTTAATCGCTGTTCCATTTTAGGTTTGCTGTTCCATTTTAGCTTTGTTGTTCTATTTCTTAATTGTTGTTCCAGTTCTCATTTGTTGTTTCATTTCTTGTCATTTGTTATTTTGGTGTGAAGAATGATCTCAGGCTGTAGTGAGCATTGACATTTACTGTCTGGCTCCCAGATCCACGATCTGTTCTCTGATTTACCTTAGTTCCATTAGTTTACAAAGGGATGAGTTACTGCTACTGAACCCTTGACTGATAAATTGCTTAGCTTTTTGAATGTGTTGTTTAATCTTTAGAAGTAGTTAGCCGTAAACAAGCATCAATTTACTCTTGTATTTCTGAACACTGTACTACTAGAATTACTCTAGAAAATGATAGCCTCAGACTGAGACACTCTTTGAAATAACAAAACGTTCCCGGATTGACATATTAATGTGAGGTAATTAGAGGTGAAAGAGACCCTTTTTATAGCTCCACATTTTGGTGCCATTGCTGGGGAAAGAGTGTAGCCATTTGTTTTTTCTAGAGTAGTGTAAGAACCTGTTAGGGAAGAATTGGGTTTTAAAAACGGAAAGTAAGAACCTATGTGTGGAGCATGTAACAACCCTACTCCCCTACCTGCTTTCCTATAGATTTGTTGTTGTTTTGTTTGGGTAGAATCTAGCAGTTTATTTGTGTGCATGACTAAGCATAGAAGGCCAGAAAAGAATTCCAAACCTCTACCCAAGCCAGAAAAAGCTAAGGGGCTGGTGACCCTTGGCCGGTCAACCTTCATAGACAAAATCTTCAAGAAAGTAGAATCTCAGCCCTCAGTAGGACCTAGGAAAGTTATTTCTAGACAGCCTACTAGTGCCCTTTAGGCCACAGGATCACCATCTGTAGCCTTTGCTGAGGTGCATAGTCAAACTGAAGAGCAGGACTTTCAAGAAATTGAAAATTCTACTCCAGAATTATTGCAGGAAGGGAATTTCAGTAATATTTGTGAAGGAGGAGGAGAAACAGGGGAAACCAAGGAACCAAGGTCTCCTCTTGGGACAACTCAGCCATTAAATAGCCCAGATAAGCGAAGTGCTGCAAAAATCATTGTTGAAGAAACTCAATCTCCTTAGACATTAGGCACTCTCATTATCCTGGACAGAGGAAGTGTTATTAAAATCATTCCTATCAAAGCCATCCCCTCTTAACCTAGGAATACTCTCCTAGACATCCCAGAAGGTTATTTACATATATTCGACCCAATGGCTCAAAACTAGCCAAACACCCAAACCTCTACATTACAATACCCCATAGTGGATTCTGCAGCAAATGTGCCCATGAAAGCAATCCCTCTTCAATATATCCCTACATTCCACAGTCTTACATCAGAAGATACGGATGCATTTGTATTTGAATTTGATGTGCTGTGTAGGAGATATGATTACACCATCGACCCCCAGAAACTGAAACTATTTCCCTCTACACTAAAAGGGGCTGCCTTAAGATGGTTTATGGGATTAGGTGGTGGGGTTATAAATAACTGGGATCAAATGAAAGAATCTTTTCTAAAGAAATATTAGGACTATTGTAGGTCTAGAGAACTAAAGGATGAAATATTCCAGATGGCAGCTAGACCAAACAAAACATTAGAGGAGTATGTGGAACATTTTCAGTATAATCTACAAAGATCTCCTTATGCATCACTACCTTTACCCGATAATGTATTAAAAACAACATTAATTAGGGGCATGAAGGAACAATGGATTGAAACATTAAATATTATGGGAAAAGGAGATATTTATCAGGAAAATTTTGCTGACAGTATTAACTTATGTATTAGGAGTTCGAGAGGTAGCACAAGATTGAAACCAGCAGAACATGATCGGTTTGTAAGAGATAATAAAATCTCGACAGAAGGAGTAACGTGTGCAGAAATTAGAAATCTATTGGAAAATTTTAAAACTGATATACTAGGGATGCTAATTACACAACTTGATGTTGTGCAGGCCAAGCAGAAGCAAATGGAGGCAGAACAAAATTTGTCAATCTTCTGTCCCTGATGCAAGAAGAGACATAGCCATAAGGAGTGTCCACTAGATGCAGTCCGAACGTGCGCCATCTACACAAAATATCACCTTATGGAATGTTGTCCCTCACTTCCCGGATTAAAAGCAGTATATAAGGAAGCAGAAGAAGAGCCAGAATCAGTGTATTTGCTCAACCAGCGCCATCAGTGGAAGCCACGACAATCTGGTATGTTTTCAGACCTGACCTCTTCTTTTCAGTCTCCGTAGTATAATGCTCAACAATATAATATGTGGCAAAGTCAATCCCAACCCCCGCCCCCAAACTCGTCACCTCAGTCGTTCCCTTCATCAACCCTGTGGCTGAATCAGGCAAGCCCCTCTGATTGGCCGAATTTTCCCTATACTCCACCATATTGGCAAAGTAACGCATACCCACCACAATGGACTCTGCCTACTTCACAAAGTTTAGCCTGGCAGACAAACTGGCAAAGACCGATGCACCAGCCAGTAGGAACCATGCTGCTCCCTCAACCTACACTGCCAGCCTTACAACAAAATCCCCAGTCTAATCTAAGACCGCAACTCCCAGCTCAACCCAACCCCAATCCAAATAACAGACTAGTCCAATCTGTCCAAATAATAGAAACATCAGAAATAGGAGTTGATCTAAGGGAGTGTAATGATCTTCAGTTAATATCTGGGCGTATTATTGAAACTGAGGGAGAAAAGACAGCCCATGTTGAAAATCAGTTACCTAGAGAACATCTGACACAAGAAGAGGATGTGACCAAACAACAAACTCATAACCAAACAACCACATCCTCTCCCCCATTCCCAGAATGATTATTCATACCTTGACCTATACAATATCTTGATTTTGACATTTTGGGAGAATTACAAAATTTATACATAAAAATTCCATTCCTCCAAGCCATTAAAGACATTCTGATATATGAAAAGACTATCAAAGAATTGTGTGTAAAGAAACCAAGGAGGAATGCAGCAAATAATCCAAGAGTCCAAGTAGTCGACACTCTATCTGACTTATTGTTTGGTCAATTTAGTGTTGTCTAAATTGCTACTATAAAGTGTCAACTCGGGGCTCGTAAGCTGATGAAGTGAGGTGTACTATATGTACTTAGATAACCGTTTCCTTAGTCTTTTGTCATTTTTATCTTTTTAAGTTTGTTTTTGAATGTATCTTTCCTAATGTGATGTAATGGAGATGTAATAAAACAAGTGAATGTGGGTGATTGTGGTGATCTCTAAGTGATTTCTTAAAACTTAAAGAGTATTCTAAAAGAAAAGCTTGAACAACAACA
>Ga0181464_1001900_pt1 | contig 10491 bp, 3 predicted proteins | sample InSIn2gowninarea_FD_119074 | JGI IMG/M metagenome (GOLD analysis project Ga0181464, IMG submission 119074) | Clean room microbial communities from NASA Spacecraft Assembly Facility at Jet Propulsion Laboratory, Pasadena, California, USA -... ...
TATGTTTAAAATTAGTTTTTTTTTTTTTCTTCTTCTTCCTGGGTTTTAATAAACATTTAGTTTATTTTTTACATTTGAAAGGCGCTAAATCACACAATAAACTATGCATTTTACAATATTTTACTTCTCTATCTTAACTAGCTCATGAATTTTCCATAACATATTGACTAATAACAACACAACACTAGGGGATATATAAAATATGCAACAATGTCACTATGGAACATCCATTTTGATGGATATATATATATACATAAGGGTTTATTTCAAATTTAAGATATGTTTAAAATTAGTTTAGTCCCCATTAAGTCTTGTATTCAAATCTCACGGGGAGGGATTAAGAGTGAGAGCCAATTGTGGAGGTTACATTGTCCCAAGGGGCATTCATGCTCAGCCATGTCTTACATAGTTCTATTGATAAACCCATTGTTGGGAAAATAATTCTTCCATCTAACCTGTGGGTTGGCTCTGGTTTGTTGCGCACACACTTGTATTGAGAGGGGAGGGGGGTGAATAAATATAAGACATTTTTTACTTACTTAAAAAATTAAAAACCATAAGAAACTAATCACATATGAGATCTATTAGCTACAAATCATGGAACACAAGTTTTACATGAAAACCCTTTTGGGAGAAAACCACAAAACTTCTTTTTATAATTCTTTGTAAGCACCAACTTAGCAAGAGACACCAATCTCTTTGTTTAAGCAACAAAGCTCTATTATAACTCTTGTTTAAAGCATATGACTTCGTTAAAACATGATAACATTCACATCACTTTCACTAGGTTTGCTCATTGCTTCTGCCTTCATTGGATTTTCTCACTACTTTTGCCTTTGCCAAATCCAACTAAAATTTGCATTTCCAAATGAAATTTAAGGTCACTCTTCCAAAGCTTGTTGTTTTTGGGTTATTCCCAAGCATGAACTTGTGTAGCATGCCACACAATCAATTTTGCGCATCCCATTGTAAAAGTTTTACCATACATACTCCCATATGTCCCCATATCTCTACAAATTCACAATCTAAAAAGTTTTAGAAAATAAATTATAACAAAAATGCCAAGTTGACTTGTTTGAAAATGATTTAAGGACTATTTAGAAACCCTAATTTCCGCATGTCATATCTCCAAAAGTATATCAAACCTAAGTATGCTTTTTTTATGTGAGGTACTTCTCCATATCTCCTCATATCTTTGTAAATTTCATAATCTGAAAATAAAAAAATTGAGAATCAAAGTTATAGCAAAAATGCAACAATGACTTGTTTTAAGTTGATTTCAAGAGCATTCAAGTACAACCTAAAATCAATTATAAGGCCTAAAGTTATGATAATAATAAAATCTTTATGAACTTAACATGTCATTTACACGAGAGCCACTAACAGAGTTGTGGGAGCGAATACAATGGCGACGATGAAGGCTTTTGCAGGCTTTCTCACACGAGTGACCAATCCCGTGTCTAAGGCAATCTCGGCGAACACAACTCCAACACAATCTGTCTACACATAAAGATGTTGCTATTGATGGTCATAGTGACATAGACAAAACAAGAAGGTTCATTGAACAAATCCAATTGGTACACCAAAGAGTGCAAGAACAACTTGGAAAGAGTCAAGGCAAGTACAAAGCAAGGCACAAGAAGCATTGTGTAGATCACAAGTTCCAAGTCGATGATGAAGTTTAGCTTCACGTTAGCAAAGAGAGGCTCCAAGGAGAAGGTAAAAAGCTAAAACCAATTATCCATTCAGAATTTTGGAAAAGATTGGTAATAATGCCTTAGGTTGGATTTGTCTTCATATATGCAAATTGATGTTGTTGTTAATGTCAAGAACTTAAGGTTGTATGAGCCTCCGTTGATTGAAGATCAAGGAGAAAATGTCCAAATTCCTTCCATAGAGAATTTTTCTCCGAGATACCTTGATGAGCTACAATAAGACACCATACTTGACAGAAGAACAAGGTCTTCAAAATGAGGGAATGTGGATTACCTTTGAGGGGGACTCAAGGGAACAAATCCTTCAAAGGCCAAATGGATTGAGATTGGAAATGTAAGGGAATTGTACCCTCACCTACTGGACAACTGAAAGTGATCTTTTGGGGTCTAAAAAGTTTCCAGTGGGGAGGAATGACCAGGTGCTGAAAAAATAGCTCAAAATTCAAAGTTGTTGGATTGGTGTGGAACTTGGATGATTGCGTAGTGCTCATCATCCTGAATCTGCGCAACTTGTTTCACGCTAAACAGACTCCATATGATTCCAGAAATAAGTTATGTTCACTTTCCCAAACAGAGGAATTAAAAAAAAATGGACAGCCTAGTCAATAATCCGTACTGCTGACGTGGCGTTGACTAGGCAGGGTATGTGGTGGTTGACTTGGTAAATGGGCTCCTCGACGAATCACCATGTGACAAGTGGCATTCATCTATTGCTCGAAATTATGCGGTTTTGATTGGTTGGACATGTGGCCCAACCAGATGTCTCCACGTGGTAGCACGGGAGGCCACCAAAAACTTTGTCATAATCAATGAGGGGGCAGCGGGGGTTGAACCCACAACCTCCCAACTCTAACCCAAAGTCGATACCAGTCCACCATATACATTGTCACTTAAACATATATGACTTTGTGGTTTATTTAAAGTTTATTGGTGCGGAGTTTGGAGGTTGGGCTAGCCCATGGACATAACTGCGCATGTGATCACTGCAAAGGAGGAGTGGGGGTACGGCCGGCGGGGGTGGGCCGTTGGCCTTAGCCATGGGCACATGGCCCCCCACGTGGCCACAGTTGTAGGAACTTAAGCGTTAGCGGGCATTTTAACTGCCGTACAATTTTCCCCTGTTTTCAGCAAAATTGTAGGATGATGCAGGATTTTGGGGAATTTGCAGTGCGATTAGCAGAAGATGGGGAAATGCCATAACTTGTTCAATTTTTGACCAAATCATGAGCATAAAGAGGCTACACAAGCATTTTTGGGCATTTTGGAGCCATTGGAACATGTTTCAGAGCATTTAGAGCATTTTAAATTGATGTATTCATGTTTTTAGCATAATAGATAAGGTCAAGCCATTAGAAGCTGGACCAATGAGATGTAGCCTAGAAGGGTTGAAATCCTTCATCATGCGCTGTTGTGATACTATTTATGGTGATGTTTATGTTTGTCATTTGCTGCTGTTCAATCATTTGTTTATGTTGATTTGTACATAAAAATTACATAAAAACGCTCAAATACGCATGTTTTAACTTGCAAACAATCTCACAAATCCTCAAGCATATTTAATATAATATGAAGGGAATTTTAGCACAACAAAACTAAGTTTCTTAATCATGTCAACTGGCTAGACCACTCGAACTCCAAAAAACTCGCGTCACGGAAACTGCTTAACCTTGCAGAACTTCGAGAAAGAATTACTGAGGACGATAAGCCAAATTCTACCCTGATGTAGAGGAGAACCCACCCACCCATACCGAGACCTTTGAATGAGCTTCAGAACCAGAGGCCCAAATCCTCGCCCGCTCAAAAAAACTAGAGACCACACACCAACAAGGAAATTACCCAAGTTACTGACTCGAAAGTTGGGGAGGGGATGCCAACAACGAAGTCTCAACCTTTCCAAGACAAGGTGCCCTCTATACTATTTATTCCCATGCTTAGAACTCGAGCTGCTCTCTCCAAAATGATACCATGCCCAAACTGCCTCGCAGAAGACCACACTACTCTCTATAAACCTTTGACGATTGCCTCTTCTCGCTTGCTTCGAGGTTGATTGAGGTTTCGCATAAACAACAATAATGCCCCCCGTACACAAGATGCCATGAGAGGACGAAGAGGTCGGTGCTCACACCAACCACAAAGTGATAGTCATAAATACCAACACGTAACTTCGTTAGCCCAGTGGGCCATCCCATCAAGAATTAAATTATATATATAAAACTTCAATTTAAATAATGAAAATCACTCACGTAAAATTTACACCTCACCACAATTCAACCTATTCACTCACATAAAATTTACACCTCACCACAATTCAACCTATTGGGCCAATTTTAAATTTATAATTATAATTACATAAAACCTCTGAAAACACTAAATTAAAGGACCTTTGTTGACAATAAACCGGTTAATCGAATTCAGCCTGTGTGATCCATAACATGTTAATTTATAAAGATTTTCGGAAAAAAAATCACATTTTCAATATGTAGTCAACGCATTTTGAATGAATGTGGTTCATCTTCAGGACAAGATAAAGAGACAGATCTCCAAATAAAATTAAATAAGCTCTGTATCTTCATTTTGCCTTAAAGATGATCTACACTAGCTGATTCCAAAAGCATCAATCAAATATTGGAAATGTGATTTTTTCCAAAAATCTTCACATGAGTCGCTGTTTCCACGTCACTCCAATCAAGCTAAACATGTAAATGGCGTAGGGTTTATTTTCTCTACACACGTGTCAGTTATGGCGGCATGTTCGATGGGCCATTGAGGGGCGGGCAAAAGCAAAGCACCCCATCAGTGACGAGCAGAATAAAAAAAACACCAAAAAAAAACATTGCAGGGAAATGATATGAATGCTTCCGTTTTTCCAGATTTTGGATTGTAATGCCCTCAGATCCAGTTCTGTTCGGCTTCATGGGAGATAGATATCTATCTTTCGGCGAAAATTCCGAGGTTTCTGCAAGTTATTTAAGCGATTTTCGATTTTTTTGGGAGCAGATTCAAGCTATTTTGTGTATATAGCGAAGCGCTGGGATTCTTCGGTCCAATTAAGGGCTCTTCTCGCGGAATTGAGGCAGAGCTATAGGAAACAGTGTATTGTAGCTTTAAAAAAATAAATATCAAGGTTCCGATCCTGTGAGGCAACACGATTGGGAAACTTATTTTGTATCCTTAGTTTTAGGTTTTTGCATGGGAAATTTGCCCGATCGGGTATTTTTTCTTGAAATTTCGATGTTCAGGCGCATCTGAGTTATATTTTTGTGGGGGAAGCTCTCTTCTTCTATCGGAGATTTATTGAACCAAAAGTTCGATACAATTTACAGGACTTGATACCTGTACCTGCTATTTAAATTCTCATGGGGTATTAGTCCGATCCGCCAAGTTTTGAGGAGGTTTTTATGGTTTCAGGGCGCATTGTGGTGTTAAGATATTTTAATATGGTAAGAAGGCTGATCTGGACTTGCACAACAAGCATCGCTGTTTATCAAGGGTTGTTGAGGGCCACAAAGCTGTAGGGTTTGGCGGTTTACAAGGTTTGTTTTACAGAGAAGCTGTGCTGAGCATATTGGTAAGGGCGGTTGTCGGCCAGAAAGCTTTGTAGACACTTTATTGAATGCAGAGAAACAGGGCAGTCCGGGCATCATCCCTAAGGAGCGGGCGGATTATCTTCGATGGCCTCGTCGCAGGTCGCACCATCTCCTGCCACTTCCCGGAAGGATCACCTTGAAGCTGGCAGACGTCGGGTAGGTTCCAGTCCATGAATTCGGGCAATTAAAGATTCTGAATTTTCTGTAATAGCAATTTACCTGTAGTATGCCTAACTCTAGTCTTTATTCGACTGCTTGATCTATGGCGATATACAGCATGGAAGACGAAATGCTGTTTATTTGGTTGAATTGGCTTTGAACAAATATAATTTTTGCAAATGTAATAGCAGTTTACTTGTATTGTGAACTTGTGGCAACGTGTATATGGTTGCCTGCTCAGAGATTATCTGTGTGTCCTCAAGTATCGGAATTCCAAAATGAGAAACAATAGGAATCGAGTATTTGAAGAAGGGTACGGCTTGAGGTCCAGAAGTGTTGGAATCTTTGGGGCAATCTCTAAGGAAACCCAGGAAATAAGGGGAAATGCTGGGCAACTGTTTTGGGAACCTGAACACAAATCTTCAAGTAAAATTTGATCAGATTCTAATATCATTGATGTGACAGCTGCCAGAAGAATTCGCAACAGAAAATTGTTAACCAGGGGCATATATCATATATTCAATAGTTATAGTATCGGAGCTATTGAGGATTGAATCTAAAATCACCTTTTACAATAAACGGATTAACATTAGAGGACATATTCCTTGCTTCCAGCAGCCCCAAACCTTCCTAACTTTTAGTTCCAATTCATATATAAATCTGCAGCTTATAGCTGCTGGCAAACTTTTATCCAACTTGGGATTTTCCTAATGCAGGCTTTTCTCCAACTTGGGATTTTTCTAATGCAACCTTTTCCCTAACTTGGGGTTTTCTAATTTCATACTGCACCTAATTTGTGGGCATCTCTAGTGAATGTGTTGGTGTAGACTAATGCGCCTAATCCAGAGGGATCTAAATTGCCCACCTGATGGCATGGAACTAGTCAAATGCCCAGCAACATTGGTGGCAACTGGTTATCTAATCCTATCTTATCTTTTGTCAACTTCTCTAATAAGATTAGCTTTGTTCTAGGTTTTGATAAGAGTGGCGTTAGCACTCACACCATGTATTGCCACTTACGTACTGAGCAGTGCTGTTGATGTACTCTGTAATCTGGACATTTGTTGGATGCTATCTCGATTCTCATCCCATCTTACCTTGGCATTTCAAAGACCCTTTTGTTTGCCATCACAAGACTCTATGGGTCGGTTGTTGGTTGTCTCTATATAGTGCACGACCTTGATGATTTTATCCAGAGCACCATTGGGGTCAAGCAGGAGTACCCCTTCTCATTGACTTTCTTTGTGATGTATAGCGATGAGTTGGAGTCTTTTTATTAGGGAGCATATTTAGGATGGTCAGGGTTGCCACCTACACCACATGTTTAAATCTTTGCTTATTTTATGATGATCTGATCCTTTTAGCCTCCTTGCTTGATGGCCTATAGAGACAAATCGATTTGCTGTCCAGCTTTTGCATTTTTTGATAGTTGACAATTAACCTGGGTAAAACCAAGGTTGTGATCTTTAATGCACTAAATTGTGTTATCTTCGATTACCTTCTTTACATTTTGGGGTAGAGATCGAGATCATTATGGAAAATACATACTTGGGGGTTCGGTGCATGAGGTCATGTTTTAGCTTGCAACATGCCCTTTAGTGTTGGCTTAACAAGGGATATGGCTTCCTTGACCTTTATGAGAGACAATGCTTTCATAACCATTTCTAGGATATCTTGTCCATGGTGCATCTCTTGGATGTGATTATCAAACCCATGATCCTTTATGGTTTTGAGGTTTGTGGATCAAGTTTTTATGCTGATTGGGCTAAGATAGAGAGAGTCTAGGCCTTCTTCCTTAGGCACATTATTTGATGTAAGTAGATTGGTTTGTAACCCATTGATCAACCAGAGTTTGGGGGTCAGTGTCTTTGCCTTTAAGCCATCTTCTTATTGGTCTTGTTCCTTTATAGAGTTCAGATCTTTGGGGACTTTGCCTTAAGAAGCATTGGTATCCCTATCTAACACTTTGTTCTTTCAAATCCATTAACTCGGTCAACACCCTAGGGTATGCCTGATGTTGGATTGAGAGGTTGCTTAGTTATTGTAGTTTTTGGCCATCTCTTTAGATCGTCTTCTGTGTCTCATGTATTCCCTTAATGTGTATGTCACTTCATGTCATTTAAGGACATGAATTGGAAAATTAGAGAGGAAGTTTATAGACTATATCAAAGTCATGTGGATCACACCTTTGAAGGGTATTGCCTTGAAAATGACTTTTTGTTTTAAGCACTCCTTGTGTTGAGAGATGGTCTTATTGTCTGGCTTCCATACACACAAACATTGGATGCATGCACACAAGATCGTCCTTGGTTTCCCACATACTCCAAGTTGAGATAAATCACCACATCTCGTAGGTAGACAAGGTGCTAGCTATGCGAGTTACAAGAGTATGAAATGGAGGGCCATCTCATTATTCTGATGTCCCATCTACTATGTGATTAGAGGGAGATAATATTGCCTATTTAGGACTTGTGGAGCTTCTTTTCCACTTTTTCAATACATTGACCAGGGATGTCTTGGTCTCTTCATGAGAGAGAGTTTGGACATAGATCTCTATCTTTGTGTGTCTTGACCCAGATGGAGTCTCTCAGGAGGATCACCTCATACTTATTGGTTGTCTTATGTGATGGGGACAACAAGAGATAGGGATATATCCATGATACTTCAGATTCTATATTAGTTAGATCTCAATTCCCCTTGGGAGGTCGACCTACCCCCTTGACACCTAAGAGGAGATGTCTCAGACATAGGGTGTACACCAACAAACAAATAGATGGATCAATGCTAGGATGTCCTAGAGTCTCCCCTCCTTTCCCAATGCTTTGCTCGCCAAATTCAATTGGGTAGTTAGGTTTTCATCGTGAGCTTCTTCCCCACGACCTTGGATATTATCATTTTAGATAAAATAAGATAATATAATTTTATTAGTGTCCATCTAATGACCATAAACAAGGGATTTCTAGGTACAATAGTGTGAGATGCAAAGTGAGTGCAAAGGCCACCCCTACATTTGGGCTTTCTTGCTCCTGTGTTGTGGATCATGTAGTTAGGCCTCTTCAAACTCGGTCACTCCTTCGATGGTATTATTTGTTAGTGCATTGGCCTTTTCCCAGTCATTGTTGAGTCCAATAGGAAACTTGTTTGTTGGCCCCCTCACTTGTCCTAAGAAATAGGCTCTAGGATGCATTGACATTCTCTCTTTTGTTTAGTACGAAGATTTTTCTTGGTTCTTGGATATTTCTTATACTTGCACCTTGTCTCACATTCTCTATTAGCTAGACATTTGGATTTTAGCTCGATACTCAGATCTTTATCTTTTTGCTTTTAGCAATTGATCTAGGAGATTCTTTTGCAGTCTCACTTTGTAATTACAATAGATGTACTATTTTAGCCCCATTGACCCATTTGTGGTCATTTGTTGGGCATTAATAAAACTAATTTATCATATCTATTCTAATTTTATCTTTTGTTGAAAATAGTGTAATTTCCACTCACAACCATGACCAATGTTATTATATCATTATTTTATTTGTAGGTTTGGTTACGATTGACCTTGTACACATAGGTTCAAAACCATATTAGGAAAAGTGACCTGCCCCTTGAGTTGTGTTTAAACACCCCACTTTATTTCATTTTAATCATTCAAGTGATTCATTCATTCTCAATGATAGTGATTTTTCTGAGGGCATAATTAAATGTTGTACTTATCTCTATTTTTGTGTTTTTTTTCTCTCTTTAGTGTACTTGTTCTTGGGTTGATTTCTATTTTTTTGGGTTGAGCTCCTTGTTTGACATCTCTTCAATTGTTGCATTGCCCTATTGTTGGTTTTTGTTTCTCTTTGTTGCAGAATTTTGGTTTGCATTGGTCCCTTTTGATTCACTTTCCAACTTTGCGAATCTCAACATGGTATTACAGTGGGTATGAATCTCACTTACTCAAATTAATAATTGATATGACTTTTTTATGATTGTGGAACTAGGGTTTTTGGGATCATCTCTTTTCATAGGGCTTAAACCTTCAGTCAAGGTCAATGCCACTTTTTCTAAGGTTTCCTAGGAAGCCCTCTTTCATAGCCAACACTTATTTTTCTAGGTTTTTGAGGTTTTAATTTTCCTTCAAAGTCAACACGTTCTTCCTTTCTTTGTTTTGTAACAAGAGGTATTCTATTGCAAGTTTTTTTGTTGTTTTTTCTTGAAGAAGTTGATACCTCTTTTTCTCTTGGGTTTATCAAGGTGCACTTTAGAAGGCTTCATTTTGTTCCCAAGGAGGCTTCTTCTTTGTGTTGTCGTTGAACTTGATGGACACGTTTTATAGGCACATTTGGTTGTGCACTTCACATATTGTTCCTCCCATACTTCATAGGAATGGATGTTGGCTTTGGAGTTACTAAGCATTTGACCAAGCATTGACACTTCCTTTATGATCATCGATAGCAACACGACAAAGGGAAAGTGATCATTGGTGATAGCTAACTTTACTAGTTTCAGGATGTGGTGAGGTCTTCACTGGCATGACAAGTTTGGAAAAATCCTTCATGTTCTAGGAGTTGGACCCAATCTTCTTTTTGTTTATCGCATAACACATTAACAAAAAGGTAGAAGTTTGGCTAGATTGATGGACTATAAAGGACATAGATGATGGTTTTGAAGTGGTTACATCAGGTTAATCGTTATTGTGATGAATTAATTGGGATGAGTTTTGGTGTTTGGAATCGATTTGCAAGTAGTCCCACCTGTGGTAATTAACATCAAAGTCACCAACATTTTATGGCTTCAATGTTTGGAACATACAAGCTTGGGTCTTTGAGACATATGAATTGTTGTAGATGGCTGAGGATCTATTACATGTTGAACCACATTGTGGTTTGTGTGAATGTTAGTGAACACTATAAAGAGTCCTTGAGAACAAGTGAAGCAAGCCTCTAAATTAATCAAGTTGGCTTATGGTGACATTTATGAGACTATGGCCACTTTTTCTCTTTGGGGAGCTAAGTGGTTCATTACATTCGTTGATGATTTCTCCCACTTCC
>Ga0181464_1001901_pt1 | contig 10489 bp, 13 predicted proteins | sample InSIn2gowninarea_FD_119074 | JGI IMG/M metagenome (GOLD analysis project Ga0181464, IMG submission 119074) | Clean room microbial communities from NASA Spacecraft Assembly Facility at Jet Propulsion Laboratory, Pasadena, California, USA -... ...
TAAGAGAGTCAGATTCCTTAAAGTTGGGAAAGAAAAGAAGAGTGAAAAATTCGAGCTTGTGCATACATATGTATGGGGACCTGCTCAGGTATCATCTCTTGGTGGCTTTCGTTATTATGTTACTTTTCTGACCCCTTAAATTTGAAGAGATCATCGATCACTTGTCCTTTCAAGCTCGCTATGTTAGAGAATTAAATATTACAGAGCAATGGAACACATAAAATATTTCAAAAATATAGACAGAGAAAACACATAAAACAAGAGAGACACAAATATACGTGGTTCACCTAGTTTGGGCTACATCCACGGAGAAACAACCAGCCCTTCCTTTTATATTATCTAGCAAACTGAAGAGATATAACCTACAATAGATCTGCTGTAATTCCATATTCTCTCTCAATCTCCACTCTCTTCCTCACTCAGAATATAGATATACATAGACAAAATAGAATTCCCTCATATACAGTGAGGGGTTGCCTTCTAGGGAAAAAAAACCCTAAATTAAACATAACTTCTACCGTCAGATCTCCGCCTAATGAACGGCCCAGATTGACTATGAACTTACAACATTTTACAAGGCAATTTTACATCTATTCTTGGCTTCGGGGGCGTTGACCTTGATCCCCCTGCCAGGGGGGCTCCTAAAGGTCACAGTCACCCCCCCTGGACCCCTCCTGCAGTGAATATTTTACGGTCGGCCATTACGAACTGGGGTCCAATGTGGCGATACCTTTGAATACAGAAGATAATCAGGCTCCACACCCAACAATCTCCCACTTGGAGACTGATTACAGCAACTTCACCACTGTTTCATTTGCTGGACAATGACTCCACTTTGGACCTGGCTATTTCCCATCTTCTTCATCATACTTGAAGGCCAATTGAAATTGAGCAGATTCTTAGTTTCTCCCTGGTTACAACTTTTGTTAACATATCTGCATGATTCTGGCTAGTGTGTATCTTTTCGTTCTTCAACTGTCCATCTTCCAACGTTGACCGTATGAAATGATAATTGAGCTATATATGTTTAGTCTTGGAATGAAATGCAGAGTTCTTTGCAAGATGTATGGCACTCTGGCTGTCACTGTATAAATTTCCCAACTCCTGCTTCTTACCCAATTCATATAGAAACCTTTGTAACCAAATCATTTCTTTACTAGCCTTTGTAGCAGCAACATACTCTGCTTTTGTTGTTGAGAGTGCAACAACACTTTGCAGTTTTGAGACCCAACTGATAGTTGTTCCACCTATAGTAAACACATACCCTATTGTGCTCCTCCTGTTATCTCTATCACCTGCCATATCTGCATCAACATATCCCTGTAAATCAATGCTTGAACCACCAAAGCATAATGCTTGATTTGTGGTACCTCTCAAATACTTGAGAATCCACTTCACCACCATCCAATGTTCTTTTGTTGGATTGTTCATGTACCTGCTTACACCTCCCACTGCATGTGCAATATCATGCCTTGTGCAGACCATTGCATACATTAAGCTTCCAATTGCTGATGCATATGGAACTTTAGACATATGAGCCATTTCTTCCCGAGTCTTGGGACATTCCTCCTTACTTAATTTGAAATGGCTAGCCAAAGGTATAGTAACGAGTTTTGCATTCTGCATATTAAACCTTTTCAACACCTTTTCTATGTACTCACTTTGAGACAATGTTAGTTTGCGATTCTTCCTGTCTCTAGTTATTCTCATACCAAGGATTTGTTTTGCAACACGCAAAATCCTTCATTGCAAATGAGTTTCCCAATTTTCTTTTGAGCGCATTTATTTCCTGCATGTTAGAACCTACGATAAGCATGTCATTTACATACAATAACAATATAATATAACTGCCATCATTTTGCCTTTTGAGATAAACACAATGATCAGAGTGACATCTAGTATAACCTTGTTCAGACATAAACCTGTCAAATTTTAGATACCACTACCTTAGAGCCTGTTTTAAGCCATACAAGCTTTTCTTCAACCTGAACAATATTTTCTCCTTCCCTTTTACCTCATATCCTTGTGGCTACTGCATATATATCTCTTCCTCCAAATCCCCATGGAGAAAAGTTGTCTTTACATCTAACTGCTCAAGGTGCAAATCTTCACCTGCTACTAGACTTAAAATAGTTCTGATTGAAGTCATCTTAACAACAGGAGAAAATATCTCATCAAAGTCTATACCCTTTTTCTACGCAAACCCTTTCACCACAAGTCTAGCTTTATACCTTTTTCTACCTCCATCTTCTTTCTTCAACTTGTAAACCCATTTATTCTACAATGTTGTTTTATCTGCAAGCAACCTGACTAAGTCCCAAGTCTAGTTATGTGCTAAGGAGTTCATCTCTTCTTTCATGGCTTGCTCCCACTTCTTCCTGGTTTCTACCTGTACTACTTCTTCATAACATTCTGGTTCACCAAAATCAGTCAACAATACATAATATAATGAAGGAGAGTATCGTTCAGGGGGTCTACTTATCCTACTAGATCTTCTAACAGCACTTTCAGGTGTTTGAGGTGCTTGTTGTTGTTGTCGTTGTTGTTATGACTGTTGATCATTATGATTTTTAGGCATCATCACTTTCTTTGTGATCTCGTTAAGCACTGTGTATTATCTGTCTTGTTTTTCCTGTTTCTTTTCCTGCAGTTGATCCTTATACAAAACCTTTTCATTGAATATGACATCTCCGCTCCTAATGATTTTGTGTTTTTCATAATCATAAAAGCGATAACCAAAATCATTAACACCATATCCAATAAAGGTACATTTCTTTGATTTTGCCTCAAGCTTTGTTCTATTTTCTTTATTAATGTGGACAAAGGCTTCACAACCAAAAGTCTTTAAAAATGAGTAGTTTACCTTTTTACCTATCCATGCCTCCTCTGGAATACCACCATCCAAGGAACTTGAAGGCCCTCCGTTTATTAGATAAACAACAGTATCTACAACATCTGCCCAAAATTGTAAAGGAAATCCTGCATGAAATCTCATGCACCTTGCACGCTCCATGATTTTCCTATTCATCCTTTCTGACACACCATTTTCTTGTGGTGTTCTTGGCATTGTCTTCTCTCTATGAATTCCATTCTCTGAACAATACCTATCAAACCCTTTGCATCAATATTCACCTCCATTGTCTGATCTGAGACACTTCAACCTTTTTCCTGTCTCATTTTCAACCAAAGCTTTACATTTCTTGAAAGTACCAAATACATCAAATTTATTTCGAATACAATAAATCCAGGTTTTTCTGGTTACATCATCAATAAAAGTAACATAATAACGAAAGCCACCAAGAGATGATACCTGAGCAGGTCCCCATACATATGTATGCACAAGCTCGAATTTTTCACTCTTCTTTTCTTTCCCAACTTTAAGGAATCTGACTCTCTTATGTTTTCCATAAACACAATTGTCATAGAATTTTAAATCAACATGCTTCAAACCTGGCAACATATTTCTTGAGTGAAGAATCTGCATCCCCTTCTCACTCATGTGCCCAAGCCTATGATGCCACAATGTTGTATCTTCTCTTGTAGAGGTTAAATCATTAACAGAATTAGAAATAACATTTCATAAATACAATGTACCAACCTTTTCTCCTTTCGCTATTACTAGGGATCCTTTAGTGACTTTCCAGGTTTTATCTGTGAAAGTAGTTACGCAACCTTCACCTCCCAACTGCCCTGTTGAAATCAAATTTTTCTTCAGATCTGGAACATGCCTTACCTCCTTCAATAGCCACTGATTTCCATTTTGATGTTTTATGAAAACTGTACCCATTCCAATGATTTTACAGTGTTTATCATCACCTAATTAAACCTGTCCAAGACCTCCTTGAACATAATCATAAAAATGTTTCTTATCAGGTGTGGCATGGAATGAGGCCCCTGAATCTACCACCCAGGCATTAATAATATTTTCTAATGAAAGAATCAAATCATCTTGCAACATATCACCTGCTACATTCGCTTCATGATTAGTTTCTTGTTGTGTGTCTCCTTCTTTTCCCTTTCGATACTTGCAGTCTTTCTTCATGTGTATTTTCTTCCTGCATTTCCAACACACTATCCCCGATCTAGACTTGGATCTACCTTTTCTTGAATTACTGTGATATCCAGGGCTCTTTCCTCTTTCCATTTTTCTTCCCCTAGTCTATGTAGTCAAAGCATTACCTGATGTCTCACCGGAGCTTTTCTGTCGCATTTCCTCGCTAAGGATTGCACCAACAACATCATCAAACTTTAAAGCATTAGATCCAAAGACAGAGTTACTAATGGCCATAACTAAACCATTCCAACTTTCTGGAAATGAGCGTAAAAATAACAGAGCCCTAACTTCATCATCAAAAGTTACCCCTACAGAACTTAATTGATTGGTAACTGTATTAAACTCATTTAAATGATCAACAATAGATCCACCTTCTAATATCTTCATATTAAATAAACACTTCATAAGAAATACCTTATTTGAGGCCGAGGGTTTTTCATATAGTTTGGCCAATGTCGAGATTAAGCCCTCTGTTGTCATTTCCTTTGAAATATTAAATGCACCGATGCCGCTAGGCACAACTGTATTGTTCCAAGTGCCTTTCTGTCGATAATATCCCATTATGTGTCTATCATACTTGTCGACTTCTTTTACTTTCTGCTCAATGGTTGGTACAAATCTCCCTGATACAAATAATCTTCCATCTGCATCTTCCACAGCTGGTAGTTTTGGTCATTGAATTTTTTGACCCTAATCCTACCATCTTCCGCGATTGCTCCCATTCGAACCAGGAACCCTCCTCTCCTACGAGTTTATTAGCCAAATAGATCTTTAGCACTGATACCAGTTGTTAGAAAATTATATATTACAGAGCAATGGAACACATAAAATAATTTAGAAATATAAACACAGAAAATACATAAAACAAGAGAGACACAAATATACGTGGTTCACCCAATTTGGGTTACATCCACAGAGAAACAACCAGTCCTTCATTTTATATTATCCAGCAAACTGAAGAGATACAACCTATAGCAGATCCACTATAATTCCCTCTTCTCTCTCGGTCTCCACTCTCTTCCTCACTCAGAATATAGATATACATAGACGAAATATAATTCCCTCATATATAGCGAGGGGTTGCCTTCTAGGGAAAAAAACCCTAAATTAAACATAACTTCTACTGTCAGATCTCCACCTAATGAATGGAACATATTGACTACGAAATTAAAACATTTTACAATGTAATTTTACATCTATTCTTAGCTTCGGGGGTGCTGCCCCTGATCCCCCCGCTAGGGGGGGCTCCCAAAGGTCATAGTTTCCCCCCATGGACCCTCCCTGCAACGAATATTTTACGGGTGTCGTTGCCACCCCATTACGAATTGGGGTCCAATGTGGCGATACCTTTGAATACAGAAGATAATCAGGCTCCACACCCAACACGCTACACTATTGAAAGCGACTAGAGTTGCCTTTTCATCCTTTTCTCGACTCTTAGAAAATGAAAAGGAAAAGTTTTTGTTTCTAAAAATAACTTCCCACGATAAACATGTTGAACCTAAGAAATTTATTCTCGGACCAATATTGAGTAATTCCTTGTTAATTTCAAGATTGTTAATAAGCCCTCAACAAATCTTCTTTCCTTTTCTGCTCTTGAGAGGAAGTCATCGTGGCTGAACCATTGAGGTCATATCACAGTTCCCCTTCATTGTCTAATACTAAAGGTTCCTCCCAAGGAGTTCATCCGGAGCTTCCTCAGTCACATGAAGACCAAGGTTTTGAACTTGGGATTATTCCAAGTATCCAACCCCTGTCTTCTCGTCCACCTCTAGCGGATTCCTGGTCACCTCAAGAATCTGATCCTGACTCCAGAAAATCCTACACATACCCCTGAGAGTTCATAGACCCCTGAGAGTCCATAAGGGCTTTTTCTTCATCCACCGAATCCATTATTCATTTCAGTTGTGATATCTCCTCAGCGTCCTTACAGTCCTTATGATCGACTTGGTATTCCTTTGGAGTTCTCTCCTCGCACATCTCAAATTCCTCGTCACCATTTGTTTTCATCTATGGAGTTAGAGGGTGAAATCCCAACCTCTTCTCTAGGTCATTCAGAAGTTTCCGCTACTCATACTCCTCATGTTGATGATGAACAAGGGTATGAATTTCCTCCAAAAGGTTTTCCTTTTACAGGAAGAGTCCCATCCCACACGCTTCCTAAGACTAGTGGACCTATTCTTCCACCTAGTTATATAACCCTCACTCAGTTAATTTTAGGAACTCCTAGTGCTTCATCTTTGTATCAAAATCCAATTTTGCCTTCCAATGCCATGCCTACTTCTAGTCTGTTCATTCCAAACGCAACCTATCAAACTTCAGTACAAACTGTTGTTACTCCAGTTCCCATTCAACCTATGATTTCATCACAAAATGTGCCATCGTTTCAACCGACCCTTCTGATACAACTGTCTGTTTCAGGTAAGGTTTCAGTTAGTTCTTCCACCCCTCCATCAAGGGGACAGAATGTACCACTACCTGGGGGGGGGGAATCTGAATGTTCCTCTTGTGTCAGGTGAGACCACTGTGAGTGGATTATTGACTCACATGGTCAGAGTTAATCAACCTTATTCTGGTAGTATTCCTAACCCTATTGATCCATCTAGATCGAGTAATATCTAGTACCAATAGCCTTATATGGCTCAGATTCCACTCCAACAGGTTTATGTCCCATACGGTTCACAAGAATTGGTCAATCCTCCTTACACCCCACAAGCAGGAGCTTATGTCTCGCCTGGTCAATCCACTATCCCTAGTGGATATGGTCAGATTCAATTTGGAAATTACCAATACCCTCAAGGTATATCTCAAGGAACTATCCAACAACCCTTGCAGCAACAAGGGCAACCTTTGTAGCAGAAAGGGAAAACGTTGTAGCAGAAAGGGAAACTATTACAATAACAGGGGCAACATTTGCAGTAGTCTCAACAGTCTTTGCAGTAGCAAACTTAGTTTGTTCAGAAGCCTACCCAACCTTTGTACTCACAAGGCCAACCTTTGCAGTAGAAAGGTCAACCTTTACAGCAGCAAAGTCAGCCTTTGTAACAACATGGTCAACATCTGCAGTAGAAAGCTTCATATGCGTATCAACAAGGTCAACCCTTGCAAGCAGAAGGTCATACCCTACAACAGCAAGGCCAATATCTTCAGGTACAAGGTCAATAGGTTCAACAACCTTATAATCCATATGCCACGTATAATGATTATCAATGGCTTATGGTAGGTCAATATTAAACCTACCCTGGACAACATTCACCTTATGGTCGAGGTAACCATCAATGGGGGAAGTTCAAATCCCATATGGACAAAATCCTCCACTGTGGGGGAAAATTCTTACCAGAAAGGTTGGAACCTGCAGTTTGGGTCTCCTTAAAGGCCCTACATGTCATTCAATACACAATTTCCTTTCTTGGCTATGTTGGAACTGCCTAATGTCTCAAGGCTCACAAATGATCTTATTCTTCATTCACCTTACTGGCCTCCAGTTCCAACTAAAATTCCAAGTGATTGCCCAAACTTCGAAGAAAAATCTAAAGAGGACCCACAAGCCCATGTGATGACATATCACCTATGGTTCTCTTCAAATTCATATGTTGATGATTCTATTCGTCTTCGCCTCTTTGAGATAACTTAACAGGTGTTGCCACAAAATGGTATATTGATTTGCCTTGAGCTACCTACACTGACTTTAACTCTCTAGCTATGGCCTTCCTCACCCACTTCCAATTGCCAGTTTGGTATGAAACTAGCACTCATTTTCTGACATCCCTTAAGAAAGATACCACGACCCACATTTCTGATCATATCCATGAATGGAGACGTTGACGTTGCCTCATCAAATTTGAGATTCCCGATGAGTTGTTGACTGAATGATTCAAGAAATAATTCGTTAACAACATTGCTAAGGATATAGATATGGGTGGATGTGTTACTGAAGAACAAGCTATTGCCCGTGCTCAATATCTACACTTAGTCTATTCATAATCTGGAACGTTATATGAGATGTTTCCCAATGCTCCAAGACCCTCTTAGGATCTGACAGTCTCAAAGTCTCTCGATGTACCACCTATTAATGGTAATTGGTTCCGTGTCTCAAACTTCCATGAAGACTTCCTTGAAGCATAAATCTGTTTCACACACTGGTTCCAATAATCCTTCGAAAAATTCATCAAATCTTGGTAAAACCTCTGAGGTACATGTTGTTTAGTCTACTATAGCAGATAAGGCCTCCAAAGATAAGGAAAAGGGTAAAGGTAAAGCCAAAACCGATACCTAGAAACATGATCCACCTAAATCATCTGTTGATGATGCTTCTAAGAGAAAGATGAAATACCCTTGCCTTATCTGTGAGGAAGATCATTACACCAAGGATTGTCTCTGACGTTCTGAAGTTAACCATTTATTGAAAGGGACTTCAGTTGTTTTGAAAGAACCTTTTCCATCTCAGCAGATGCACTTGGTAGACCAACCGCAATCCTCTACCTCCTCTGGTTCCCAATTTTTCATGATGCAAGGTTCATCACCTATTTCGGTTGCTACTTGAACAAAGGAATATCAAACCCCACACATTCAAACAATGGAGAAAGAAGTCACTGACACACCTTCTACTTCCACTCTGTCTAGTTCTGGTCCACTCCATATTGAGCGCCCTAACAGTGAGTCCGTAATCTGACCACCTCCAAAAGGTGTACTTCAAAAATCATCTTATAATCAAATTAATAGAGTTGCACGACATTATAATATCGTTGAGGATTTAGCTCAATCCCCTTTGGCGATGTCTGCTTTGGAGGTTCTCCAAACCTGTCCAACACAGTGGAAATCATTGTTATCTGTTATAGGTGCTATTGATCCTACTGATTCAAGTTTAATTACTTTTGATATTGAAAATTAGATTACTTTTTTTTATTTTTTTGATACAAGTTCTCATTAAAGGAAAGATGATTCATCAGACTGTTGTTGATGAAGGTGCTTTCACCTACATCATGTCTATTTCGTGTTGGAAGGCCATTCATTTTCCTTCTCTTAACCAATCCCCATATGCTTTAGAGGCCTTTGATGGCAGAGGCTCTCGTCCATAAGGTATTCTCACAAACTTACCGATTACGTTGGAAGGAAAGACCGTTGAGATAGAAGTGGAAGTTATAGATGTGAATCTCAACTACAACCTTCTTCTTGGGCGCAGTTGGACCCACGCTATGTTTTGTGTGGTTTCTTCATTGTTCCTGGTGCTTCGTTTTCCTCATGAAGGAAAAATTGTCACCATCGACCAACTGTCTTTTTTCTCTTCTGGTTCATCGAACGATAATGTCCCTTATGTGGGAAATACTGAGGTTCCTTATGAGAGTGTGGGGGAATGTCTTTCAAAGACTCTGCTTTAATGGGTACTTTTACTCTCCCACCTCCAAATGTTACTTTGATCAATATGATCTTGGTTTCTATGGATCCTTAAATTATTCCTACTGCAGATCAAATTGATTCATTCTGAGATTCTATGCCTTTAAGTCCATTAGAGCAAAATTATCAATAAATTGTCTTGGCTTAAATGGTTGCTTCAGAAATTCATGTTGTTTTTAGTATGAACCTGGATACCTATGTGCCATTTCCTTGGCTTAGTTCTTGGGATTCTCTGGATCCTTTGAACGAGACATTCCCCACTGATGAAAGTATCGTTGAGGTTATGTTTTTGGACAAAACTCCCTGGAATGATCTCCATCATCGTTCTTCATTTCTTCCCAGCCTCGGTGAGATGCCTTTGTGTCTTGAAGTGTTTGTGTCTCATTTCCCCACACATCCACTTCAAACACTTGTCCTGGTGCATGAATTCTTGTTGGAGGGTAATATGGGAAACATTACTGCAACTATGCCTCTTGACATTTCCATTAAACCTGGAATTGTCGAGAACATTCATATTTGGGTGTCTTGTTCTCCCAATGAGATAAGGGTTTACACTCAACTTTTTGAAGAGTTTCGAGATGTCTTCGCGTGGTCATATGAGGAAATGCCTGGAATTGATCCAACAATAGTGGTCCATGAAAGACCTACCTATCCTGGTGAAAATCTTGTTCGCCAACGGCTTCACCCCATACATCCTCGAAAGGTTGTTGGTAGTAAAGTAGAAGTGGAAAAGCTTTTGAAAGCTGGTTTTATTTATCCAATCCCATTGACAGATTGGGTGTTCAATATTGTTCTTGTTGCTAAAAAGCAAGGCATGATCTGTGTCTGTGTTTATTACCGTGACATCAATCGTGCATGTCCAAAAGACAGTTATACCACTCCTTTTATCAATCAAATCACTGACGAGTGTGCTGGCAGTGAGATTTAATCGTTTATGGATGGTTTTTATGGCTACAACCAGATCAACATTTCACCTGCTGATCAACATAACATGACCTTTATCTGTCCATGGGGCACTTTTTTCCTACAAGAAGCTTCCTT
>Ga0181464_1001517_pt1 | contig 10486 bp, 6 predicted proteins | sample InSIn2gowninarea_FD_119074 | JGI IMG/M metagenome (GOLD analysis project Ga0181464, IMG submission 119074) | Clean room microbial communities from NASA Spacecraft Assembly Facility at Jet Propulsion Laboratory, Pasadena, California, USA -... ...
ACTGTTGATAACACATAGTTAAAGGATAGGTGAGAGTTCTCAAAAATTATTAAGTTCCTCCATTTCCATATACTCCAGATGGTTATCGGGAGGATTGGGCGTTTTTGAAGATGTTGTTGTCCCCACCATTTAAACGCTGCATCCACAGAAGAGAAGTTAGGGATTCGAAGGGAATAGATCATAACAAGTTCATACCAGATAAGCATGGAGGTCCTGCAGGAGAAAAACATATGGAAATTTGTTTCCTCATCCATCTTGCATATAGCGCATCTGCTGGGACCATTCCAAGCACGTTTCCTTAAATTTTCCCAAGTGAGGTTCTTGTTATAAAAGACGAGCCAGGAGAAAATAATCACTTTTAGGGGGCATGAGATCTTCCACCATTTTAGAGGGAAGATCTTCCTGGACGGTGGAGCTTTTTGGTGGATGAGATCCAAATAGATATCTTTGACAGTTGCTGTGGATGATGGAATTGACCAAACCAAGTGATCCTCCGATAAAGCGCGCTTCAAGGCCACCTGTTCAAACGATAGTTTTTGAGAGACCCATGAAGCAGATAAAAGCTGAGGGATGCCTAGATCAGCTGCATTCTTTAGGATAGGGAAGAAGCCATTCCATTTCTCTATGATTCTGTTCCACGTGAAGCAACTAGACCTGTGAAGATAAAACAGAAGAAAGTCCAGGATCTTTAGAGGATCTTTGACATCAGCGATGGGGTCCAGGCCGATAAGGATCTTTGAGCCAGAGAAGAAACTCCATTTAAGGTTACATAAGAAATATTGTTCTATTCTCCTGAAGCTAAGCCAGATGGATGATCCCTGTTTGTTTCCGATAGCTCCTGTCCTATACCAGAACTCCATAGATCTCCCTTTTTGATATTTCTGACGCATTATGGCGCTCCATGGATTTGAGTGGAAACAGCCTCTCCAAAGAGACTTGCAGAGAAGGGCATTCCCGAATATCCTTAAGTCTTTTAGACCCCAGCCGCCTAAATTTTTTGGCATCGAAATATGGTCCCACTTAGATAGATGAATCTTGTTTCTTTGCGGATTTGCTCCCCATATAAAATTGGCTGTTATCCTGTTCATGGACTGAAGAATGCTAGCTGGAAGAAAAAACAAATGACCCCAGTACACCGAAAGCTGCATGAGAACTGCATTAGCTAAAATAAGCCTTCCACCCAGGGATAATGATCTGTTTTCCCATAAAGAAATCTTGTTGTGGAAGCGTTCTATAAGCCACCTCCAATCCGCTTTTGAGTATGCCTTTGGCTTTAGGTGAAAGCCGAGGTATTTGATTCCTTGAGATAGTAATATGGAGGAAATGCCAAAGAGTTGAGTGATCTAGTGTGCAAGATTCTCGTCAGTACCATTGTGGAACAAGATTGATTTTGATTTGTTGATGGCTAGCCCCGTTGCTGTTTGAAAGCGATCCAGAATGGATTTGATGCAGATCCAGGTGGATTTATACAACATGGCAAAAAGAAGCAGAACATCTACAAAAAGATTGTGTGAGATGTGGATATTTTTATAAATTCTGATCGGAGCATATTCTTTTTTCTCCACAGCTTGATTGATGAGCAGACTTAGGGAATTAATGGCAATAATGAACAGAAGGGGTGATAGCGGGCACCCTTGCCGTAATCCTCTTTCTGCCTGAAAGAAAGAAGAGGGAATACCATTTATCAAGACTGCGTATTTTACATTTTCATAGCATGCCATTATCCAGCGAATGGGGCCCTGCTGAAGGCCTATTTTCACTAGGAGACTTTGTAAATATCCCCAATCCAGAACATCGTATGCTTTTTTGATGTCTATTTTCATAATGGCTGCATTTGAATTTTGCTTGGCCATGGAATGGATGCACTCTTGCGTGCAGGCAACAGCATCAAAGATGTTTCGGCCCTTTAAGAAGGCATGCTGGTTGGGGGAGAGAGCAGAAGCCAGAGTCCCTTTGATTCTTTCTGCGATAATCTTTGAAATAATCTTGAAAGTGATATTGCAAAGAGATATGGGCCTGAAATCCAGAAAGGAAATGGGCTCTTCCTTCTTGGGGATAAGCGCGATGTAGGTAGATGAGGTGTATGAATGGATGCTCCCCGAAATCCTGGATGCTTCCACCATGCTGAGCAGGTCCCTTTTGCACAGATCGAAGAAGTGAATAAAGAAGTCTATAGACCATCCATCGGGTCCGAGGGATTTATCTTTTTTAAAAGATTTCATTATCTCAAATAACTCCTTCTCTGTTACTGGAGAGAAAAGGGCCTCATTTTTGGCTTGGTCAAACATCTTCAGCACTCTGTCTAAAGCCCATAAAATATCGTTGAATACAACCTCATTACTCCTGCTGTATTTTTTTTTAAAGAAATCCATTGCCAAATTAGAAATTTCCTCCTGAGAGGAGGCTGTGTTGTCCTTTCATCCTTTATCTTCCATATAAAGTTCCTTGCTCTTCTTGCATTTGCATACCTGTGAAATTTTTTTGTGTTTTTATCTCCTTTCTCCAACCACAGAGCCCTGCTTTTGAGCCTCCATCTGGCTTCCTCTTGACTCAGCAGCTTTAGTTTTTCTTTCTCCAGGAATCTAATACGATTTTTCATCTCAAAGGAAACTGAAGAGTAATCTGTGGATGCCAGAAGAGCATCTAGATTCTGTTGGATCATTTGAAGATCTTTTTTATCCTTTTGATGTTTTCTGAATTGCCATTGTTTGATTAGGTTCCTTAATTCTTTCAATTTTTCTCTGAACGTGGAATAGATAAAATCTTTTTCCCGGGCCTTTATTTTTTCCCACTCCTTTCGAATGAATTCATTAAAGGCAGTATCCAATAGAAGGCCTCCGTCAAACTTAAAGGAGTAGCCTTTACGGAAAAGATTGTCAGGCCAGGCTAGAAGAATCGGAAGATGATCCGATATCAGGATATTTTCCACAGAGAGGCATGGCATTCCAATTTTGTCAATGATATCAACACAAACAAACACCCTATCGAGCCTTTTTGCAATATAGGCTTCACCTGCTCTTCCATTTGACCAAGATGGTTTCATTGTCACCGGGATTATATCGATCAATTTCCTGTTGAGCATCTTTTGATTTATGAAATCCGCCAGACCACTATTAATCTTTCCTTGACCCCATACTTCATTTGATTTTAAAGCCACATTCATATCCCCAGCTATAAGGAGATTGTTTATGTCAAGCAGATCAGAGGCAAGAAATCTATTCTAGAAAGCGAAGCGGGATTTGTATGGAGCATATATATTTAAAATATTTACCGGAAAATTCCATCCCCTGATAGATGCTGATATAATAATCTCGGCATAGCATTTGTACGCCTTTGCCCGAACCAGAGAGGGGTCCCACAGAGTAGCCATGCCCCCTGACAAACCATTTGCTTCTGTAGCTGCAATGAACCAGTTCGGAAGCATTTTCCGGAAATATGTGATTGAATCTTCCTTACTGTGCATTGTTTCTTGTATTAGGATGATAGCCGCCCTGGAATGAAAAACAAAATCTTTTAGCGTTATGAATTTGGGATCAATGCCAAGACCCCGAATATTGAGAGAGATGATGGGAATCATTTTGAAGATTCTGCAGCCCTACTCGCTCTAAGGGGCTGTGGTTCCGAGACTTCAAGGATAGGGATCTCAACCAAAGATAAATTCCTGATGCCTTCATTTGAGACTATGGTCCTACCACGAAAATGACGGCTTCCTCCTCTGGATTTTTTCCGAACTGTGATATTTCTTGCCGAGTCCGGACTTATGGAAGGTGTATGGTTTGAGCCTGGCTTATGAATCGTAAGCGGTTCTAAATTCAGGGATTCATTATTAAGCAAATAGTCTAAATTACTATCGAGATGGTTTACTGGAGAGGACGATGGGGAATTGAGGGGGGTCGGACCACCATTCTTTTCTTTCCCTTTATGGATTCGGAGAGAAGGGATTTCTGGGGAAGATGAGGAGATTTGAATAGGGAACGAGCCAACAGAAAAAAGCGCCTCCTTAGGGATACTTTGAGGTGACAGAGGAGCATAATCTTCCTTTTGCATCGGAGGCGGCGAGGGGATAGGATCATCTTCCTTGGGTTCAATAAAGGGGGACCTTTGGTAATCAGACTGCATATGAGGGAGAGGACTGCCATTCGATCCCGGGCATACAGGGTCTAGTTCCTGCGCGAGATCCTCCGTATGCAATTGATGGCCTTGCTGGAATTTTTCCTTACCTGGATTATGGAGCTGTACTGAAGATGAGATAGGAGATGATTGACTTCCATTTATAAAAGATTTTTTAATATGTCTTCTGTTCCCAAATAGTTTTGCACTCGGGCAGTTTTTTACAAGATGACCTGTCTTCCTACAGGCAGCACACCTGAACGGGATTCCCCAGAAATCCAACCTTTGATTGATGGATTGATTCTTCCAACTGATCTGTATATGATCAGGGTAGCCTCCCCTGAAAGGTCTTTGGATGAGGATCCATGCAATGTGTTTATCTCTTTCACCCAGACACCATGGGTCCACATAGACAAACCGTCCAATAGCATTCCCTATCATTTCCAAGGATTCGTGTGACCACAGTTCCAAAGGAAGATTTGGACACTTAACCCAAATCAGATTGTTAACAGGAGTATTTTTTAGAGGGTCAAAACCTATATACCATATGTACAGAGCGAGGAAGCTTCTCTTATAAACCCAAGGCCGATTCTGAATGGCTTCTGTATCAGCTGAGTCTTGAAAGATGAAGCAATACCAGTCCTTCATTAGGCTGGATATAATCGGGATGTAACCTAAAATTGGTTTCCAAAAACTGGCAAGCCAGTTCCTCATGTCACAATCCGTCATTTCCGGGAAATGCCATTTCCCAATCAAGGCTTTGTTCTGAAGACATTCAATTCTTTCGTCTAATTTAGGTATATCTATCCTCAGAGCCTGAGGTGGGAGAGAGGTTTTGACATGTTTCTGTTGATTATTAACTTTTCTGCTTCCCTCCTTTTTAGGTGGGACTCCTCTTGAGGAAGATGGTTTTATTACCATCTCTTCCAGCGTGGCAAGGGAGGCATTTGACCAGACATGCTCCGCGTTCTCAGCTGCCTCAACAAGTTTTTCCATTTCGACGGAGTTATAAAGCCCCTCCATCATTCCCTTCATTGCATCTTTCCTGAGACTAGGAGTGAAAACCAGAAATATCCGAGGAGGATTTAGATTTGAATTTTCCTACCACCTTTTCCCGTCAGCCCGTGTGAGAATTAAAAGGGGAGTCTTGAAGAGAGGGAAGAGATGACATCAATCAGTACAAAAGTACTTGGGATTAAATGGACACAGCTTATATAGATAGAAAATCTGATCAGCAGCCTTTAAGACTAGTACTTGAGATGCCCGAAACTTCTTCATGCAGGGGAGGAAAAAACAGCGGGGGCATCTCCCGAAATCCCGAAACAGATATGGTCCAGGATTCGGAAGGATAACTTCGTACTTCTTAATTTGGTCTGTATACCTACCTTCTTCTTGCCCGTTGAGGAAAAACAAAACGGAAAAACGGAGCAAGACTGGAAACATAAGATGGTGGCCTGAGTTCCCCGGGAATTGAGGGTAGGATCTCTACAGGGAGAAACCTTTGAGCTGAATCTATGACTCGTTACACAGTAGGCAACAACAATAGACTTTTACAACGCACCACCAGTATCCAATTCTGAATCTGAAGTCATTGCACGGTTTGTAAATAACAAAAAGATTTTTAAGTTTATGGAAGAGAGATTTCAGCATCTTGTAAGAGACTTATAGGATTATATAGAGCCAAAACAGGCAGACTATTCAGAAATCCTTTGTACTCTACTCCCATTCCATTTTAAAAATGCAAAGAGACAGATGAAAAAACACAGAAACTTCATTATTTTAGAAAAACACAGAAGTGAGAGGAGCTGAGGATTAGACTAACCTGGAGTAGAAATCGAACCGTCGACCACGTAAATACAGCGGAGACCAAAGAAACAACGTCATTCCAGACTGGGAAGTCATATTTGAAACTGATAAAGGCTGAGGAACTTAAGGATCGGAAGCAGTTGCAGAAGAAAATCTAGTAAGAGGAATATGGAGAAAAACAGGAGGAGGGAAATGCCCAGAAATGAAGAGGTCATAAACCAAGCAGTGTCTCCGTGATTTTGGCGTAAAATGGAGCTAAGACAGGAAAAAAAGATTATAAAAACTTGCATGGAAGATAAACGTGTCATGCTCACATGTTGGGAGAGGCGGTCAAAAGAATTAGCACTTGCCTGGTGTTAATAGGAGGGTACGTCTGGAGACTCGTGTTCTCTTGTATTAGCACGTTGCCGGCAGTGGATTCGCTCCACTCTCTGCTCATCCTGCACACCCAAACCTTTGTTCTAAAGTTTATTTACTAACGATTTTCGACTTTGGTCATTCTGTTGCTCGAACTAAGAATTTTATGGTGAATTTCACAAGTATTGAGCACTAGTTCATGTTTCTCCTCTTGTAATTTCTAATTATTATTTTCCTATGACATCTATTTACATTTTTGTCTTCAATTTTCTTGTTTACTAGGGCCTTGTAGAGGCTTTTATTCTCTGCATAGTATTTTATAAGCAACAATTTTCTTGTTGTCTTTGCAGTTTAATGCCAACGACGTGTTAGTTCCCTATACAAGTATTCTTTGTTACATCACATCCTTTTATTATGGTTCTTGGTTTAAACCTTCAATTCTAGTTTCTTTATATATATGAAGATACCACTAAGTTTAATCGGTTTATTTGTGATTGTTGTAGGAAAAATCCCTCTGTCTACATATAGAGACAATAATAATCGTTGATGGGTTTTGCTTCTTATAGGGTTTGTGGGTAAATTTCCTTTCCAATGGGTGAGGAGAAAGAGATCCTTTAAACAACTCAACTTCCTTTCTTAACTCTGCCTTTATTAAGTAATCAAATTTGATTGACTCGTCATTCATTTTCCTCACATAAGGTTTTTATTTGTTGAAAACTTTATTGTTAAAACAAGACTTAAATATTATCCTCCGTCTTTGTAATAACTTAAAGTTACACAACAATTTTAGGATACCATATTTAGTGCTTTTGGTAGAATAATTTTACCGGAAGAACTCTAAATTTTTAGAAAAATCTTTTGGTTTTTAGTTAGAGGGTTTTCTTCAAAATAATGATACCTAGCTTTATGTAATGATTGTATTTAGGCAGTCTATAGACATTGATTACAATTTTTTATTTATTTTTTCCTTTTTTGTGGTTTTCAGTTTTGTTTGCAACCGGTTATGTAGTTCAATCAATACTCACCTCTTTTTGTTTGTATCCAAACAAGAGCAATGAATATAGAAACCCAATTTCATTTCAGCACTCGCATCAGGTAAATATTTCTTTTACACATTTGCACTTCAATATGTATTAAAAATATTTTCCATGAGATTTCTTTTTCACCCCATGGATCCTTATTAGCTAGTTTTTTTTTTTTTTTTAATATGTATCAAACATATGGTTGCATGTATAAATTCAATTCTCTATTCTTTTCGGTGCAATTAATTTGGATACAAAACTCTTTCTGGTTACACCAAGATTATATTAGAATCTCTCTTGTACTAGGTTGACCAAACTACCTCCTATGGGCTTATAACTGCTTGCTAGTGAATATTCTAAAGATATGGCTTGGAATTTGATAATTTGGCAGTTTACAAAATTGCTTACTATCGAATTATTTATATATATATATGTATACAGCTTTGCCTTGTACATGCAATTCACTTTCTATTTTTAATATGGATTTCATAGAAAAATTATTTGCCCGTATGTTTTATTCTAGCAGATACATAGATTCTATTATCGAGTATTTTTGGATAAAATATTGTATGTCAAATGTATTTGACTATATTTGTACAAAAAGTTACAATGAACAATTTCTTGCATAAAATTCTACTATCAATGTTTTGTTAACTTTTATTTTCCTCACTTACTATCATAAAACTGTTTATTTTAAATTAAAAATAACATATACATATTCTTGTAATAATTTTTCCTTATATATAATAGTGCAAATAATATATTTTTGTTTACTGTAACTTCAAAGTTGAAGTTCCCTCCATAATATATCATGCTTTTCCCTGTAAACAAGTATTGAAAAAAGATAGGAAGGAAGTTATGAACTGTGTTTTTTTGTTCTAATTTTAAACTTATGTTTACTACCTATACATGATTTTATTTATTTGTTTCTTTCATCAATTTCGTACAAGACACTCACAGTATAGCCAAATAAACTCATAAGAAAATATATAAACTGCAAACTATTATGAAGCCTTCTTATACTATTCCTACAATGTTTACTGTGTGTAAGCATCATTAATTGGAACTATATATATATATATATAGACCAATAATAACAGTAATCAATAAAAAAATTAAAATAAAACCACAAGTAAAATGAATCATTTATTCGATACTTAGGTTTAATGCCTATGTGCATAAGGCGTTACATACCATACAAGTTACATTACTCATGACCTTATACCTTAGGGTAACATTATTCCTTGTGAATGTGGTTTATTGGTTGGATATACATTGGAAATTTCAAGAGAGATGAGTATAGGGTTTGACTCGATGTGTTGGTTTAAAAATCAAACCCTTGGATCGACGATCACCTTTTGTTGTAATTTCAATCGACGATCATCCTCTGATAAGGGTTTCCATATTTAATTTTTCATCATTCATTTACGCTGCTTTTACAATTTCTCTCTTCTTACCACTTCTTCTGTCCCAAACCAGGAAAAGAACCCTAAGGTCCCGACATTTTCTTTGTAAGTGCAAAGCATTCAGAGACCCTAATTTTTCGGCAGGCTTTGGCTTTTTCTGAAAAATTTACATTCTTTGTTATAAAGGTTATTTGTGAAATATTTTCGACTTTGGTTCGTTCTGTTGCTCGAACTAAGAATTTTATGGTAATCTTCACAGGTATTGAGCACTAGTTCATGTTTCACCTCTTGTAGTTTCTAATTATTATTTTCCTTTGACATTTACATACGTTTTTGTCTTTAATTTTCTTGTTTACTAGGGCCTATCAAAGCTTTTCTTCTTTGCAAACTATTTTATAAGCAACACTTTTCTTGTTGTCTTCGCAGTTTAATGTCAACCGTGTGTTAATTCCATGTATAGGTATTCTTTGTTACAACACATCCTTTGATTAGAGTTCTTGGATTAAATCTTAATTCAAGTTTCTTTATATATATTAACATACCACTCATTTTTATTGGTTTATTTGTGATTGTTGTAGGAAAAATCCCTCTGTCGACATGTGAAGACCATAATCATTGTTGACAAGGTTTTTTTTGGGTAGGATTTGTGGGTCAATTTCCTTTCTTAACTCTCCCTTTCTTGAATAATCAGATTTCACTGACTTGTCGTTCATTTTCCTCACAAATGGTTTATATTTGTTGAAGAATTCACTGTGAAGACAAGACTAAAATAATTTCCTTCATCCTTGCAATAATTTAAAGTTACACCACAATTTTAGGATATTATATTTAGATATTCTCGTAGAATAATTTAGAAGAACTTTGAATTTTCAGAAAACATCTTTGGTTTTTAGCGAGAGGGTTTCTTCAAAGTAATGATATCTAGCTCTACACAATGATTGTATTTAGGCCGTCTATACACATTGATTACAATTTATTTTTTCCTTTTTATGTGGTTTTCATTTTTGTTTGCAACTGCTTATGTAGTTCAACTGGTACTCACCTCTTTGTGTTTTTATACAAATGAACAATGAATATAGGAACCCAAGTTCAATTCGACACTCACATAAGATACATATTTCTTTTACACATTTACATATTTATTAAAAATATTTTCCATGAACTTTCTTTTTCACCCTATGAATCTTTGTTAATTATTATTATTTTTTAAATGTATCGAACATATGGGTATAGGTATAAATTCAATTCTCTATTATGTTTGGTGGGTACGCAACTCCTTCTAGTTTAACCAAGATTATACTGTAATCTCTCTTGTACCAAGTCGGCCGAACTACCTCCTGTGGGTTTATAACTGCTTACTACTGAATGTTCTAAAGATATGTCTTGAAATTTGATACTTTGGCAGTTTACAAAATTAATTACTATTGAATTTGATCTTTGGGTATTGTACTCAATTTTTTTATCAGTTTATATTATAATCATATTTTTATATCTATGTATCAGTGTTATGCCTGTACTGCTCTACCTTGTACAAACAATTCACTTTCTATTTTTAATATATAGATTTCATAAGCAAATTTTGTGCCCATATATTTTATTCCAGCAGATACATAGATTCTATTGTCAAATATTTTTCTAGGGATATGATATTGTATGTCAAATGTATCTAATTATATTTGTACAAAAATTATAATTAACAATTTCTTATACAAAATTTTACTATCAATGTTTCAGTAACTTTAATTATTGCAAGGATGAAGGAAATTATTTTAGTCTTGTCTTCAC
>Ga0181464_1001903_pt1 | contig 10485 bp, 3 predicted proteins | sample InSIn2gowninarea_FD_119074 | JGI IMG/M metagenome (GOLD analysis project Ga0181464, IMG submission 119074) | Clean room microbial communities from NASA Spacecraft Assembly Facility at Jet Propulsion Laboratory, Pasadena, California, USA -... ...
TGCCTGCCAAGTATACCATGAAATGAGGTCGCATAATAGAGGTGGCATATATACAACAAGGGGTGCCAATATACCACAGTACACAAGTTCTTAGAACAATAGTGCCGACTATGGAGACGAGACTACATATGAAGAGGAACGATGTGATGCCAAGACTGTAATGTAAATGTGATGTATGATACATGGATTCTCAGATAGATGCACTGCCAGGAACTGAAATTATTTGAGACCGAGACTGTATGTAGTGTGCCAAACCATGCCATCATGCAGTTCCAATATTAAGCTCTCATGTGATGTCAAGACAGTGCCATTGTGCAGTGGCAAGACCACACCCTCATATGATGCCAATATAGTTCCATATTGCGGTGGAAATACCACACCCTCATGTGATGCCAAGGCAGTGCCATCATACGATGTCAAGGGCTTTCTGCTCGGCTGGGATTTTAGAGAAAGTAAAAATCAAAATTATGAGCATAAATCTAAGACCTTATCACTATAATAAAAGCACAATATTATTCAAAAGTAAGCATAGGTATCTTAATCCTATTTTCAAGAGACCGAATATTCAAGAAAGCCATCCTCTCAAGATCGAACTCATTTCTTATTGGATCATAGTTCTGGGCACTGTACGTAGCCCTATTCTCAAGTCCAGAACTACAGACTTGCATTCAAAATTATTAAACTTTGCAAGAGAACAATATCACTATTTGCAAGGGTCTGAATAGCCATGGTCTTCACAAATATAATATATTGGTTAATATTGAACAATGAAGGTCTGATGAAGCAAAGAAAAAAAACCAAACCACTCAGAATTACAGTCCAACGTAGCCTGGGCCAGGGATACAACACTAGTATATGGACTCATTTTTTTTGTAAGTGAGCATGTCTAAATTATATTAACTAAACCAAATTTACAATATGTACATTCATGAGTTTCTTACTCAGAGCAAGGAAACTAGAGAGAGAAGACAAGAGTTCTCTTCCCTTGGAGTGGGAAACCAGAGTTAAAATTATTTTTCCAAAAGATAGAACCATAAAACTGCAAGGGATGGCAATGCCTCATGGTGCTTGGATCGTGGACTAGTGAGAAATGGTAGTTTCACATTGAGGCATGGAAAAAATGTCCTTAGTCTCAGAATTAGAACACTTAGGCTAAGCTGCAATTATGCTATCGCATTGGTAATTTCTGAAGAAAAACGAGAAAAAATATCCTTAGTTTCATAATTAACACACTTAGGTCAAGCTACAACTATTCTATCACATTGGTAATTTTCAAAGAAAAACGGTCTTTTGTAGGCTATTGATCAAAAGGAGAAAAAAACCAATATGGGTCTACTCAAGATATCATTAGGCGATGCAAGCTACTGTGAATCCAAATAGAAGTCGAGCTAGAGCCACCATGCACCTGAGAAGTTCCACAAGCCTACAGCGAACCAAACTCCTCTAAGGTGTCCTCCAGAATGAAGCACCCATAAGGGGCCTAGGTGAAGAAGAAGGGGGAGCATTGGGGGCAATTAGAGGTGGGGGAGATCTAAGATAAGGAGGGAGGAGGAGCTTACAGGATGGGAGTGTGTAGGAGACCGAACCAGGGAGGGAACGATGGGAGGGTAATTAATGCTTAGGCCCCTATAGGCTAGCCACTTCAAGGAGGTAGAAGAGTGCTTGAGGAGTGCAGAGATTTCAACAAACTGATGAGTTTCTTTATCCTTAATTGCTGCCTATTATTTCAATTGTTGGGCTAGAAGGTTGCACATGGCCCAGAGGGCTGAGCACCCATGGCACATCTCCTCTTCCTCCATAGCCACGAATTTCCTGTAGATACTCTCTAGAATGGCATGGTCGAACATGGTGGAAATGGAGTGGTCATCCAGGGTGGTGGGGGGTTTCCCTCTACCTCATCCACATCTAGGATGATGTCCATGCCCTCTTTCCCCACTCATGGTTAGATTATAGGAGTTGGTGGGTCTAGCAGCAAGGCTAGGAAAGCTGGTGCTCGACAAAAGGGAAAACAACCAGAAAATGAACGACATGGAGTATAGGTCACGGTAGTTTAGGAAGCCTGGAGAAAACATAAGGTGGTCGTCGTAAACTGAGATAATATGGTGCATGGAGTAAATACGTTGGGCTAGATCCATGTGACCTCAAGCACCCTCCACATGACTAAGCCCATCAGTTAGAAGGGGTTCTCGTCATCTGGACACCATGATCTAGGGTAGTATATTGAATCTTCACCCTAAATTTCCTTATCAATTCTTTTGGATACCACATATCATCTTCTGTGCACCATGCATGAACTTATTGGTCTCATGTTACTATTGATGGGTTGCTCGATTCACCACCTCTGGTCACCCATGACTAAATAAGATATTCACAGATGGATGAATAAGTGTATCCCATGACTAAATAAAGTACTCAATAAAGAATGAACTAATTAATTAATTGATAACCATGATACTACTCTCTTATTAATGCTCACATTAATAAAATATGTTTTTGTTTTAGGGCATAAATGGTATTAATTGTTCCTAGCCTTAGGATTGTGACAATTTTTTGAAAACCCTAAAATTATAGGTGTTCAAGAAGGAACGTTGACTTACCATTGCTTAAACTTGACACCCCCGCCATCTATTATGGATTCTTGAAGGAGTTTGCATAGGGAAGGCAATTTTGAATCAAATGTAGGGGGGATCCACCAAGAAACAGTCAAGGTAATGCTAAATTGAATTTAAGGAGAGGAGCCATTGAGAAACCCTTAAATCTTCTGCAAGAATCAAGTTTAGGGAGCAGAGAAACTGAGAAACCCTGAGGTCTGCTGCAAGAATCGGATGTGGGGAGTGAAGCCACCGTGAAACCCTCAGGTCTATTACAAGAATCGAATGTATAAGGGAGCAGAGCCACTGATAAAACTCACATTCTATGCGAAAACCATATGCAAATACATGCCAAAAACATATAAGGGAGTGGGGCCAATGAGAAATCTCACAGTATTTGTGAAAACCATATGCAATGACATGCCAAAAACATATAAGGGAGTGGATCCACTGAGAAAACTCATATTCTATGTGAAAACCATATATAATGACATGCCAAAAACATATATAGGAGCTAGGAATTATTAATAGCAAATTAATAATAATAATTAATATGATATTTCTTTGATTTAATAATATAATAATTAATATAATATGGTTTTGATTTAATAATAAAATAATTAATACAATATGTTTTTTATTTAAGAATATAAGCATTCATGAATCATAAGATGATAATCTTCATGTATTGTCTTCTGATCTGATCTATCAACCTCGACATTGGCTTGCAAAGATAAGCATAGTATCCCTCAAAAATATGTTACAGTTGAGCCTTACAATGCATTTACCAATCATCCTAAAACTCCTTGAAATTCCACTAAATTAACACTTCCCATTCAATCACAAGGTTGGTTGCCCACAGGGCGTATAATAGAAGGTTATAGGGTGGACTGTTAAGTCACCCTGTGATGTGAAGGTCACCGATTTGAAACTCTGTGGTTAAACGTCTAGTCATGTTAAAGTCTGGTGTGCCCCAAGCTGGGTGTGATCCCTGGGTGATTTTAACATCTTAGATGCCCCTAGATCGCATTTTCTGAAGCCACAAGTCAAACCTAATGTAATCTCTAGATAATTTAGACCACTTGACAAACAAACAAACAAAAAAACAAGGTTGATTATTGGACAATATATGAAGCTTCAAGCACTTTCTTATGACATTTCCCTTTGGTTGATTGTGAACGTCACAGATACAGTCTACTATCTACGTTGTATATGAAAGAGTTATATGAAAAATCCATTGTAATTTACAGATATTACAATTTCTCAATAATAATATTCATTGAGCAGACTAGATGGCTTGATGACTACAATAGACACATAAGAGATCTGTCATCTTCAAATTTAGTAAGGAGCTCAATACAAATTATATGCAATACAAACCTGTAGATTTGGAATCATCAGGAGGCTGAGAATACTAGGAGAAATATTGAAGACATGTGCTCAAATTCAAAGGTCTTGTAACACATTTCAAAGAAACGAAAATCATAAGGTTTTGTGGAATTATGTGAAGGTGATCAAGTTACTAGTTAAATTCATGTTTTATGGACTAGAGGTAGTTCTAATAGACAACAAGGAAACTACTTTTAAGAAGGACCAAGACCGAACTATATAGAGGAATTGGAGTCTTGTTTGGAAGGTCTAATCTAAAGCTCAGTCATCCTTAAGTACCACAATTATCTTTAAAAATTATGTGATTTATACAAGTATTTCCAATCAGAAACCTCTCACTAAATCAAGTTGTGACACTTTGAAGGAAGATTAATTTCAAATCCTTTTGGGACTATTAAAATCCCTAAAGGGGAAAATTTTCAATAGAATTCTATATATATCTCAAGGGACTAGCCCTATTGTTAAAGGTAGAAAAAGGATAAATTATATTAAGTGTTGAGCAACTAAAAAACTCTGACATGAACTCAAGAAGAGGATTATTTTATCACCTTGAGTAGATTTGATTCATTACAAGGCTAAGAATACTAGGAGAAATATCGAAGACTTGTGCTTAAATTCAACGGTCTTGTAATACATTTTAAATATCCAAAAATCATAAGGTTCTGTGAAATTCTATGAAGGTGATCAAGTTACTAGTTAAACTCATATTTTGTGGACTAGAGGTAGTCCTAATAGGCAGCAAGGAAACTACTTTTAAGAAGGACCAGGACGAAACTGTATAGAGGAATTGTAGGATCATTTGGAAAGTCTAATCCAAAGCTTAGTCACCCTAAAGGACCATAATTATCTTCAAAAATTATGATACTTATACAAGTCTTACCAAATAGAAACCTTTCACACCATCGAGTTGTGACACTTTGAACGAAGATCAAATTATCATCATTTTGGGACTATTGAAAGCCCTAAAGGGACAAACTTTCAATATAACACTACAAATATCTAAAGGGACTAGACCTATTGTTAAAGGCAACAAGAGGAGAAATTATATGTAAGTGTTGAGCAACTATAGAACTTTGACCTAATCTCAATAAGAGGATCATTGTATCGGCTTGAGTAGAACTTCTTGACTTCGAGCCTTGGAAGCTTCTATTACAGACAATATTATAGGAAGTATCAAGCTCGTGAAAAAATGTATCATTATCATCAGAAGGGAAATAGCAGTCCACCGTAAGACATGTTTGAAAGGCATATTATGGATATATTGAAGGGACAAATGTATATATATAGTTCTATGTGTCATTTAGAAGAAGATGCCTAGGAGAGGATCTAGGCCAACTTGAACAAAAGACTTTATAGGCTTATTCTACCATAGTATATTAACCCTAAGCTAATCGGCCTAGCTTGAGGAGCCTTTCTACTGGATATTTTTATTGGACTTGAGGAGACTGACAGATATCGTAGGAGATAGCTCAGAGCCTTACCTTAGAGATTTTCCTATCAAACTAGGACTTCCATAAGATCAGGACTAACTAGCCTCACGACTCGCTAGATGAGAAGAAGGACAATTAGCACCAATAAGCCTCCAACTGATAAATATTAATAAATAATTCCATCTCCTCGACATTTATATATGTTATAATTTGATCGTTTGATTGTCGAATTCTTTTTGTGAGTCATATTTGAGTACCAAAATCCTCCCATATTGTCAACACATGCATCTACCATAACCATGTCAAATTTAAATGCATACAAGCATAAACTAAAAAAAAATCAATTTTGGCCCCATTCTCAAGTCATGGGTAGTCATGCACTAAGAGTACTTCTTTTGTGTGGGCACCCCATGCCAAGTAGGGTTGACCCACCAAATTGTCACACTGGATCCCTAACGTGCCCAACACGGGACACCCCCATGGGTACCCGGGTGCCTCGCCTTAGTGCAAGTGCACCCAGGGTGCACGTATTTGCCATGCTATGAAAATCAGTGAACATAAATCATTAGCTCATCGATGAAAGAAAAATATTATCATTTTTTGTTTCAATGTTGCATCATCAATATTCAATTATAAATCAACCTTTAACACCTAAACATTAATTTAATTATTTTTCTAAAAATAATTATGAGACCCCATTGTGGGAACGACAATCATGGGCTGACATTAATTCTTTTGTGTAGGCGCCTCGTTCCAAGTTGAGTCGACCAACCATCTCATCGCATAGGTGCACCTATTGGATGGGCGCCTTGGCATTCCCAACACGTGATGCCCACATGGGCGTCGGGCACCCTGACATGCCCAAAATGTGATTCCACCATGGGCACTCGGGCACCCCGCCTTCGTTTTCTCATCAATGACAACAAAATATTATAATTTTTTCGTACCATGTTGCCTAATCAATCACTTGTAAACCGAATTTTAACACCCAAGCATTACTTTAGTGGATTTTCTAAAAATCATTATGAGACCCCTTATTGGTAACTTTGTTCATATGCACTCATGGGTCGACCTTACTTCTTTTATGCAGGCACTCCTTTCCAAGTCGGGCCAACCCACTAACTCATCGATAGGTGCCCTAGTATGACCAACACATGACACCCCCATGGGTGCTAAGCACCCTAGCGTGCCCAACACATGAAGCCCCCATGGGCACCCAGGTGCCCCACCTTCGTGCGGGTGCACCCAGGGAACGATCATTCGCCCAGTTGTGCAAATTGGTGAACACAAATTATTAGCTCATCAATGAAAACAAAATATTATCATTTGTTATTTCCATGTTGCATGATCAATATTCAATTGTAAACCGACTTTTAACACCTAAAAATTAATTTACTTAATTTTCTAAAAAACATATCTATGGGACCCCCTTCTGGGAACTCTATTGATGGGAAGTCATGAGCCAACATTACTTCTTTTGTGTGGGTGCTCCTTTCCAAGTCGGTCCAACCCACCAACCTGTTGCACGGACGACCTGGCGTACCCAGCACATGACACACCCATGGGTGTCGGGTTCCCTAGTGTGCCCAACACATGACGCCCTTATGGGCACTTAGGCAACCTACATTTGTTCGCTTATCAATGACAACAAAATATTATGATTTGTTAGTACCATGTTGCATAATCAAGTAATCGTAAACCGACTTTAAACACCCAAACATTACTTTAGTGAATTTTCTAAAAATCATTATAAGACCCCTTGGTGGGAACTCTGTCCATGGGTAGTCATGGGATGACCTTACTTCTTTTATGCACAAATCCCTTGCAAAGTCAGGCTAGCCCACCAACTCATCGCATAAGCGTCCCTGTCAGGCAGGTGCCCTAGTGTGCCCAACATGTGACGCCCACATGGGCGTTGGCTGCCCTGGCATGGCTAGCACATGACACCCCCATGGGCACTTGGGTGCCCCGCTTTCATGCGGGAGCACCTAGGGCATAAGAGTTCACCTTGTTGTCCAAATCAGTAAACACAAATGATTAGGTCATCAATGAAAATAAAATATTATCATTTTTTATTTCCATGTTACATTATCAATATTCAATTACAAACCAACTTTTAACACCTAAACATTAATTTACTTAAATTTAAAAAAATCATTATGATAGCCCTTTGTGGGAACTCTATTCATGGGAAGTCATGGGATGACATTATTTCTTTTGTGTAGGCTCCCCTTGCTAAGTTAGGTCAACCGACCAACTCATTGCAGGGGCGCCCTAGTCGGGAGGTGCCTTGGCATGCCCAGCACGTGACACCCCCATGGGCGTCGGGTGCCCTGGAATTCCCAACACGCAATGCCCCCATGGGCGCCCAGATGCCCAATTTAGTTTACTCATCAATGACAACAAAATATTATAATTTGTTAATACCATTTACCATAATCACTCAATTGTAAACTAACTTTTAACAACCAAACATTACTTTAGTGAATTTTCTAAAAATCATTATGAGGCCCCTTGGTGGGAACTTTGTTCATGGGTAGTCATGGGTTGACCTTACTTATTTTATGCAGGATCCCCTTGCCAAGTCGGCCTGACCCACCAACTCATCACACAGGCGCCCTAGAGTGCTCAACACACGATGCTCTTATGGATGCTAGGCACTCTAGCATGCCTAGCACGGGGCGCCCCCATGGGCGCCCGGGTGCTCCAACTTCAAGAGAGCACAACTCGGGCACGAGCGTTCACCCTGTTGTGCAAATCAGTGAACACAAATCATTAGCTCATCAATCAAATCAAAACATTTTCATTTATTATTTCCATGTTGCATGATCAATATTTAATCATAAACTGGCTTTTAACACCTAAACATTGATTTACTTAATTTTCCAAAAATCATATTTATGAGACCCCCTTGTGGGAATTTTGTTCATGGGAAGTCATGGGCTGAAATTACTTCTTTTTTGCAGACACCCCTTTCCAAGTCGGGCAAACCCAACAACTCGTCGCACGGGCACCCCTCTCGGGAGAGTACCCTAGCATGCCCAACACGTGACGCCCCCATGGGTGTCGGGTGCCCTGGCATGCCCAATATACGATGCCCCCATGGACACCCCAGTGCCCCGCCTTTATTCACTCATCAATGGAAACACAATATTATTATTTTTTAGTACCATGTTGCATAATCAATCAATTGTAAACCAACTTTTAACACCCAAACATTACTTTAGTGAACTTTTTGAAATTCATTATGAGATCCCTTAGTGGGAACTCTGTCTAGGGGCAGTCATGTTCTGACCTTAATTAATATATGTGGGCACTTTGCCAAGTTAGGCTGACCTCCAAAATCATCGCATGGGCACCCTTGTCGGACAAGTGCCCTCCATGCGATGCCCCCATGGGTGCCCGAGTGCACCCAAGGTGCGAGCATTCGCTTTGTTGTGAAAATTAAACACAAATCATTACCTCATCAATGAAAACAAAATATTATGTTTTGTTATTTCCATGTTGCATGATCAATATTCAATTATAAACCGAATTTTAACACCTAAACATTAATTTACTTAATTTTGTAAAAATCATATTATGAGACCCCCTTGTAGGAACTTTGTTCATGGGAAGTCATGGGCAGACATTACTTTCTTTGTGTTGGTTCCCATTTCCAAGTCAGGTCGACCCACTAACTCATCGCACAGGTGCCTTGGCATTCCTAGCATTGGACACCCCCCATGGGCATCGAGAACCCTCACGTGCCCTACATATGATGCCCCCATGGGCATCAAGCACCCTGGCATGCCTAGCATGTGATGCCCCCATGGGCGCCCAGGCGCCCTGCATTCATTTACTCATCAATGACAACAAAATATTATAATTTGTTAGTACCACATCGCATAATAAATCAATTATAAACCAGCTTTTAACACCCAAACATTACTTTAGTCAATTTTCTAAAAATCATTATGATACCACTTGATGGGAACTCTATTTATGGAATTCATGGGCCAACCTTATTTTATGTGGGATCCCCTTGGTAAGTTGGTTCGTCCCACCAACACGTCACATGGACGCCCCTACCGGGCGGACATCCTAGTGTGCCCAGCTCTTCATGCCCCCAAGGGCATGGGGGCATTAAAGAGAATGATAGCATCATCGTCAATGCATAAGAGACTAGTTTTCTCAAAGTGAGACACTTTCTAAGATATATAATCATGTCTATAATAAAAAACATATTGATATTATTTTGCATTCATCATTGTAATGTCATATTGTTTCTTAATGTCATATTTTTCATAATTTATTTTAAAAACATATTAATAATTCTCCATAAAAACCCATGATTAACATCTATATCCTCTAGCTCCAAATTAACCCCCTAAATAATATACAATAACCCCCTAACATTTTAACCTCATTCCTCTAAGCCCTTAATCCCCTAACTCCTAACCCATAAAATCCTAAACAGTAACCCCTTATCCCTAAGCCCATAAATTAATTAACCCCTAACTCAACCTAACCCCTTAATCGACCCTAACAAAAATAATCAAATAATATTTCTAGTCCACATCAAGATGACGACATAGTTCAAACACCTTGCAAAAGAATATTATAAAATTCATTTACAGTATAAATATAATACAATTTACAAAACAAATACATACAATCTAAAATACAATATACATATAAACATTTCCAAAAACAATCTACAATACAAATACATATAATAAATATCTTATAAATGGATGATATTCATGTCCGCCTTCAGCATGTCCATAGTCTCTACAATTCTTTTTAGATGATGTTATTAGAATTCTCCTTGGCCTCAAGCCCCTGCAATTTTTACAAGGGAAATAACATATTCCATCCTCCTAAGCCCTTGATGTCAATCCTTCATATCCTTGGTCTCCTTGAGGAATGTTATGTGACATTTTTGGTCACCAAACTTTCAATGATGATTTTGTTCAAAAATTAACCTCAAAATAAGCCTACAACCTTTCAAAACAATCGCAACTAATATATATAGCAACTATTTCAAATATATATGATGTTAGGGCCTCTATACACACACACACACACATATA
>Ga0181464_1001904_pt1 | contig 10485 bp, 8 predicted proteins | sample InSIn2gowninarea_FD_119074 | JGI IMG/M metagenome (GOLD analysis project Ga0181464, IMG submission 119074) | Clean room microbial communities from NASA Spacecraft Assembly Facility at Jet Propulsion Laboratory, Pasadena, California, USA -... ...
GGATGACAGGTTCACAAAATATGTCAGGAAAGAATATAGGGGGCTTAGACAAAAGGAAGTCATCCTTCGATAAGTGTTGATGCTCAGGGTCCCAGTCATACTCTTCATGAATGACAGTGCATGTTGGTTTTGCAACACCAAATCCATTAGTGGATTGATCCTCATTCACAACAAATGTAGAGTCCAAGATGGAAGAACACAAGGCAGTATCATACAGAGGAACATCTGAGTACGAAGATCGAGGTTGTGGTACAAAATGAATATGACAACTTGATGGACTCACAACCAAATCTATGCGAAAATGAAGTGAAGTGATGTTCGGAGGATGTGATAGCTGAACAAATGTGTGAGCTTGATCTCCCACATCACTCTGCAGTGGTGGAGTTGTTTGATGAGGGGACAATACACAATCACTTATGACAGTGACTGCTTCCATCTATGATTGTAGAGCTCCATCAATGAAGAATGTTGACTGAGGCTTGAGTTCAAATTTATTCTTGGGATGAGAAGATTTCTTAAGATAGTACTCGAATCAGTCCCAAAGATAGAAAATTTCATCTGGCTCTTCGAAGCTTGAAACTGCAAATCACGAAAGTGCTTCCTAAAATCCATAGGCGATTAAGGCAGAGCCTTCTGTTGTTGTAACATTTTTTGGTCAAGATGTTTTGAATCAAAATGATACAAAGTGTCTTCAATGAGATCATAGAAGATCTCAACTGAGTGCACACTGTTAGCTGGTAGGCTGCATAGTTACCGATGTGTAGGTTTGTGAAGTATGTATGCAAGCACCAAATTGGCCTATTCGTTAGAACATCCATCTTCCTTGTGAAGCATGGAGAGGAATTCATGTAAGAACTCAAGTGAGGCCACTTCGCCTTCACCACCATACGTGTATGTGGACAAGATAGCGAAAGACTCCCTCATGATGGTAACAGATTCGGCATGTGAAAAACATTGTGGAGGGAGGAGAGTGCAAGACTCCATGACAAATATGCAAATGTTCAAAACGGGATGACAGGACACAACTTTTCATCTGGCCCTCCTTCTAGCACTAGAAATGTTGATGGTGCTGGACCCGCAAACATGTCAGGGGATTTCCCCGGTAAGAAGTCCTAATTAGACCTGAGATCATTTGGTGTATGAGTCCCAACAGCGGGTTTCATTGTAATGCCTTAACTGTGATTTTGCACACAGGTAGGTAATATGTCACTGTTCGTAGCAAGGGTGTGACAACTACAGTAAGTCTACAAAGCTGCATGAGAGGTTGTAACACACAAAGGGTGAGGTGAATGCACCCCTTGGAAACTTGTAATAGTGTGTGACTTGGAAGGGAACACACCAGAAAAGATGAATCACAATATGGAAGGCAAGTTAGCGAGAAATCCAAAGTGATGGTTAAACCAACAACACATTTCAGAAAGATTCATACATACTTGTACATAATAGTACATACATGCATGCGTAAGAAAACAAATACATATGGTATTTAGAGTAAACAAGATAGCTAGAATACAATACAATGTATGCATGAAACATGCTAGCTCTTTTATATTAAGAAGTGTAATTTCCAGTCATACAATACATCCATGTCCAACCACTAATTCTGATAGCGGAATGTTACAGCCACAACCACCTGCTCCTCTAAAGTGATATACTAGCTTTGCACAGTGGAGAACCGAAGGCGCATTACAATATTGTCCAAACTCTCTTTGAGATACTCCTAACGATGTTTAGCTGACCAAAAGATTGTACAATGAGTTAGGAGGGACTATTTATAGCAAAGGGTGGCGTAGCCCTTAACATTCCCATTTGTGATAGTTCATCTACCATCATGACTCTTCATCTACTCTATGATTGTTACATCCAACTATCAACACTTGAACTTCCACTTGATAAGACATTACATCAAAAAGCACATATAACCATGTGAGACAAAATGGCTTGAGCAAGCCATGAAAGACATCACTATGATTCAGAAAACCATGCGAAGTCCAACTCTTCAACATCCTCACGATGATCAACAGTAGCGAACTGATGCCAAGCTTGGTAGTCCATGATGGTGTCCATGTACTCCAAGGTGACATCTTTCTAGAACCTAACTCTTACCTCCATAGCATCTAGATACATTGCTTGGGATCCTCTCTCCAACTCGTCTAATAGCATGTGCAACATTTCCTTCAGCACAACCACACTAGCAACATACTTGTGCATATTGTCTACATTGATTGACAAGTCTGGGTTAGTGGCTATGTGCATCAACTTGTCAATGTACGAGTCAAGATCTAGTCAGACCTGTGCCTTTGTCTTCACCTGGATGAGAGTCCCAATAGATGGGATTGCATGTGCATGCACCACAACATCCATACTCTTGAATACACATGCATGGGAAGCCTGTAGACTAGTGATGAGCTATGGGAACTCTTCATAGTTACATATCTCACTCTGGATGCGTGTCGTCGGCTTGACCACTCTGGGCTTTATCATCTTAGGCAAGTGAAGTGGGGATCCATTATATCTCATCATCTGGTTTGCATGTAATCAATAGTAGCATGCATGTTCGACAATATATGTGATCTTCTAGCACATCCCTGCTGCCATCCGTTGAGATGGATGACTACCTTATGCACGATACCAATCTTGGAATACAATACCCGCATAACTGTGTCAATGGAAAATACTTCAACCAGTATTTCCTTCTACAATTCTTCTCGAGTTGACACAGGAACCAACTCTCTTGCTTGATTGGCCATCTATAGCTCCTTATCCATTCACTCGTTCTCAGCTATCATGAAGAGACCACTTGAGCTAATGGCTTTGACATATGCTCTGGTAGAATTGGCCAATGTTGTTGGATGTTTGCACACATTAGACACTATCAATTGTTCCTCAAACTACATAGGAGATGTATGATCTTTTGGAGTTGATACTCTGTGAGATTGCACAACTCTATGTTGATACTCGTCGATTGAGATGTTATGCATCTCTCCTTTCAACTGATCTCCAAGGATCTCAGTGTCTCCTTGGTCACTTGGGATTTTCTCATCTTTGGGATGCGGTGAAGCTGGTGGGACAACCTCTTGGTGGTGAGGCATGAGGTCAATGTATTTCTCTAACTCCTTGCTCCATATCCATATCCATTTGTTCAAGTGCTCTCTTTATCTCATGAGCGAAGTCCTACTCCTATGATGGTTCACCATGTTTTCCTGATGCTAGCTATTCTAATGAGTCCACTACCTGTACGGGTGCTATTTCATCCATATATACGTGTTGTGGCCCTTGTTATACTAGTTTCTACTATGCTTACATCTCCTATTTGTGTAGCTCCTATTCCTTTCGGACTTTCTCCTTCAACTCATGCAACTTATTTTCTATTTCTTCCATTCTATGTTTCTCTCTCTACCCTTGCGCATTTAGCTTTTCATGTTGTTACCTCTTTTCCTCTATAGCCATAACTTCTTTCTCCATAAGTGGATCTTCTTACAACTTGCAGCTTTTCTCTTCCTCCATGCGGTCGAAAATCTTCCTCTTGCCTTTGTTGCTCACTGGTATGTTCACCTCTACTTGTGTTGCTGCTTCTGGTGCTCTCAAGGATGCTACTTCATGTTGCTTCACTAATCATTCCACAATGAAGCCGACCTATTCATTGGGTTTAGAGAAACTATAGAAATATCTCCATGGTTCCTCCACCCAATGAAATGCCCCATTGATCCAGTTGAACTGTACTCTCGTGCATTGATCTTTCATAAGACAACCTAGGTCATATGGATTGTAACTTCAGAGGTTGAATGGATACCTATTCATCTATTCTGCTTCAACATATGCATGATTGAAACTCTGAATCTCGTATAACAGAATGTGCAGTAGGAGAGTGGGCCAAGGTGCCTTCTTCTTTCACTGTAGCCTAGTTGTCAATCCTTCTGAGATGTGATATGCTACTTCCTGCATGACAAGTATTTCCATGGAAAAATTTGGTAGAACATGTGGAGCGTTCTCCATGCTATACATTCGTATGAAGGTGCTAGATGGTGAGGCATACCAATAAGCTATGTCTATCAATGCCTCCATTGCAGCCTTCGACATGTAGGGTGGATCTTGTTTGAATATCATCTTGTAATCTAGGGTGAAAAAATGATCGGACAATCGTGTGATAACTACTCTGAAGCTACATTCGGACAACATCTTGCAATAAGTATTCAAAGAAATTTCCATTGGTGTCCATTCCCACTTCAATCCAGGGAAATCATGTCGGGCATAGATTGCATCGAAGAGGTAGGCAGACATGTAGATTCCTACTTTCATACCTTTGGGTGATTTTCGAGCCCTTGTTACCTATTCCTTCAACTGATGAGCCAACATGCAAGACCAGTTACATGCTTTTCCCTCTCTGACCAGTTGGTCCAATGTGATCACCCAACTCTATGCTAAGGTTTTCGTGCTTTCCTGGCCATAAAGTTGACATGAAAAGATGACCAAGTATTGATACACCTTCCACAACATCTTCCTCTTGTAGACCTAGTTGGGTGTCATCCTAAATCTAGTTAGCTCCTTCACCCAGTTCTTGAAAATGCCTTTGGAGTTGGAATTGTTGCTGGGTAAGCTGAAGGGAGTCTCCATGATGCTCACGGGCTCTGACATCTAATAAATCTAATGATAGTCCTATGCCCTAATGGTAGAAATCTCTGTCCTGGTGACACTGCTCAAAGTCATCGTCTCACGATAAGAGTGTGAGACGATATAATGTATCATCTCTATGCATGCAAACACAGGATACCTGCATGCAATCTGGTACAATCCAGACTTGTGAATTTTCACATATACTTGGCAGTCTTCAAGGTCTTCCCAAAATGTGCCTACAAATGCATCATTGACCTCTTTCCATTTCAGCTTGATTTCCTTTCCTACAATCAACTTGGTATCTTCATAGATCGGTAGACTTGTAGACACTCGCTCAACTGTTGCTCCAGTTGCACTTCTGTCAGTGTCATTTGATCCTAAACTACTAAGAGGCAAACAAATAGCTACAAGATATGGAGACAAAGTGACATGCATGGCAAGAAATCTGTCAGTGAAAACCAAAGAAATATTTAGGAAGGGCATGCAACATACCTGGGGATTGACTAGCAAGGATTGCACAATTTCTTCTGGGAGGCTAGCTAATTAGCTGCCAGAACTACACAAAAGGTAGTTTGGCATGTCTAGGGAGGTTGACTGACTATTGGAATTGTGCAATGTGGAATCCAAGCTGGATGACTGGCTGCTAGAATTGCGCAATGCACAACTTCAATTAGAAATGGTTGCAGGCGCATTGACTGCATTGCGCAATTTTCTGGGCCAATAGTCACTGTCCCTTAGAATTGTGAAAAGCAAGCCTAGAGGATAGTCTCTTGGGAAAAAATTAACATTTCTTGAGGGAAATACAAAGCCTTACTTCTTAAGATTGCACAATGTTGTCTTCGTGAGACAGATTCCGGGCCAAGGCTGGACAAACACGCCGACGGGCAACTGAAAGAAAATGTGATTATGAATGCATGGTGATACTGAGTGTAAGTGGTAGAAAATGATCATGCATGAAAACCGTGAATGAAATATTTATAAAATGAAACAACTTGCAAGTTGGTGAAGTGAGTCATTGAATTGATGATCATTCGTGCAAAACAATTTCACGTATGCGATAACAATAAGATGCTAATGAAAGTTGGAATAGTTCTAGTACAAGCTGGTATGAATGTAAATGACAACAAGCATTCACATAAATAAATCAAACAAAATTCACATAAGCGACAACACAAAAAGCGACAAAAATACTACAAAAGACAAGTTAAGATCATTCACTCGTGAATAGTTGAGCTGGATGTGTCGAAGAGTATTGGATATTTTGTGGGATGTTAGAGATCCAAGATCGATGTAAAGAAATGAGCTCTCAAACGTCGAATAAATAATTTTGAATTGCATGACACACATGCCACAAATCTAGGAAAAAGTGACACTTAGAGGAAATATTCTAAAAGGATCTTTGCGTGTAAACTCTAGCTACTAAAAATGGCTCCCTAAAATCCACGGATGCATTTTGCATGTTGCATTTTCTAATCAAAGAAAAATTAGGCCATGCATGCAAGTCAATTTTTCTTGGTCTTAGGCAGAAATAGCCAACTCAACTGCACATGCAACAGTCTACTCAGTTGGGAGGAAAAAATGAGCATTTCTGGGAGGGAGCTGGGCTAACTTCCTAAGATATTTGCACAATTTCTTGGCAGAGCAGTTGATTGCTACCCAAGATTGTGCAATTCCTAGGCTGAGCATCCGTGCTGGGAGGAATTGGGCATTTTATCAATGAAGCTTGACTGGAGGATTTGCACAATTTTGGGAACTGAGCACGCTGCCAGATAAGATTGCGCAATTTCTGGAGGGAAGGCTACTTGCCCTCCAGAATTGTGCAATTTATTGAGGGAGCTGCTAAGCCTGCAGCTAGATCAAGTTCAAAGAAACACCTTGTGAGAGGAACGCAACATGCTCTCATGGATAGGATGTCGTTCTTTAAGAAAATCATTGAAGCTTGTGTGCTTGACAAGGAAAGACATGCTACTCTGAAACATTGGTAGGGAGGCTCCAAAATGAAGCTAAGGTAAAAAAAATTAGGGTGGTTGTAGCCGCTACAACATGCTCCCATGAGTTGGAGTGATCTGGTTAGGAGGGTCTTTATTGGAACAGATATATTAGCAAACATGGAACAAGAAATGCAGGTTATAAAGAGAAATCTAAAGGTAGCACAAGATAGGTAGAAGATCTATGTGATTCAGAACAATTTGTTCAAGGAGTTCCGGGTTGGGGAATAGGTGTATTTGCTCATCAAATCAAAGAAGAGTTCCCTGTGGATTGGATTGTGTGTCAAGTTTGCACCCCAATTTTGTTGACCCTTCAGTATCATTGAGAGGATTGCTTCAGTAGCCTGTCGACTTGCATTTCCTCGAACAGTGAAAGTCCATGATTTTCTCCATGTATAATTGCTTAAGAAGTATGTTAAGGATGTTGATCATGTGATTGACTACTCTATATTGCATGTGGAACCATGTGGAGAATTCCAGCCAAAGCCTTAGTGTATATTGCAAAAATAGGTGCTCATGCTCTCGAACCGAGAAATCGAGAAAGTTAAGGTGTAGTGGAAGCACTTTGGGCCTAATGAAGCTACATAAGAGATGGAAGATCACATGCAAGCTATGTATCCTTCCTTGTTTACCGATTGAGGCAAAGCAATTTTGGTTTGGTGTTTTGGCATATGCTTTGGTATATGTTTTGGTATATGTTTTAATGATGTTGGTTTATGTACATATGTGTATGGATGTAAATACCACCATGAGTTGTGTTATAAATCTCCACTATGCGGTATGTTGTTATGATGTCATGTTATTATGTTTTTATGTTGGTTTTCTTTTCAATAGGGTTATCATTGATAATACTGCATCGAGCTAAGTTACAAAGCTCCATCAACAATATAATTTTGTATAAAACTTTTGTGGTTATAGGTGTTTTTGAACACTGAGGATGATGTTCCCCCAAGGAGTGGGTTTTGTAACATCCCTGGTGAAAATTCCACATAATAAAAGTAAATAAAGGAAAAATAATAACCACAGATGATGGGACACTTATTCGAAGCTGAATCCTAGTGATGGGGATCACTTGTGATTATTTATAGGTAAGGAAATTGGCAAAGGAAATGGCTAAGGATTTGTAAAGGAAAAATGGAATTTTTGGCACATTTATCTATGAAAATAATGGAAATTAGGAGAAAAAGGAGGTGAAAGGTCACAAGTTGCATGTGAGAAGGAAAATGAAGGAAAATAATGGAAAACAAAGAAAATAGACGCCTCATCCATAAAAGGCTTATGATGATTAGCTGGTAACCATTTTTCAGTTTAATGTTGGAGCTCTCTCTCTCATACTCTTGGAGACTCATTTTTTTATTGGAGCACTCTTGGTGGGTGTGGCATACTTGGATTATTGGAGCAAGAAGGCAAAGGAAGAGAAAGAAAGCATAGGAGGTCATCAGGATCAATAACTACATCATATTTTTTTGTATGTACCAAGTTGCATGTATGATTTCTTCACTAGTTTTGGCATGCATGACATATGCATGTGGATTTTTTGTTGTGATCTACAATTAGCATGGAGGATGGTCGAGATTTACAGTGGATTTCCTATCCTTGTCATTTCCTAGATAGCCATGGTGATTTTGGTTTTACGTTCATTATTTGTTTTTTATTGGTTCTCATGTTTCCTTAGCTTAGGTTTAGTTACTAATTTTTAGAGCCTTGTGTTAGCACTCCTCAGTGTCCCAAGGCTGAGAAAGGAAGCCATGGAGGTAACCTTAGACCAACTTTGGACTTGGTAGCTAGCCTTGCCAAATCAGAGAGGGATCTCTCTAAGACAACCTCATAGCTAATGCATGTGGCTGGAGAATATATGGATTTTAGGCTAGGTATTTAGGACATAAGCGTTTGATTTAAGGTTTCTTGGGCATAAGCACTAGGTCTGAGAACTAGGTCAAGTGTCCCAAATGATTAGTTGCAGACATAACATAGGGTGAGGTAGAAAAAATCAGTGGCATAAAGTAAATTTTTCATTGTAGTATCGTGAAGGGAAAATAAGAATAAAATGAGCATATAAGTATGAATTCATGTTCTTAGAAGAGGAAACACTTATGTGAAAACACTAAACAAAATAGAGCATATTGATCATGAAATATTCTTTAAAACATAAGAGATAATCACGAGGAGAATATAGACGGATACTAGAAATACTTAATCATCAAATATACAAAGAAAACTGAAGAAACACAGTGCCATAAACCACATCACAAGAACCTCATGAAAATAGCTCCAACTACATATATGTATGCAAAAATGTCTAGTATACTAGTCCAAGAGATGAGCTTCAGGATTCCAACCCCATTTATGATTTCATTCTAATTACACGTAGATGAAAATAAACATTCCCCCTCCGATGGGTCGAATCTTTCTTCCGAGGAACTGATTTCCTACTCCTACCTCGTCATTGCGACATCATAAGTAGTTAGAAACCACTTTCCTCCTTTACATAAACTGATTTGAATTTGACTTGAAAGAATTTAATTAAAAAATGTCCACTCTAACCATCATTATAACATTCAAATACATGAGGTCAAAATATTTTGACACTAATTATATCGACCAAATTTGAATTTCGACCATGAAACTAAAAAATGGGCCTCTTCTACAGAAGCGTAGTGAAACTTGCAGAAGCACGGTGTGTAGGCACAGAAGCATAGAAAAAGTTTGAATGATGATTTAATGACCTTGGTATTGGTACCGATAGTTTTGGATGTCCTCTATATCACTGAAGCTTGAAATCAGAAAAAACACTTCTCCAAGACCTCTTAAAACTCAATTTGCCACAAATTCTCTAGAAGCATAGCGTGTGACAAAAAATAGTGACAGAAAGTTGAAATTTTAATGTTTTTGGACCTTTTCCTACAAATCCATGAGCTGACAAGATACCAAAAGTATATTTATGACATATAATAACCATAAGATACATGTATATGTTTACCCTTTGTCATTTGGAGGTCCTGGGAAAAAGAAATGCCTTTTGCTAGTGCATACAAAAACTCAATTTTTTTTAAAACTTTACAAAAACTTGTCTCGCTTCCCATTTTCTGACACCTCTTCAAACAACTAAGGAGGCATCATCCAAGAGATGAATATTATCTCTCTCCTAAGATTATTTAGGGTCTTCATATGTTTCTTCTTCATGTTCTTAACCCTAATCTCACACACTATGTTTCTTACGTAATAGTGCCTTGCCATATGCTCCTGCAAGGTAGTGTCTCAGTTTTCATTCCTCACAAGCTTCTCTAGATTCACATTCACTCTCTCAAGACAATATTCCTTGTTTGCTTCAATTTTAGCTACTATGGAGTCATAAAATGTTTTTAGAGTTTAAGGAGGAGAGGGGTTTTCTTCTTGTTGCCCCTTCATAGTCATGGCTCTAATTGTAGGCCTCCTTGGTTGTACATGTATGTATTCATCTTGTTGTTCTCCCTCAATCACTGCGTCAACTTTTTCCTTAGTTGCCTTGCTGGATGATGGAGGCTCTTCATGTGATTTACCTTAGTGCAGTAGGCTTAGCTTCAGTTGCCTATTCTCTTCTTTAAGCCACCATGAAAGCGACTTTGGAAAGGTCATCTTGTAACTCTTTGATCTATGTGTGCTACTCCTTGATAATGTCTGTAGTTGACTTATCTCCATGGTCAATTATTTATTCTTCATGAGGTATCTCTTCATCATTATTTTGCATGGGTGACTCATTTCCATGTCTAAGTGATTGCTCCATAGCTTCTCCCTGAACTTCTTCCATTGTAGCTTCCTTAGGCAGTCTTCTAGATTGCAACCTAATTAGAAGTTTAGGTGTAGGCATGTCTTTAGCTATCTCGGGGGAAGAAACCAATATTTT
>Ga0181464_1001070_pt3 | contig 10481 bp, 11 predicted proteins | sample InSIn2gowninarea_FD_119074 | JGI IMG/M metagenome (GOLD analysis project Ga0181464, IMG submission 119074) | Clean room microbial communities from NASA Spacecraft Assembly Facility at Jet Propulsion Laboratory, Pasadena, California, USA -... ...
ATTCCCATTTCTGTAAGTGGAGAGGATGTGAAGGACAAATTTTCGAGCGCGTGCATGGGTAATCAGAAAACACCGCGGCTGGCAACTATTGAGACAGAGATGACAAATCGTGTCCACCTTGCGGCGCATGTTTCCGATGCGTGTCGAATCACATTGGATTACACTACTAGCCCATCTATCGTACATGCATTGATGGTGCTCTACGCCATTGAACACACTTCTACCGCAAGGAATTCTATTGCTGCACACCTTTCGATTCGATTCGATTCGATTCGAGCCAGCCACAAAGTGCTGTTATCATGAAAGCTTGTCTCCGATGCCGTCAACTCGGCCAGAAATGTGTCTATACACAGTGGAATCTGTGTACGTCCTGTGAGAAAAATAAACATGAATGCTGGCTGCCATTGGATCTGACCGGAATCCTTACAATGACCAAAGAGCTCAAAGAATGTAAATCAATTCTGAAACATCGGGCGGCACGTTTGGACTCGAGAACCCAACAAAGTAAGGATACCTTTCATGCCCTTGGCCGGAGGAAAATGACTTTGTGTCAAGACAGTGAGCAGGGCCTGCAGGCATCGTACAACGAAGATCTGAGACTCGCAAGGGCTGATAAAGCGAGCTTGGACAATGACAAGAGACGCTATGAAGAGCAGCTCGTTCTGTACCAGCAAAGATATAATGATCAGGAGGATATCCTTTCACAGGAACTCGCAAATACTGTGTTAGACCGGTGTCTCCAAGACTGTGAGCGTTGCGTCCGCTTGGAGCAGAGCTGCCAATTTGTCGTGGACTCGCGCTCATGTACTGCATGCGCCAACGTTACCACGCTCTGTACAGGTCACCTTGACTATGGAGACATTGCTCTCATGGAAGCTGCGACAGTGTCGCTCACTGAAGAAATGGGCGAGATCTCGCTGGACAACGTGGCGGACTCTTTTGGTTCTCGATCGTACTTGACCCATTTCCAAACAGCAGATGGAAAGACTATGTCATATCGGCCGGATTCTGCTACATCACAGCCAGCTTTGGTTCAAGCATATGAAGGGTTTTGTGATGCTCGGCAGTTCCTCGAGAAGGATAGGGTCAGAGACCTTCAGCACGATGCAAGGTACCTAGAGCTATGGTTAATAAGGAGAATTCTAGAAACCTGTTATCTCGACCTGGTGGCGTGGTGGATGGACCATGACTTTGAAGTGGAAAACCTCACGAGATCTCCAGTGCATGACTTGCCCGACGCCGAGTAGATAAGACAAGACCATAACCATCTTGTGCTGTGAGTGCTGTGGGTGCTGTGGGTGCTGTGGGTCAGGCCTGCGCGAACCCTGACCATAGCTATGGGTGGCCGAGGATCTTGACGTCTGCACCAGGGATGAGAAAGAATTTGAGGCACGATTGAGGAAAAATCCGTTTGAAATTCTTGACCTGTCGCTCTATGTCGACTTAGGTCCTATGCCCGTACCATGGGCTTAGTCTACACTAAGAAAGAGTGTCTGTGCAGTATCAAAGAGGCCCATAGAAGACCGTCAAAAGCCGTGTATTGTAGACCGCGATTGTGCCTCGCTACTCCGAGTGAGTTTTCGATCTATGCTGCATTAGGATATCAGCGTTGCTAGAGCAGCGACGGACTTTAGACGCAGGATCCGTTGGATAATTATGGTGAGATGATGCTGCGGGTTTTGTACTTGATTTCAATGTAAGACAATGTCAACTCGTGAAGCAGGCGTAGCGACTTCGAATCCGTGTTCAGGAGTATTTGTCGCGGTATTCATTCGTATGGTCATCGATGTAGTTCTTCCAGCTACTAGATACAGTATTTCAGCCGACGACAACGCAGACGATGACGTTCCTACACCAAACATGCACACCGCACGAAATTTCTCTCTCCACGCTTGCGAGCCATGCGACGCAAAACATGATGGACCAATTTGAGAATCAAGAACGCTCACGTTCAAGGTGAGCACTTGTTTATCCCCAGTCAGGGTAGTCCACCCTTCAACACAGCTTCAATTTGCTCGCTGAGCACCCTAAAGCCGACACATATCCAGTGCATTACAGATTGTGAAACTTTGCAACAGAGCAGTCACGTGTGTGTACATCGCGCATAAGATGGCGACATGAAAGATCTGGTGTGAGCTTGCCCAGATGTCAAACCAACCCGGTGCCAAATGCTCCGGGATTCCGAACTACAGATGCTCGTCAAAGTTCTTGTCTCTCAGAGAACAGAACACGCGATGAGTATGCAGACACACTGCGTACAGGCTGACTCCGATGGCATAGAAAGTAAGCGTGAGCAGGTACTATTTCATTCCCGAGTATTGGAGCATGTATCTGAGCCCGTACCGTTGGACTCCATGCAGTAGAGGTATCAGCGATGAAGCGCCAAAAACAACGAAGGCTACCACCCTCACTTTCCGCTAGGGTAGCGTTCAGAATGAAGGATTCGAGATTAGAACACCGATGACGGTGCCTGCGGTTATGATCTAGAGTTCATGTCAGCGTATCATCGGGTTTGACCCGATTACTGGGAAGGTGGGGTGAGTCGTGACGGTCGCTCGAAGCGACTGGCAATAGCCCAGTGCATTTTCGCAAGCTCGCTTCACAGAAGAAACACATAATAGATGCTTGAAGAGAATGTGTCGACCGTCACGATGGCAATGCCAAGCAGATCTATTCCATGCCAGAACTGTTCGACGTGGTCCGGTTGGGCTACTGTACTAAAAACGCTAGAACTTTAGATTATCGTACGGATCTAGCGAATAATTAAGTAAAGAATTAAAATTCGTTGACTTCGCCAAACAAAGGCTAAATCGCAGTAGTTAGAGGTTATGTGGCGGTAAGAATGGGAAAAAATAACCTAAGATGAGATCCAGGAATTTAACAGGATACTCTGGGCGCGTATACGCCACTCATGAGGCCGAGGGGAAGGCTACTGTCTGCGGACAGTAGCAAATTATATCTAAATGTGATGCCAAGATTCAATATAGCCTCTCAAATTTTTCTATAAGTGCGCAGTTATCTGGGACCCACCCTGAGGCCTGTGTCACATCTGACCACCAATCACATGCTGAAGGTCGGTAAGCGCCTCGATGTTGGATGGCCACTTTGAACGTTGAGGATGTTGTGTGTACCTATTCCAGAGTAGAGCCAACTTGCATTCACCTTTAGCTATTTCATGTTGGTCTACTTGTCCCTTTGTCTTTGGAGTAGTAACATCACTTTCTCGGCTCGCGCAACCCCAATACAAATCACCTACGATAGTCCTCCTGAAAGATATAACATTCTCGGCTTCTGCGGTGAAACACCCCACTACGAGCATTTTCGGTTCGAGCTACAACTATTCACCGCCGGTGACGAATTCTAGCACCAACAGCCAACGAGCTGTGGCTCTGACGTACCTTTGGTTACAAATCTCAGCGACCAAGGAAGCGTCAACGAGCCAAGCGAGAACACAATTCTCACTATCTGAAGATTCAAGCAGACGGCCAGTGTCTTGAGAAGGACAAGCTTTGCATCAGTAGGCAGGACTCCGGAGGCTAGGGATTACAACTACCTCCGAGTTCAATATTCTGCTACAATAACCACTCTTGTCGGTTGAAAATCGCGAAGTCAGGTAAGCTCAGGATGCCCCACATCAAAAGCAAAGAGCAGCTGGACCTTGAACATAAGATGAACAGAGGGGCCATACAAACTTTGGATTCATGCAGGCCGACTACGTGAGTGAAACCTCTCTTGCAAGACTAGAGAGGCTCTACCGCGTTATGCGGTGGTGGAAGTGGCCGCAGCGCCTCAACTGCTTTGATGTTGAATGTTGGGTCCTGTACAGATGTTGGAGTACTGAATGACGGCTAAACTTTCTTACCTCAGGACATAGCCATCCACTCTCCAGACCGAAGGCCCTTTGCATTCTGAAGACCTCCAGCACTCTCGAACCATTAGATCGTCACTAAGCGCAAGCAAACTATTATTTTGAACAAAGAACTAATCAACAGCGGCAGAAATCACCATCTGATAGGTTGAGACAGTCGCCACAGCCAGAGAATTTGGTGCAGCCACCATAAAGGCTCTTGTAGAAGTACAACTATTATTGCGATCTTTATATCTCTCTATACCCCGAAGCTGAAAAACACCTTGAGGTCATTCCGCAGAAATGACTCAGCAACCGCCTGCAGGAGGTTCCCGGAAGATATCTTTCAATGTGTCGGATCAATACGATATTCAGGATGTTATCGGTGAAGGCGCATATGGCGTTGTTTGGTGAATGAAATGAGGATAACTCAACTAGTCGAATGCTGACGAGATATAGCTCGGCATTGCACAAGCCTTCGGGCCAGAAGGTTGCTATCAAGAAGATCACACCTTTCGATCACAGCATGTTCTGCTTGCGAACTCTACGAGAAATGAGGCTGCTTCGACACTTTAACCACGAAAACATTATCAGTATCCTTGACATTCAAAAGCCACGCAACTATGAGTCATTCAATGAGGTATACCTGATCCAAGAGCTTATGGAGACGGACATGCACCGAGTCATAAGAACCCAAGAGCTATCGGATGACCACTGCCAATACTTCATCTACCAGACACTACGAGCACTGAAAGCCATGCATTCGGCGAATGTTCTTCACAGAGATCTGAAGCCATCAAACCTGCTGCTCAATGCGAATTGTGATCTGAAGGTCTGCGACTTCGGTCTTGCTCGTTCAGCTGCTGCGACAGATGACAATTCCGGGTTCATGACAGAATATGTTGCCACGAGATGGTATCGTGCGCCAGAGATTATGCTGACGTTCAAAGAGTATACAAAATCAATCGACATGTGGAGTGTTGGCTGCATCCTGGCAGAAATGTTCGGCGGGAAGCCTCTACTTCCTGGCAAGGATTATCACCACCAACTGACGCTTATTCTTGATGTTCTGGGAACACCCACAATGGAGGACTACTACGTCATCAAATCACGACGAGCAAGAGAGTACATCCGTAGCTTGCCATTCAAGAAGAAGATTCCACTCAAGGTTCTTTTTCCCAAGCACTCAGATCTTGCTCTGGACTTGTTGGAGAAACTACTGGCATTCGACCCTGTGAAACGTATCACTGTGGAGGATGCATTGAAGCATCCGTATCTTGAACCTTATCATGACCCTGAGGATGAACCAACTGCTGAGCCCATTCCAGAGGAGTTCTTCGACTTCGATCGCAATAAGGAACAACTAAGCAAGGAAGAGCTGAAGGCGCTGATATGGAATGAGATGATGCGGTGAGTAAATTAGGTCTGTTGTAGATGACACGACATAGGTCGCGTAAGATGTCACATTCATATCGATTCGAGAAGACGTAGAGATGAGCGTGACACAGGAAGACGAGTCCATACTCTTCACAGGGATCCGGATGCGGAGGTGGTTCCCACGTCACGCCTTTCTTGACCGAAGCTCGATCACAAAACTTGGACCATAAAACGTCTCCCTTGGATAGCTTAGACGGCGGTGGTGAAGGTGCGGTGAGCTTCACGTCTTCTTCCACAGACCATGGTTCGGTGGATCGTGCTACACTATCCAGTACCGCCACATAACTCTGAGCATCTCAATACCATCGCTGGACGACCCGACACTCAGCTAGCAGAATGGGTGTTTTGTTGGCAAGCGGAACTGTACCTATGGATATTCCGATTGTGAAACAACGGAGTAGATGTCAAAGCTTAAGATCAATTTCATGGACCCAGACCACATTATGCTAATGACTGTAGCGGGCAGCCTTATGAATGTCAACCACTTGTGCAGTCTTGAGCATTTGCTGGTCAGCAGCTCCACGCGTCCTGAACGACAAAACGCTGCCATGATGATCGACATACTTCTTGCTTCCGCTGTTGGGACTGCCACCACCGCCAGAGGATGACGGCATGTAGGTGCTGTTACCTTTGCCCGTCGTTGTAGTAAGTAGAGCTATCTACATTAGAGTAGTAGTGACTGCCGTTGCTTTCGCGAGTGTATTAGCTCATCTGCCGAACACGGACCGACAATTCTACCTGTTTGAGTAATGGTAAGAGTTCGAATTACTCGTCGAAGCACCATAATCTCGTGAGCACCAATGATTGCCCTGAAATTGATAAGTGTCAGCTTCAAAGGACAGGATGCCATCTCACCTGGCTATTTGTGCCAGAGCCGCCGCACTTGTACGATTGATCAGACATAGTTTTGAGTTCTGTTGATATTTCTTGAGCGAAACGATTTCGTTAAGGATTAAGAACGAATTCACGGTGCAAAACAACCTGGTACCCTATCTGATGATAATCTGTTCACCCGCACAGTAGGGCTTGTACAGTTTGTCACAAACAAGCGGACACGTGGCATGGCCAATACAACTCGCTTACAGGTCGGAATGATTTATCACAGTTCTGACTCACGGCGGGGGTCTTTACAATTACGAGGGGAGCCGTGGCGCGCGGCAGCTCCCCATAGTTAATGGTGGACCTCGCCCAAGACCAAAGCGAAGAAATATGGGGAAATCGAACGTCCCGGCGTGCCTGCCGAAAGTGAAGCACCACATTTGTGTCGTCGGCGTCAAGACGATCTCAGAACATATGGAACGTTGAGCGTTGCATCCAGACAAGTTCCACAACCACCAACAGCCCAACAGCTCATAGGCACTGACTCATTCTTAGCATCAGCAAGTCTGTTCACCTCGCACAAAAGAATGCCTCGGATGCTCTGAGAAATCCAACGGTAATGCTGGAATCCTGATCAACCTCGCAAGCGCTATCTGCAAATTCGGACGCGATAGGGAGGGCCATAAACGCTATTGCGCTGGAATGTCACCACACGGTGACCACGGACATAATGTAGATGCTAAGTGCCTATGTAACTGTCCAGAATGCGAGCTCGATATGCCCAATTTGGTTTCTTCAACCTCGCGTTCGCACGTGATGCATTGAAACTATCCTTGATCGACTGGGAGATGACGAATGACTCTAACGTCAAATACCCCAATATGGAAATTACCCCCAAATGGAAAATGCTTCTCTCACCACCACACCCATAACAACCAGTTATAATTGCTACGTAAACTATATGATAATCGTATCACGACGTTTCCCACAATTTGCTACTTTCCTCCGCTTACGTCCATCTTACATTAATGCGAAAGTAGACGGATTTTCCTCTATATAAGTGGTAGTTTGGTCCTCCCCCTCCACCCGCAACTCCGCGACCTCCTTCAGGTTGGTAACTATCTTGCCCGTGGTCTTACGTAGACGCATTCTGGACTGCTCAGCCTCTTTGGCCTTGGCTATCTTGCTATGCAGTCCAACCTCAGCTCGAAGAAGCGTAGTCTCGGCCTCCAGTTCGTCTAAATGATGCTCGATCCGGAGCATCGGTGGACGGCGGTCCACGGGCAGTCCACGAAGTAATTGCTGCGTAATTGGCTTCCATTCTTGCTTCCTCTTGGGCGTACTGTATTCCACCGTCTTGGGAGACACCAGATCAGGCGTCGTGGGCCTGTGGTTAGCTACTGAACGTCTCGAAAGCATTACTGTAAGATTAAGTGGATAGAGGCAGGCTCTTTGCCAACCAGAGCGTATGCGTTCCTCTGTAAATGCAATATCACGTGCCTCTTTCCATAATATATCAAACTGCGCCCTCCCAAGTGGTAGCGAGCCTGTGGGGTCATACCACTTCAATGCCTTCGCGTACTCGGCCTTTAACGTCGCAAATGGCTGCTGATCGAGAGGCTGAAGTAGGTGGGAGGTATGGGCAAGTATCCAGATGATCTTGACGTTAGTTTGAACAGCGTGGTACTGTAGTTCGCCTGTAATATGACTTGCGTGGTCGTCTAAAAACAGAACTCTTACCTTTCCTCTGTCTCGAGTCTGTGGCTCGAAAACCACTGTAGACCACTTATACAAGTAGTCATTCGAGATTCAACCCTTCTCGGTAAACCCCCAATACCAGTCTGGACAGTCCGGAGTAGGTGAAACCATGAATCTAAAGGCTGGAGAGGCTTCTGGCCTTAGTGGATGACTAGGGGACGAATTACCAAGCCCGTAGCACTTACACACTTCATAATAGTGGTCCATTTAGTCTTGGAGGACGTAACTAAGATATGGACACCTTGTAGTTTATTGATTACTGCAGCCTCGGACTGGCAGGGGTTGTGCCGCGCCCCGACTTCGTCCCCGTTCCAAGTATTTTGATCCTCAACTTCCGCCTGACTCGCTGCGACTCGGTCTATCTCGAGCTGTTGTTCTTTTCTTGATCGGAGTTCGGGGTGGCGTTCGAGAAAACGTTGAATCCAATGCTTGCCAAGAGGTGTGAACATCTGGCTGGGCGGACAATTTTCTTTCGCTAACAAGTTGGCGAAAACTCGTAATTCTGCATAATTAATTGGTCTGTATTGTAGCTGAACATGTAATATATGCTGTGCAAGTACTCTTTCCTGTGAATCTGTCAGTCTCGCGTGGTGTGACCGTTGATGAAGTTTAGTCTGAGTGCCGTTCACTCGATTCCACAGGGTAGTCATTGGAAGACCCGTGGAAGACGCAATTTTGCTCAGATTTTGATCAACATCGTTGTAATATTGTCGCAAAGCATCTTGAATTGCATTTTCTCGATCAAATCTATTCATTATGAAGTATTGGTGTTGCGAGATAGTATGGTAGACGAGTGCATTGGTTTGAAGGTCACAAAGTGCAACTTTCCATTTGGGGGTAATTTCCATTTGGGGGTACTTGACGCTAGCGCCTGGTAAGTTTTTTTAGTGGAAGCACCTTGTCCGCGTTGCTTCTCATTTTGTCAGATTCGCACCTGGACTGTTGCTGTCTCAGATCTCGACAACACCGCCATCGTCCTTACGAACAATCGTTTGTCTTTCACACAACCCTTACGTCACAGGGAGATGCCTCGAAAGAGACCTCGAAATACATACTATGATTCAGCTTCGTGGTATTTCCCCTCGGCATCGGTAACGCCAACAATACCTTTGATCGAAACCAAGAAGGAGCAGGCGATTTCTGCGAGGTACCTCTTCCAAATTCGAGCCAAACGACGGTGAATGTTGACTAATTTGCAGCCGTTTTCACTCAGAAACCATATGCATTCTGGTCGGACTGCAGGGTACACCATACTATCTGCACTCGAAGCTATTGGAGCAGAGAAGTCCTTACTTTGCCAGACGAGCGGCATTTCTCGCTCAATCAAAAACTCTTGAAAGAGCTCAGGAAACGTGAGGTGCACTGGGAGGATGTGACCTGTTGCGAAGTTTTTGATCGATTTGTCGAATACTTATACAAAGACGAATACGCCGCGCCAGATGAATTTAGTACGGTGAAGAAGTGTGAGGTGCATGCTCAGCTCTATCGGCTGGCAGAGTACTTGATGGTAGACGATCTCAAAAACATGAGTTTGCACAAATTGACGACTTTACTGAAGGAGAACATACACGCGTTCATCGGCCGTGCATTGAAGCCACAGGAGATCCTTCGCCTACTCACCATTGCCTACGGAGACAATATTGACCAGCAAGGCCCGAATTCGCCAATCGAAACTGAGAATGTCGAAGTTCTTCAAGACGATAGAAAGTTCTCCGATACGCCTGCCCATTTTGGTGGTGAGCAGGACGCCGCAGCATCGACCACTCCTCCACATGCCACCGGAGAACAACTTGACGCCAAGGCACATCCGCACTGTGCTGATCCGTTGCAGCAGCTGATTGCTCGATATGCAGCCGTGCAGCTTGAGGGTTTGCACAAAGAGGCTGCTTTTGGCCAGATCGTGGTCGATGGTGGACTCATGGTGCGGGATATCATGCTCGCTGCGCGACCTGCAGATACGATGTAGGACTTTTGGTGCTTGACACTACCGTACTGATTTCCTCACAGTATGTCCTAGCCCTTGAAAGTTTGTATCCTCTAGTTGTTACCACGCCAGTGACATAAATTGTTGATTCGTACGTCTGGTCTGTCCAACAGCACGTCAACATACTTACGAATGCACGGACGGGTAGCTGGAATATACATGCTCGTAAACAATCTGCATGGCATGCAGAATCGTCCATTCTAGGTTTGAGATTCTCTCACCACATTGGTGCACGAGCCATGTTGACAGCTTAGAATTTGTGGGGAGCACCACCAGCCATGCTCGATAGAGCCGAGAAACTCACAGCCCATAGCTACTGTACGTCGCTGCAGTCTCGCTTTCAGCACACCTAAACCTGTTCGATCAGGGAGAAGCTTCTGATAAATTCAGGTGTCAAACCATAGCGCGATTCTGGGCGCTTCAGCTACAATCAAATTTTATTCTACCGACCTCATTCGCGGAGCTGGACGTCGGTCATTTCCGTTGGTCTTAAGCGCTTCTGAGCCTCCGAAGATAGGCTAGGTACGGGTCGAGAATACAGAGGTCTTTTGCGATGATGGAGTCCTTCGGGAAGGCAAGAGCTCCCACGTGCACAGTTACAACTTGACCCAGACCGGGCTGGATGGCGTACCTGGT
>Ga0181464_1000143_pt3 | contig 10479 bp, 4 predicted proteins | sample InSIn2gowninarea_FD_119074 | JGI IMG/M metagenome (GOLD analysis project Ga0181464, IMG submission 119074) | Clean room microbial communities from NASA Spacecraft Assembly Facility at Jet Propulsion Laboratory, Pasadena, California, USA -... ...
CGTTGTAGCTCATTTCCATTATGTACTATCAATGGGTGCAGTTTTTGCATTATTTAGTGCATGATATTTATGAGTACCAAAAATCTCAGGTTTGTCTTATGACATATTATTAAGCAAAGTTCATTTTTGAGTATTTTTTATAGGTGTTAATCTTACTTTCTTTCCTCAACACTTTCTTGGTTTACAAGGCATGCCTAGAAGAATTAGTGATTATCCTGACGCATTTGCGGGGTGAAATTATGTATCAAGTTTTGGATCTATAATTTCTGTAGTAGCGACTTGACTGTTTCTTTATGTTTTATATAAACAACTGGTACAAGGCGAAGCCTCATCAAGATATCCCTGATATAGTCCCCTATTTTATAGTGACTTGCTGCAAACTTTATTAAACAGGGCTTATAACTCCCTAGAATGATGTTTAAACAGTCCTCCTAAACCACATGCATTTGTAAGCTTGCCTATACAAAATAATCTGTTTCGGCTTTTTAATAAGTTGTGATTTTCTAAAAACTTCTTTTTTCTAATAACATGCTGTGTTAGTTTCACAAGTTCTCTTTTGTTTTTTTGTTTATATTTAAAAGGCATCGTGTTTATTAGTGAACAACAAATAGAATTTGTAATAAAACATATTACTCCTTTCTTAGAGCAGGCATACATTATACTGCAACCAACATTTCAATTAATCAAGGAATTTAGTTTTATGAATGAATATGTTTCACAAGAAATAGCTCGTATCATTTTTGATTTTATCATGACAGTTTGACCTAACAATTATGATGTTATTAATCAAGTGCCTGGTGTATCTTCAGATAAAATAACTGGTTTGAATACTAGTTCGTCAGACAAAACTAAAGGTTTAACCACTGCTATGCTTGGAGGAAGACCAGGCGAGGATGGCTCAACATCGGATCATGATATGAGTAACGAAAAGGGTAAAGGCAAAAGACCTGCAGAAGAAGAATTAGAGCGTGAACAGTCAAACGAAGAAGGTAAAGGTAAAAGACGTGCAGTGGAAGAGTCGGATTCGTCGGATTCCGACTATATCGACCCTGATTACAATGATTCTGATTACAATAATCCTGAGTTAATGAGCGAAAAACGCCGAGGTAAAATGCCTGCAATTGAAGAGTCGGCTAGTGACAACATTAGGGTAACACGACAAAATCAAATTCTTGCTCTAGATCCTGCTCTAGATCAGGAAGTTGATTCTAGGTTTGAAGCAGATTTAGAGCGAGCCATAGCTGCTTCTAGGGAAGATGCAGGTCAAACAGGGGAATCTTCTAGAACAGCTGAGTTAAGAGGTCCAGTTCAAAGCGGAGAGTCTTCGGCCCAACAAGGCGTGAATCCAATTTCTTCAGATGAGACAAATGAAGAAGAAACCAGAACTACATTATATGTTGAGCAACAAGAAAAAACACCCCGTGAACCTAAAAAAAAAGTTGATTTAAAATGAACTAAACGTGGGGAGGCTCCTTTTGATCCTAACGCCTCAGATTTTAAGGAATGCCATACAAAAACCGACCATTTTAATAATTGAAACGGATTGTACGAAAAATTACTTGACGGTTCTTGAAAACATACACCTAATAAGCCACAGGTGGGTGCAGGGTTTGATAGGCCATATGCTGATATATATAATGAGAAGACGGGGGTTACTACAAAGATAAAACCGCTTAATACTCCGCTTGGTGGTTTGGAGGTTTATGATGTAGATGCAAAAGGTAAAAAATTGACTAGTCACATGCGACGTTACCCACACGTTCTAGACGTAGTTACAGATCGTTATCTTAAGTATGAGGATATTAGATTAAACCCTCAAAAAGGTGGTTTAGGTTTTATAAAAAGCGCATTAGACATAAACGAAAACGTGGATAAAGATATAGATTTGGATCTTGTTAAAAAAAGAATGGCAATGTTGAATGGCAATATTGAGGATAAGCCTCAAGAGCATAAGGATGCTGTTCAAGCGATAGTAGGTCCTATTCTAGACGAAATGTTAAACAAGGATCGTAAGTCTTCTCACCACAAAGCTGAGGTAGTAGAAAGATGAGCTAATGATGAACGCGCAATGGACGCGGAAAGACAGATTAGACAAAAACGACGCGGTTGAGTGCCTGAAAATTACCCGCTTCGCCCTGAACTAACTAGACCTCATCCTTTTTCTTTTTTACCTTTAACATATACTCCAGATTATCAAAGTAAACCCGCCACTTATCTTGATGTTATAACACCTATTTTATCGGACAAACAAAGGAGTAATTTTATGTCAGTTGCGTTACAAAATGACTTGATGGCTGGTGGTTTACCTGTTGACGACTGACCTAGCTACAATCATGATTGTCATATCAGAAGTAGGGAAGAAAGAGCTGAAATGCGTGCGTACCTCGAGAATACATATAAAAAAGAACTCGAGCAGCAACGTGAAGGAACATGAAACATGAAAGACATTTTAGAGGCGTATAACGAAGTTTTTGATCCTAGAACTACGCCACGTACTGAAGAAGAAACTAGAGATAAACCGGAAGATTTTACACGAAGCCGGTTAAAACGCTCCGATCTCTATGTTGAAGAATACAGAAGAAATAGAGCATATGCATGGGAATCTTTTGAAAGAGAGTTTTTATCTTTAAAAAATAGAATTATACGTGAAAGAGACGAGGAAATCGTGGCTGCCATGGATCCGGACTGACGAAAATCACATCTAGTTAGTATGACTAAAGAAGAGTCTCTTTTAAGAGAGAAGCAAATACGTATGATAGGTTTACCCGAGGCCGGAATAGGTCTAAACGACGAAAAGTTGTTGACAGAGCGTAGAACTAGTCTATATCGTAACCCTTCTTCAAATCCTCAACCAACTGCGGCAAGATTGATTGAACAAGATATTTTACGTGATTGATCAAACCCCGAGTATGTTGCAGAACAACTAGGGCATAACAAAAAAAGTGTCGATGACATTATAAATGAACAGGCACCTGGTTTGTTAGCCCATTTGGAGGAAATATCACGCGTTAAAGCAAGGGAAGCGATTGAGGATAGATTTGTGGGTAGAAGAAGACATATAGAGATGATTTTACAGGCATATCGTGAAGAATATCATAGAGATTTCAAAGCAAGAGTTGGAGCTTTTGAAGCGGGATGTGAGCCGTTTGCAATGTTTAATCTTAGAGGAGCTCTAGCTGAAGAAGCTGCTTGTAAGGAACTTGGTATTGAATATCCTAATTTTCATATACCAAGTTTAAGAAATAAAATTGCACCTGAACTAGGTTATCTAATAGTTCAAGACCGTGCTACAGGGCGTATTCAGCTTCAACATCTTGATGGTAATATTCTATCTGAAAAATTTTGAACTGTTCGACTTAAAGCCGAAAAGCCCGAACTATGTCGCGTTCTAGCAGTTCCTCTTATGAATCCTATCAAATATATGAATACCCAAACAGGAACTATTTATATTCCAATCGATTCAACACCTCAAGCTTCTAGTCTTCCACCGTCTTCAAGTGTTTTACCTCAAGTTTCTAGTCTTCCAGTTTCTTCTAGTCTTCCAGTGTCTTCAAGTGTTTCATCTCAAGTTTCTAGTCTTCCAGCCTCTAGTGCTCCAGTTTCTAGTCTTCCATTGTCTTCAAGTGCTTTATCTCAAACTCCGGTCTTTAATGTCAAAATTACACCTCCGGAACCTACTGCTCCTCAAATTACTGTTACACCTCCGGATTATTCTGTACCTCAACTTACCCTTACACCTCCAGATTCTTCTAGCTCTCAAATGCCAATTATGCCTCCGGAGTCTTCAAGTATTCCAGCAAAATCTGTTCGGGCTCCAAAATCTGTTCCGGCATTAAATCCAGTATCAGATGGGCTAGACCCTGCTAGAGCTAAAAAGGTTAGGTTCATAACCCCAGCCTCAGCATATGCCTCAGCATCTGCAACTGCACCTGCACCTGTACCTGCAAAAGTTTCTGAAACATCTAGTCCCATGGCGGACTTATCTATACCTAGCAACCGTGGTCCTAAATCTAGTTCTCTAACTCTTCCTGTTGATTCTTCTCGTTATATACCACCTCAACCTATTGTTAGGGCGAGAGCTGAATCACCAGATCTTTTAGATTACACCCTTTCTCCTTCCAATACTAACGTTGCAGCTACTGGAGCTAGCTCCAGTAATCCTATTTATATACCAAGTGACCGAGAAGAAGCTCCAACTCCTATTTATATATCAAGTGACCGAGAAGAATCTTCAACTGAATCTTCAGATTCTTCTTATATACCAAATGATTCAGGAAAATCTTTAAGTGATTCTTCAAGTCATTCAGAAGAATCTTCAAGTGATTCTTCAAGTGATTCTTCAAGTGATTCAGAAAAGTCCTTAAGATCTTATAACCGTGACTCTAGTTTAGATCCAGTAAGTTCACATGAGGATAATGCAAGTGAAGCTTCTTCAGCTCCACGTAACTATAGACAAGGGTCTTTAACTACCTGACATGAAAGAACCTCGATAGAATATCGAGAGAGTCTTGCACGCAGACCGCCTAGTGGGTCAGCAACAAACTTACCTCAAACAAGTTTACCTGAAAACCAACCTGTGACGGAAGCTATCAGAAGACAAACTGGTTCAATTAGTGGTCTTTTAAATGAACGAAATAGAACACCTAACTTAAGTTCAGCAGGTCAAGCCAATAGACAGTTAACCACTGCGTCTTCATTGGACTTAGTTAACACACAATCAGAATCAAGAGCAATAGATAATTCCGTAGCAACTAGTAGAAAGCGTTCTCTGTCTGTTGATTCAGATCACTCTGTTGATTCAGATCACTCAGTTAAAAGAGTAAAAAGATCATAATTTGTCTAGTTACTATTATCCTATCCTTGCTTTGTCTTTGCTTGCTTTGCTTTCCTTTCCATACCATTCCCCCTTTTGCTAAAACTTTAGCAAGTCTGGCTGACGCTTCGTTTTAATAAATATGGAGCTAAAGACAGGCAGGGTTGTGTAGCAGATGGTTCTGTAGTTTGATTGCAAATCTTATAACAGGGGTTCGATTCCTCCATATCCCTTAAATTTTTCCATAATTTTATCCTTGTTTAATTTGTCTAATAAAATTGCCATAAAACAAAAAACTGGTTTTACATCTAATAAAGGTCATAATCGTTTTCGACCTTTTTTTTTAATAATTTGAGTCTATATTTGTATTTTTTATACCCTAAATATATTGTAAACTAATTTAAGGCTACCTAAAAGAAAAACTAGAAACAAAAAGGAGAGTTTAAAAACAAAACAAAACAAAGAAACAGTAAACAAAGAACAGGTTAGAAACACATTTTCTAAATTTATAACATAACAAATGATACAAGCAGCAAAAATTATAGGAACAGGTTTAGCTACAACAGGTTTAATAGGTGCAGGTGTAGGTATAGGTGTGGTATTTGGAGCCTTAATATTAGGTGTAGCTAGAAACCCCTCATTAAGAGGTCAGTTATTTTCATATGCTATTCTGGGTTTTGCTTTTGCCGAAGCTACTGGATTATTTGCATTAATGATGGCCTTTTTACTATTATACGTGGCATAGTATATGTTTGCTAAAAAAAATAAACATAATTAAGTAAAAACGCTGATACACAAGCAAACATTTATTTATTTAAATTATCTTTTTTCGCCCTTTTTAATTTATTTGTAACCTTTTTATTGTAAAATTTAATTGTTAAAGATTTAAATAACAAAAATTAACAGGAAAAAAAGTGAAGAGATTTAAAAAGAATTATTCTTATTAGCTTAATGGTAGAGCAAGATACTTCTAATATCTGGATCTAGGTTCGATTCCTAGATAAGAGTTTATTGTTTATAGCCTTATCTAATTAATATTAAATAACTTATTAATTCTAATGTATAAAATGTCAAATTAATTAAATTTTTATTTTGTCTATTCTACACTAGAGTATAACTATTTTAAATCTAGAAAATTTTAAACTACTAGCTTAGTGTTTAAGACTAGTTTAGTGTCTAGACCAACTTTATATTTTATCTTACTTATGCTGTATTTATCAACCCTTATTTCTCTTGTTGAGGTTTTACTAGTAGTTATACCTGTTTTGTTGAGTGTAGCATTTGTAACAATAGCGGAGAGAAAAACAATGGCAAGCATGCAAAGAAGACTGGGACCCAACATAGTAGGTTATTATGGGTTATTACAGGCATTTGCTGATGCTTTAAAACTGCTCTTAAAAGAGTATGTGTCGCCTACGCAAGCTAATATAGTATTATTTTTTTTAGGGCCTATAATCACACTAGTTTTTTCCCTATTAGGTTATGTTGTTATACCTTACGGTCCAGGATTAGCTATATCTGATTTTAATTTGGGTATACTTTACATGCTGGCAGTTTCCTCTTTATCTACATATGGAATACTTTTGGCCGGATGATCTGCTAATTCTAAATATGCTTTTTTAGGTTCGCTTAGAAGTACAGCCCAGTTAATAAGTTATGAGTTAATTTTAAGCTCCGCTATTCTGTTAGTAGTTTTTTTAACCGGTAGTTTAAATTTAACTGTAAATATAGAGGCCCAAAGAGCCATTTGGTTTATAATACCTTTATTACCCGTTTTTATTATATTTTTTATAGGTTCAGTTGCAGAAACTAATAGAGCTCCATTTGACCTGGCTGAGGCTGAGTCTGAACTTGTTAGTGGTTTTATGACAGAGCATGCAGCGGTTATTTTTGTTTTTTTCTTTTTAGCTGAATATGCCAGCATAGTATTAATATGTATATTAACAAGTATTTTGTTTTTGGGTGGTTATTTATTTAATTTTATTCCCTTAATTTCCTTGTTACAATATATAGATATTGATTTTTACATAAACAATATAGCTAACAATTACGAAACCATATCTTCCAATCCTCTCATAGAAGGGGGATTTTATGGTTTAAGCTTGGGATTAAAAACTTGTGTTATGATTTTTGTTTTTATATGAGTTAGGGCTTCTTTTCCAAGAATACGTTTTGATCAGCTAATGTCTTTTTGTTGAACAATTTTATTGCCTATCGTTATTGCTTTTGTAGTTTTAGTGCCTTGTATTTTATATAGTTTCGAAATAATACCTAGTAACATAACACTATTCTAAACGGTGTGTTTTATAACAAGTGGTTGCTTACAGTTACATGCGCATGCGAGACAATTATAACTATAAATAGCACCCCTTAAACTAAATCTAATTAATAAACATTTGTTACCATTTAAGTTTAAATGGTGTAACCAAAACCTCATAATGTGTATAAAAGAGGTTGTGAGGGAAATTCAGATTTCAACTATAATTTATATATGTTACTATTACTTTTATTATTAACACCCTTATTTGGTATATTTGTGATTTCAACAGGCATGTCCTATAGTTTGTGTGATGTAAAAATAAAACAAATAAAGTTAGTAGCTTTAACTACCTCAGTTATAAATTTGATTATTTGTTTAACAATATACATATTGTTTGATTTTACAAATAACCAATTCCAGTTTGTACAAGAATATCACCAAATAAGTAGTTTTGACTTTTATTTAGGTTTAGATGGACTATCTATATATTTTGTTATATTAACAGGTATAATTATACCTGTTTCTTTGTTATCCAACTGAACATCTATAACTGAAAATGTTAGAGCCTATGTAATAATAATCTTATTACTGGAAACATTATTACTAGCGGTTTTTATGGTTTTAGATATACTATTATTTTATATTTTTTTTGAAAGTATATTACCTCCATTATTTATACTAATAGGTTTATTCGGTTCTAGTAACAGAGTTAGAGCCAGTTTTTACCTATTTTTATATACTTTATTGGGGTCTTTGTTTTTACTACTGTCTATCTTAACAATGTCGTCTATAATGGGTACCACGGATTTTGACGCTTTATATAAAACCAATTTTACTTATAATAGTCAGCTATTTTTATTTTATGGAATTTTTATAGCTTTTGCTGTAAAAACACCTACTATTTTTTTAAACAGTTGACTTTTGAAAGCTCATGTTGAGTCGCCATTAGGTGGTAGTATAATACTGGCTGGTATTGTTCTTAAATTGAGTTTATATGGTATACTAAGAATAATCCTGCCTTTATTACCTAAAGCTTCTTTAGATTACACATATATTGTCTACATGATAGGAGTTATAACCATAATATATGCTAGCTTTAGTACCTTGAGAACTATAGATATTAAAGAACTTATCGCATACTCTTCCGTATCACATGCGGCTGTTTATCTTATGGGTGTATTTAGCAATACGATTCAAGGTATAGAAGGTGGAATAACTTTAGGTCTAGCTCACGGTTTTGTTTCTTCCGGTCTATTTATATGCGCAGGTGGTATCTTGTATGACAGATCTTCAACTAGACTAATTACTTATTACCGGGGTATGGCCCAAACAATGCCTTTATTTTGCTTATGTTTTTTCATATTATCATTAGGTAATTGTGGGGTTCCTTTGACTTTAAACTTTATAGGTGAATTTATGTCTTTATATGGTATATTTGAAAGATTACCGTTATTAGGTGTGCTCGCTAGCTCTTCTATAGTTTTTTCAGCAGCCTACACTATATTTATGTTTAACAGAATAGCGTTTGGTGGGTCTTATTCTAAGTTCTTTAATGTTAACATTCCTGATTTAAACAGACGTGAATTTTATATGTTGTTTACCTTAATTATGTTAACTGTCGTGTTAGGTATATACCCGGCTCCCATATTAGATGGCTTACATTACCCTGTTTCCTTTTTGATATATAACGCACATGTAAATTAAATTAAATTAAATTACAGCTCATTTACTAAATCTGTTAGCTTTTTATCATTTCTCTTTTTATACTTATATTTTTAACTAAAATTAGATGCATAAAGGTATCATTTTAACTATTTAAATTTAAATGCCACAATTAGTACCCTTTTATTTTGTAAATCAAGTGATATTTGCTTTTCTATTACTTATATTAATCATATATCTATCTTCAAAATATCTTTTACCTAGATTTGTACGTCTATTTATAACTCGTATTTTCATAACCAAATTATAATTTTAACAACTGTTAAAATGCAGGCATTTATGCATCAAATAAAACAGTGTTTCGCGCATCACTTCTAGATTTTTAAATGAATAAAATTTTTTATAAACAAACATATGTCTGAACACTTTATTTACAGTGTTACTAGTCCTTTAGACCAATTTGAGGTTAGAAAGTTATTAAGTATAGACGCTCCCATATTAGCCAATATTTCTATATCCTTAACAAACATAGGACTTTATCTAACAATAGGAATCGTAATTGCTTTAGCCCTGGGGGTTTTAGCCACTAACCACAATAGAATAATTTCAAACAAGTGATCTATAGACCGAGAGTCTATATATGCCACAGTAATCAGCATAGTTATGAACCAAATAAATCCAAACAAAGGACAAGTATATTTTCCTTTTATTTCTTCACTGTTTGTATTAATACTAATAAACAATTTAATAGGAATGATACCCTATAGTTTTGCCTCAACCTCCCATTTCATATTGACTTTTTCACTAAGTTTTACAGTGGTTTTAGGTGCAACTATACTAGGGTTTCAAAAACATGGCTTAAATTTTTTTTCTCTCTTTGTACCAGCCGGTTGTCCGTTAGGATTGTTACCTCTTCTAGTAATAATAGAATTCATATCTTATTTAGCTAGAAACGTTTCTCTTGGTCTCAGATTAGCAGCAAATATCTTAAGTGGTCACATGTTATTAAATATTTTAAGTGGTTTTGTATTTAACATAATGACTTCTGGCTTTGTATTTTTCTTTTTAGGTCTTATACCCTTAGCTTTTATAGTAGCATTTTCAGGTCTGGAACTAGCCATTTCATTTATACAAGCACAAGTTTTTGTGGTTTTAACCTCTTCTTATATTAAAGACGCCCTAGATTTACACTAATTAAGTCAAGGCTAGAAATAAAGTTTATTTGTCATTATATCATATATTTTGTTAGTAAAATTCGAAAACGGCTAAAAAATTTAATGCTAATAATATAAAGTGCTGTTAAATATTTAGAATCTTACGAATTTAACTGCTTTGGTAAAGATAAATTATCTCAACAAACTAAGAAAAAATGAGTACGGCGCATGCGAGACAATTTACACCATATTTCAAATTATCACAATGGTAGATTACTAAGCAAAGCTAAAAATAAATTAATATTTTTGGTCTTTTGTGTAGAATATAAACGTTAAGGAGTAGGGGAGAGGAGGGTAATTTAACATAGTTTAAGGTAGTGGTAACTCAAAAGGATTTATTGCTTCTATACCTTTAGGTGGTCATTGAGCCCCCAACTCTACAGTAGGTGATAAGGCACTATGAAAGAAAGCTCAAAATATAGCTAAAAAGAACAAAGCCTCCGAAACTATAAACAAAGCAACACCCATATTAAGCACTCTCTGTACAGCTAAAGTATGATTACCTATATACGTTTTTTCACCTCTAACAT
>Ga0181464_1001907_pt1 | contig 10470 bp, 8 predicted proteins | sample InSIn2gowninarea_FD_119074 | JGI IMG/M metagenome (GOLD analysis project Ga0181464, IMG submission 119074) | Clean room microbial communities from NASA Spacecraft Assembly Facility at Jet Propulsion Laboratory, Pasadena, California, USA -... ...
CCATAAGGCATTAGAGAGATCATCTAGTTATTTGAGGAGAAAGGAGTGGCTCCAATGTCCCACTATTGGGGCTAGTGATGTACATTGTAAACATGTGTCTTGAAACTTTTTCTTAATAACAAAATCCTTTTAAGGTTGACATGTTCTCCATGCATGGACTATGAATGTTTGTAAGACTATTATGTGGATGTTCGTATTTCATGTTTTCTTTCACATGTACTAAGACAGTTTAACTATTTCTGTTATTTTAGTGCTTATGTTATTGAGAATGTGTTGTAATGGTTGTTATCTTTGCCCCATGTGGACTATTCCATGGGATACTAGAAAAATCTTTACTTGATGTTGGTTGTAACGACTGTCACATTTGTTGTGGACTATTCTGCTGGATGTTAGATGGAGATTTATGGTTCATGTGTCTCTCTTCCTGGGTGGTACTATTATCTCTCACTTAGAGGCTAAATTTTCTCCCCCATTTGTAGTAGAAGAACCTTGACATAGTTGCAATTGCACACTCACCAGGTACACCTGCCTTGCTTTTCAAGGAAACCATTGCATCATTCTCCTATGCTGACAACTAGAGCTAAGGAAAATCTTTAAGGATTTGGAAATCGAGCCTTTATACCAGATGGGAATCCTATAGGAAATGACGTGAGGTCTGATTGTGACTTCATACTAGGGAGATCCCCTTGGTTGACGAATTACCAACATCATCAATAAAATGGTGTTAGAAGGAAGGCTAGAAGATAGGTTGTTCCCATTGAGTTTGGTTTGAATCTCTTATGTAAAATGGCTCCACCCCAAATCATCATCCCAAGATGTTTTTCTAAAGAGATCGATTTTTCCATCCCTGTGGAAGTTATTCATAACTTGTCTGAATTTAGGTTCAATGGTGAGGGTGAATCAACGATTCGTGAACATCTATTTCAAGTTGTTTGTCTTTTTCTTTCTCACAAACTATGTTCCAAAGATGTCATGGCTAGATTACTCACCCTCACATTTGAAGGTTGTGTTAATCGATGGTGTCATACATTACCCACTACTTCTATCCATTCATTTGAACAACTTGCCAAGATGCTTCATAGATCCTTCAATAAGTATAACTGCTAATATGTTTGTGGAAGAGTCAATATTTTAAGAATGAAGCCTGATGAATCAATTAAGGATTTTTTTTATCGATTCCTTCACCTTCAGTATGAAATTCCTAAAAAACATTTGAACTAGGATTTATTGAAACAAGAGTTTGAGTGCTTGGTTCTTGTCTCCTCATATGATGAACTTGAACCTCTTGATTTTTTTTCTTCCCCAACTCTTGTGAATCATGAGTCACCTCAAATTTCAGAGGAGGAGCTTACTGCTCCTTTGTTTCTTTGCCCTCTGGCCTTTCTAGTCTTGATGCAAGTACCTCCTTGTAGTGGTTGAATTGGGAAATATGTAAATCAAATATCTAGTCCATATTCTCATACTTCTTTCTCTTTTCATGATTCAGATTCAATGGAGAAATTCACATAATGTCGCATGAAGACTATAATGATGACTCACTCCTTTGTTTCACAAGATTTTGTCGCTGTTCGTAACTCTAGTCTCAAAGCTAATCCAAATTTCTGTTATCCTCTATCATCTACATATCCTGAATCCTTGCACCATGACTCACTTGAGCAATCTGTTCCACCAACTAGTTTCTCACACTCTCTTGCTGTTGGCTCAATTTGCGATATGGAACAAGGCAGTCACATTACACAGGTAGAGGAGCAAAAAGGTGAAGATGCTTTCAATATTTCATCTCTTTTTCAGAATCTTGCATGTCAAACTAATGCGTATCCACTCTTATATGATTCTCAAACTACTAATATCGATAGAGAATCCAATGCAATCTATTCTTTCAATTAACTCCCATCCTTGGGTAGTAATCATTCCAATATTTCCATATGCCGTGACAAATGCCCAATCACATCATATGATATTTCAGTTGCCCATGAAGATTTTAATTTAGATATAGAATTTGGTTCAGTCAAAGAAGATTTTCATATCAAAAGTTCATCTTCACCTCACTATCCCTTGTGTCTACCATTTGCAATGCATCTACTAGTAATGAAGATACTCCATGCTCTTAAGTTTATTCATTTGATGAGTTATCCCCTCGATTGACACAAGGCAGTGAGGTTGTCCATGATGAAATTGAAAATTGTCAAATCATGGAGAACCCTTCCCACCCCTCAACATATCTTCTCTTGCATGTGGATAACTCTTCAAATCATATATCTCATGAGATCTCACTGATTCATTTATCTTTGAATTTACGATTAGAAGAGTCTTCCGATTTGATAAATCTGGTTGTTGAAGTTAAAAAATCTAGTATAATATATGATAGAGATGGCTCTTATTCAATGAGCAGTGGTCTTACTGAAACTAGCACTAACAACTATCCTCAAACCATGCATGATCTGGTTCAAGCTTCAAAATGCAATTATACAATCCTGGGAATTTCCAAGACCTTCCAGGGAGTTGAAGCACTTCAAATTTCATTGATGGTTATGTTAGGATCTCGCAACTCTTGTAAGCCCCCCAAACTAAGTCAGATATGGTTTCTATCACACAATCTGTCTCTTTGCATGGTTTCACTTGATGTAAATTTCCTTATGAAAAATGTTAGGTATTCTCAGCGTTACCTTTCAAATTTTCAAGATTTTACTTCTGATAAAATTCAAGAATTTGTTATAGTTCATTCATCTTCATGCAAATCTCTCACATCAAACTTGGGTTGGGAAAGTTCATCACTCATAGAGTCGTGGAATTGTGAATTTGATCATTCTGGGGAATATCTTTTCCTAAAGGAATAATACTTATCGAATTTATCCCTTAATGGTTATCTACTAGGTCTTCTTACGAATTTTATATTGCAAATCTGTCCTCTCATCACACCCGAAATCCTCTTGAGTGATAATGAAGGGAAAAGTTGTCACACGAATCAAGTTCTTCTTCATTCACCATGTCCCAACTGGTCTCATGTATTTGTGGTGCTATAATCCTTTATAAATTGTTTTTATGACTACAATGCTTGTACAAATTGTCACCAGTTGAAGGAAAATGGTCCGTCATATTTAGCTCGCAAGGAACTTGGTTCAGTTGTTTAGAGCATCTGCGAGACTATTCAAATTGTTTATTCTTCGTTTATCGCAAACTGGGAATATGATACTTTAATCAACTCATTTGATTAGTATTATATCTTTAGTGATTGTCGTACATACTATCATCTTCCCATCAACATATCCAATGATAGTTGTTTCACACCCCTTGATCTTCATTGTTCAACATATTTTGTCAAGCAAGTGAGGCACTTCAACCTTCGTTGATGGTTATGGCAGGTCCTCACTATCTTGGCATGACTACTGAGAATGATCAGATCTATTTTACCTTACAATATTCCCATCATTATCCCACTCCTCTAATTTAAAATTCATTGTTTCTAATATTTCAAGGTTTTCAAGAAGGTCATTATGAATTTTATGATCTAATTGCTAAATGGATGAAATAATCTTACATGGAAAGCTTTGTAGCAAACGACAAGTTTCAATATTTCCTCCGGCTTGCAAAAGGGCTTGGTATAGATGAAGACACATCCACGAGAAACTTCCAAGGTTTGTTGAAAAATGGTATTCATTGGAAAGGTAAGCAAGTGGATTGGATTAAAGTAGTGGTTGTGATAGACCTTTCTGCCCAAAGGCAAGATCTTCCTTTTCTTATGCAAGTTTTTCAATTTTTTATGTTTCCAGTTGCAAATCACTTTTTATCTGTTTCAATTGTTCATATCTTTGTGGATGTAGGTTGGGAACGACTACAATGGCTTCACTAGAAATTTCATTATATATGACCCTTACCTTCTAGCTGTTAGGTTAGGAGTAGGATTAGCTGCATCCTAGTTATCCCTTTCTTGCACTCATTCTACACTCATTCCATGTATTCTATCCCCCTTTTCTTATTCTGATTCTACATCATGTTTGCTTTAGCCATTTTGTTCTATTGTCTTTGATTATGTTTCCTTGTTGTGAATTTTATTTCTTTTCATCTTGTCTTTCTTTCTTGTTGAGTTTTCCCTTTTGTTTTCATCATGCGAATAAGTGTTTTGCCTGGACCTATTTTAGCTTCTTAGTATGTGTGTGGTTGAGCTATAAAGACTCTTGTGACGCTTCAACATTGAGATAGCCATCAATCCATCTTCATTGTGTTGGTTACATCTTTTGGCCAATGACGTTCCAATGAAAAATATGATCCATACGTAGGGAGAGTTTTGGTCCAAACATGAACCCATGTCTAGTCTAGAAACCTCATTCCTATACTTGTTCTTTTTTTATTTGGTGTTCTCAACCGTATCCAACTAGTAGAAACAGATAAGGGGAAAAATCTAAACAAGAAAACCTAAATCGTAGGTCTCTATATGCTTCTATGTAGGAGCAACCTCTTCTTCTCTCAATAATTCAGGATCCCTCTTTTGCCTCGAAATAAATAAGTGTCGATACACAGTTCTCTTTAAATAAATAAATAAAGATGAAGGAAGAGAAAGGCCTTCTACATAGAGAGGTGAAGAAAGAAACTCTGCCAGGGTATTGTCTAGGCTCACTAGTAGCGAAGCAATGTTTGTGTTCCTACATGACTCTTCTAGGGTACTATCCAGGCCTACTGGCAGTGGAGAAACACCAAAGATGAAAAATTATACTCTGAAAATCTTAACCTTGTGAGCTACACTACCTTTCCCAACTAGAAACATTGTGATTATGTTGAATCTTATGTTGATCTCAACTGATAAGGTATATAGGGGAGCATGTCTAGTCATGGAGTAAGTGGAAAAGGCCAAGGTAATATGCATGATGAGTCAATACTCCTTGAAGAACCAAGGACCTACACGGAAGGAGTTAACCAAAACAGAGAAGCTAGATTCTACCAGTGTGTCGCCAAGTGTTGTAGCAACTGCAAGACCCTCTGAAATTTTGGCCTACACTCAAATTGTGGAGCCTATTGTGGATCCTGTGATCAATCATTCCATAGTCACTTATTGGTCAGTTGATGATTTCAAGCCCCCTTCGTGGATATCAAGTGTCATTCATGCTTTTATCTTTATCTAGCAAGAGTCATCTTCAAGCATGGGAATTATCGTTGTCATGCAAAGGGGAGTTTTGGTTTTCATCAAGGGGAAATATTTGTGGAAATGAATTGTTCTCATCATATAGACATGTTTTGCACATTTCCAAGGTTTCATACACCATTACACAAGTGTCAGCATTATCCTCAGAAACTCCATCAACTGGGCCGCACTTGTCATAAGTTTCCACAAAGGTTGTTGCATTAAGCGAAGTATGTTTTCATATATTCTAGATGGTCTACATTGTATCACAAAGTATCCAAGTGTGTGTTCAAAATCAAGTTCTATCATTGTTGACATCAGTTCCACTGATCGCACACTTAGCCAAATTCCAGAGGATTCCTAGCAACCTAGCCTCATACAACCTTCTTAAACTATGCACTTTGCATCTACAACCCTCAAGATTTTTTCTTGCTTGTTGGAACTACATAATGCGCAGACAACCCAACCTCCCTTTGCCTCCAAAACTACGCATATGCTACCTATAGTGTCCTTCCCTTAGCCAGAGTTCACTGCCTTTAGAAAATGTGTAGTTCTATTTTTTAAGCCTCTTAGTTGTCCATTCCCCCTTGCCTCCTAAAATTGTGCATTTTTTCCTCCCAAGGACCCATCTCGTAGCAGCCACTACTTGCTTGAACTGCACAATTTAGTCCCTCAGTGAGCACTATGCAAGTTTTTCTCTCATTGGGCACTGCACAAATGTTTCCCTCAGTGGGCACTACACAAATTTTTTCCTCAGTGGGCACTGTGCACTCTTATCCCTTAGTCTAGCCTAGTCACTGAGCCTTCCCCCTTGACCTAATATCAGTTCTAGTTTAGTCAATGGATTATCATGCAACATCCTAGACTAGGGGTTTTTCAGACTAATGTCATCTCGTCATGAGTGAGTTGTAGATGCTGGTACTCTTTTACACTATGGAGAGATGAGGAAGAAGGATATGAAGAAGGAGGACATGCTAGATGACACTTAAGGAGTTGAGGAGAAAATATAATCATCAGACAAGAAGACCAAGGAACCTTGGGGTATGATAGAAAATCGAAGGTCAAGACTGCATGAAGACTCCATTTGATTCATAGCCCCTTGGAGGGTAGGTATGAAAAACAAGGCACATCTTTCATGAAGTTCAAATGCACCTCTTATTGTAGTATGAAGGAAAATTTAACATTTTCATATCATTATGTCTTCAATGAAATATATGGTTGCAAACGCTAAAATTCATTCCATGTGTTTAAAGCTAAGCATTTCACTCACTTTCGCAAAATAGGCAAGATGTCATATTTCTTCATGATAGATGTCACAATTTATGCATAAGATCATTATGGTGGTTCCAAGGGCTCACATTTGTGTCTATGATTTTTTGTAACCATTTAAATACATGTCGCACTCATTCACAATTTTTTGGGTATTGTTGCACAAGTGTCGTCATGATTGTCATAAAGTCCATCTTAGGTGTCGCACCTGTCATAGCTGGTCATGAAGTGTTCACACACAAGTGAAAGTGTTGTTCATGTGTCATGGGTGATCATTGTTGTTGATTTGTCAAGAATTTTAAGTGTTACCATCACATCGCCTGACAGTTTCACTAGTGCAGCACTTAGCCTTTTCCAAAGAAGCTCCCCAAACCTTAAACCTACCTTCACCCAACCTGCCTAGACTACACATTGTATAGTTCAAGTTAGCAAGTTGTGACCTTGACCCTTGGATCTACATAATGCGTAGTTCCTGTCTCCCATGGCTACTACATTGCATAGTTCCTGAGCCTAAGACCAGTCTTCCCTTTAAAATTTCCAATCTTATTAGTCAATCTTCCCTTCTAGAACTATGTAGAAGATGCCTTCAGTGGTCCTCCCATCATCCTAACCCATTGTCTCTCAAAACCACATAGAATTCAGCCAACCTTCCTCTCCAGAACTGCACATAAATATTCCACAGTGGCTCCTCCTTCAGCCAGACTCACTCATCTCCCAAACTACACAAAGACTGTCCCTCAACCCAACCTAAGCTTTACATTGCATAGTTCTAGGCCTCAAGCCTCAACCCTAGGTGCTAGGACTGTGCAATGCATAGTCATTGAGACTCCCTTCCCAACTTGTAAATCAGTTCCAACTTAGTCCCTCGACCAAAATGCACGATCTTAGGATAGGAGGTCTTCGAGATGATGTTGTCTTGTCATGAGTCAATTGTAGATACAGTGACCTAGTGGGATGATGAAGAAGGAGATGAAGGAGGAAGAGATGCAAAGAACATTCTTGTAGCTGAGAATGCAATATGATCTATCAAGGCAAAGCAAAGGGATACCAACTCACGACCACAACCCAAGGCTTGAGATCATTGAACATCCCTATCACCTAGCCATAAGGAGATGGAAGATAAAAGTATTCTCAAGTAGACATCATTCTCAAGAAGACATCACTCACAACAACAACAATGGCTTGACATCACCATATGACTCATGCAGTCCATGTCAACAGTTTCATGTCATGTATTGGCAGGAGATGTCATATACCACATCATCATTGTGGACCATGTATATTATATTCAAATGTATTGTAAAGTGGAAGTCTAAAAGACACACATGAATATGTAGAGTCATGTAAGTTGAAAAGCCATATGAGGTTGAATAGTCATGAGGGTAGGCAAAGATTCACAAAGGGGAAGAATCACCCCTTGATTATATACACCCCGTCATTGTATGAGCAAAGGACTTTTCACCTTGGCTCCTCCCTCAAGGAATTAGAGAGATCATCTAGCTCTTTGAGGAGCAAGGAGTGGCTCCAATGTTCCACTATTAGGGCTAGTGATGTACATTGTAAACATGTGTCTTGATATTTTTTATTGATAACAAAAGCCATTTAAGGCTAACACATTTTTCATGCTTGGACTATGAATGTTTGTAAGACTATTTTGTGGATGTTTATATTCATGTTTGATTTTAGATGTACTAAGGTAGTTGAACTATTTCAGTTAGTTTAGTGCTTATCTTATTGAGAATGTGTGTAATGGATGTTATCGATGTCCCATCCTTGTGGACTATTCCACGAGATACTAGACAAATATTTTCTTTGATGTTGGTTGTAACGACTGTTGCATCCTATGTGGAATATTCCACTAGATGTTAGATGAAGCTTTCTGGGTAGGACTATTACCTCTCACTTAGAGGTTTACTTTTCTCCCCCCTTTGTAGTATAATAACCTTCACACATTTGCAATTGCACACCCACTGGGAACACCTCCATTTTTTTTTCGAAAACACCATTGTATCATTCTCCTGTGCTGACAACTAGAGACAAGGCAGATATTTAAGAATTTGGAAACTGGGCCTTTATACCAGATGGTACTCATACAACAAAAGATGTGAGGTATGATTGGGACTTCATACCAGGGTGATCCCCTTGGTTGATGGATTTATAGCACCATCAACACTACCCTAGCGAGAGAAGAGGGTGAACCACTTCAGGTTCTTTAGTAGTGCTTCATGGGTAAGGAGGATTAATAATTTTCATAATTCAAGGCTAGGAGATCAATATAATTGCTGCAGAATGATATTATTTTGGGAAGAGAATGCTGAGATAATTGGGGGAAATGAAATGTCTTCAAGGAGGCTGAATTATCTATGCAAGAGTAGAATTATTTGAGATTGTGAATTTATATTTGGAGGCTGAAATAATTTCTATGGGAAACCAACCTAGTATTGCCACTAGGTTCAAGAATAATATTTCTTGTAATTTTTCTATAAAATTAATAAATAAAATTGGTCGGGTTTTTTTTGAGACATTTTTAATAAAAAAAGTTCTGGTCACTATCTCTTCCAAATTTGTGATTGGAATTTATTTAAATTTTAGGCAACTTGTTTATGGAAATTTTACAAAGAAATATGGAATATAAAAATTCTTGAAATTATAAAATAATTAAAAAATGGTTATTATAATCGTGTTACAATTCATTTTGTCACATCTATTCAATAGGCCTACAAACTGGATCCATCAACATCCTTGAACACATTGTCATAATCCCTTCGTAAATCCCTAAGCATCACTTCTCCAAAAAGTCTGAGTTTCTGGGACAATTAGCTCGAAAACATTGTTTTTAGCCCCAACATACCTTGCATGCTTGGCCACCCGTTCTCAGTGCATGTTGCATAATTGGGAATAATTGTTGGTTAGCACATGTTACTCACTTTTGTAGGTGTGCTAATTCTAGAAATTCAGGAAAAATAAAAAAATATCTTTGAAGCTTCCTCTTGCAGAAGCTTCCAGGGTGTTTTAACTATTTACCATGGATAGAGATCTCGAATTCCTATCTAATCATACTCTAATGGACATATCTCTTATCCCTTGAGCTCATCCTCCCATCATATGTGGATCTCAAGCCTAGAATGGTAAATCTTAAACTACAACTCTTACCCTATATATTTATTTCCTTATGTGATCTATGATAACCCTAAAGAAATAATTTTTAGATTGATTAGACATTTTAGATAGGGTTTTTATGTTTAGTTTCATGTGACACCTGTTATAGGGTCCATTCAATGCTTAATAGGGTCATCATAAAAAGAAAAGTTCACAATTCCATCCATTTTGAGTTCATCAATTCATATTAGACTTGTCTGACACTTTTACAAACTTTTGCAACAAACACAGTTACGCAAACCCATACTTTGCTATGAAAGTCCCTGACACTTTTGTAGCAAAATGGTCCTTTGCAACACTTGTCTCGCTACGAAAGTTTGTTGTTGTATAATGGTTTATTTGTAAATGATTGTTAGTGATGTCGAATGTACTGAGTCATTATGCCTCTTGATTCTCATGGCCTATGCTCCTTTTTATTCACTTTTACCTCTCCCTTTCCCTTTATACCATATGTTCATTACAAAAAATTTCACAAGTGTTGTCATAGATCATGGTTTGTGTTGTCAAAATAGGTTTAGTCATGGTCTAGGTGTTCTAAATTTGGTGTGCAACCTAGGTGGAAAGATATCTAAAGAGATATTTTCTTTATAAATAAGTAGGTTTTCAACTTTGAGAGAGGTTGGTGGAGAATGTGAAGAACCGACCTTTTGTAATATTTTGATCCTTTAATAGAAAATTTGCAGCAACTCTATTTTTGTACCTGTTGATGCCTCGAAAATCGCTGCGACAACATTGGGGATAACCACCCGGTCCGGACCTTAGTAAAACTCCTTTTCCATTTGGAATAGTGGCTCCGACTGGGGATAATGGGACCAGTTTCCCAAAAATAGATAAACGGGATGGATGGATGATTTATAAACTAAAGTAGCGTTAAGCGAATAACTAAAACTATTAATCAAGAAAATTACTATGATCTATCCCGGGGA
>Ga0181464_1001908_pt1 | contig 10462 bp, 8 predicted proteins | sample InSIn2gowninarea_FD_119074 | JGI IMG/M metagenome (GOLD analysis project Ga0181464, IMG submission 119074) | Clean room microbial communities from NASA Spacecraft Assembly Facility at Jet Propulsion Laboratory, Pasadena, California, USA -... ...
AATGAGATCGTATCACTGTAAATTAGGAGAGTGGACATTGGCAATGGTCAGAATGTATGGAAAGGACTAAAGCTATAGCTTAGTAGGAAAGGTTTGTGCTAGTCATTGTAGCACCCAAACCAAAGCACTATGTGTACATTTTTGGTTTTCAAATTGAAAGAGTAAGGGACCATGGAATGCTTCAGAGTGAGAGCGATGCTAGTGACAAATGAATATGGAAGGAGTAACATGAGAATAGAAGGCATGAGTCTAAGGGTGTGAGTCTGTGTTTGAGCAACATCTAGTCTAAGGGTCTTCAATATGAAATTCTCAAAAAAGATTCAAACCATGGCTATCATAGGCACAATTGAAGTCATGGTCATTTAGTGAAGAAGAGAAAATTTGGCAATCCAACTTCTAGCGAACTCTATCAATCAACTTTTGAATTCAGTTAATTCTGGGTTGACCTTAGTCAGGTAACCAAGTTGAAGTGTTGTCGAATGGTCAGGAATTAGTAAGGTTGGTGTAGGTGTAGTCAAAGAAGGCACTCAGATCTTCAACCTCCAATGGAGATTTGAACCCTAACCCTTGGCATGTACACCTCAGATGCCATACAAGGCATGGAGGAAATTCTTTAATAATAGAGCATTGAATTTTGAGAGGATGATTCACCACGAGTTGTAAAGAGAGTTATGAGGACCAGAATCTAAAAGGAGTTTGAGCCTAATTCCGTGAAGCAAAAAAGAATAGAGCCCATACACCATAGGATATGTGAAGGGAATCAAGTTAGAATGAAAAGGGGCTCGATACAACAAGACAAGGTCCGTAGTGGTGATTAGAAGAGTGAGAACCAAAATATTTGAGGGATTTTTGTAATGTTATACCATAAAGAATATGGTGTGAATGTTGGAGAATCTAATTCCAACCAATTGTTAGGTGTCAAATTCGTCCCTCCAAGTGTCCTAGTTTGGTTTCACTCAGTCCAGTTTAAGTCAAGTTTAACTAGAGTCATTTATTAGTGATGTTTCGAATGTAATCTTATCTAAGTGATTTGTAATAGTGAAAAGTGGAGTACTATACTCCATCATTTTGATCTATTCAATTCTTGTCATGGTATCAGAGCACCAAGTTGCACAAGACTCTAGAGAGAGCAATGTTTCAAATTTTTTGGGCTCGCAAAAAAGAAGCATGAGAGACCGAGGAGAAAAGATAAATTGCGCATTTGTAAAAGAGGCTCAATGCATGGTATTCGCAGCTCAGACAAGAAGAAACTACGCACAAAGTCACAAAATTATGAATTTGCTGAATTCTTAATATTTTCACAGCCCGTGCATTTAAATAATTGTGTGCAGCACATCTCATCGGGGTTACGCACACATAAGAAGTTAAAGCCACATGTTAAAAAGGTAAGAGGGATTTTTTTAAGGTATGAGGGGCTCATATTTTTCAATCCCCTGTCATGCTATGTGAGAAGAAATTGTCTTCGTTGAAAGCTTCATATCTTGTCACATTACTCGAGGGTGAAATATGTGGTAAAAGTTAAATAAGCTTCACAATTATGTGATTGTGTTGTGTTGAGCTGAAGATTCAAATTTTTTAAGAGGTCAATAGGTATATCTATTCACGTAGCTTCATATTCAAAAAAAACAAGGCTTTGTTTTATTTCATGAAAGACTTTATTTTTTAAAAGATTTTAAGGAACCTTATAATATGCCCTCATGAGATTATGAGATATGCATGCGTTGAAAAGTGTTTTTTGAAAGAGATGATTTAAAAAAAAAATGAATTTATTCATGTATGGTTTAAAATAAGAAAGGATATTCAATGTCTTAAAACGAATTTATTAATAGGAACAAGAGAGCATTGTTCAAATGGGTTATGAGCATTAAATTATTTTTAAAACAATGGCAGAGTGATTTGTGAAAGTTTTTGCGTAAATGTAGCCCATGTATTTTGTGGAAGTTAAGAAGAAAAGAAGACATTCTGTAGGCATAGTTGCTATGTTTGAAGTTTGATTATCTGATTGAGAGTAGTGAGCCAACACTCAATAAATGAGAAAAACCAAAAGGTTAAGAAGGTCAAAGAGACAAGATGAGATGTTTGAGATCTTTTCAGATCTAGAAGTGAAGAGGAAAAAGATGTTTTTACATTGACATGCATAAAAGAACTTGTCGATGGCAACATTCTTCCCTTGATTTTGGATGCTAAGACAACCAAGGCTTGGGATACCCTTGAGAGGAGTTTTGGTGTAAGGGGGAGCATTGAATTTGAAGAGGAAGGTAAATCTATAAAAGAATATCTACATTGAAATGATAATGTTTTTGAATCCGGCTATGTTCAGCTACAAGATGTCTGTGAAGAAGTCGCAGAGGAAAGAGAGAAGGATCATGTAGATTCTCACAAACCCCACTATGCACAACCCCAAGTGGATGAAAATCTGCTAAATCAAACAATACAACTTGTTGATGACATTTTGGTGAATCCAGCAACAAAGCTTTCTGATGAAAGTTTGGTGAATCTAGCAACAAAGTTTTCTGATGACAGTGAAGCTGCCATTGGAGCACTCGATACTATGGTGAATCTAGAAAATGATATTGCTAATGTAGATTGTGATGAATAATTGTTGGCTAAATGATGAATGGTTGCAGGGGATGCAACAGAAACATCATATTGACATGATGTTATTTGGTGAGATAGTGGAAGACAGCCTATTTGCAACAGTACATGTCATACAAAATTCAAAGAGGCAAAGACAAATATAGAGATAAAAGTAAAGCCAAAGAAGGAATCCCATAATGAGAAAACAGAGACAAAGGAAAAAGCAGAGCTGGAAGTGCAACAAGAGAAAACTCTCATTATAACGCAGAAGGAACAGAACCAATGTGGTTCTACAAATATTTATAATTCTAATGTTTATTTTTAGTGTGCAGGTAAACAGAACGATTACGAAGAAGAATTAAATTTGGAATGGCTTGCAATGCCATGCATTGATGAGGTTTGCATAGAAGCTATAGAAATGAATTTTGAAGACAACATTCATGATGAAGAAATTAATGAATTTTTTAGGTATTGGAGTCCAGAAGAAATATTTTTTTATTATAATCTTATGTTGCAGTAGATTGAAGATGAAAATAGAACTACACAAGATAATGTGTGGCAGCAACCCACATACAAGTTGTTTTGTGAAGAAGTCCAGGATATTCTTAGATAGCCTGGAAGAATGGAACACCTGAACCAGCAAATGAATAAATTGGAATTTGAAGGCTACAACAAGAAGAAAAAGTTGAAACAATTTAGGGGCTATAGGATCTAGAAAAAGAGAAGAAGAAAAGTTGAAGTCAATTTTTAAATTGTAAACCTAGCTAAGACATAGACTAGCATGTATCTTAATTGAATTTTATGTGCTTGTAGTTAAGGGGGAGTGTTGGAGAATCTAATTCCAACCAGCTGTTAGGTGTAAAATCCGTCCCTTCAAGTGTCCTAGTTCAGCTTCACTTCGTCAAGTTTAAGTCTACTTTCACTCAAGGCATTTATTAGTGATGTTTCCAATGTAATATTATTTAGGTGATTTGTAATAGTGAGAAGTGGAGTCCACTACTCCATTGTTTTGTTCTCTTCAATTATTGTCAGTGAAGGTTTATAAATGGTAAGGGATTCCTTAACCAAATTCTAAAAGTTACGTTGGAGTAGCAATCGGAGCACACAAGGAAAGACAATATTGGGGGGAGAGAGAGTTATCTACCTGAGGGGCTTGCTATCATGTAGTATTAGAGCTCTCCAAATGAGAGCAATAGATATTTTGAAAGGGGCAAGAGATATTAGAGGTAAGAGAAACTCTGAAATATGTTTGCAAAAATCCAGGGAAAACTCTAACCAATTACAAAAATAGCATCAATTCATTTTAAGGATGGATCTAACATGAGGCCAGAAAGATCAAATTTATTCATGTGCAAACTTATGTTATAGTGCAAAAAACAACGATTTAAAGTTGTAAGTCAAAAAAAACTTTGTTGGCTTTCTACAAAAATACATATACCTAAAAAAACATTAAACTGTAAAACAATTTTCTTGTTATTAATATATTTTTAAGTATACATGAATATTAATTCATATTAAAATATTTTATTCGCAACCCACATTAGATATTTTACTATAGACAACATTGAAATATTTTTGGAAAATATAAGGTTTAAAAATCTTATTTTTGAAAAATATAAAGTCACTTTACATGAAACTATATTAAGTCATATTCACAACTAATTAAACATGCATAGCATATTCCTTTTTCTTTCCTATTATAGAAGACATTTATTTTCTATTTAAAGAATATTTTATTTTAATTTTAAAAGAAACTCCAAGTTGAGCATGGACACACTTACACATCGTCTTCACACTAGATTGTAGAATGATCCTCTCAGTTCAACAAGTTGAACACATACATACTTACACATCGCCTTCACACTGGACTGTATAATGAGCCTCTTGGCTGAATTAGAAATAGACATAAAAATACCATCTAGAGATAGAATTGGCAGAACTGAGATATTGAAATATCAAAGGAGGAGAACTATACAAATATAGTTGGTTTCATGTTTTGTGTTTGGCTAAGAAATTTTGTGAGTGTAAGTAGCAACATATACAACCAAAGATGTTATGGAAAGAAAGGTGAGCATGAGAAGGTTTTCTCACAAGAAGGAGATTTTCTAGGTTGAGGAGAGAACCAATTATGTTCTCAAAGACTGCGTCAGATGAAAACCCTTCTAACACAAAATTTGCACAGAAAGAGAAACATTCCAACTCAGGTTGGAAATAAGAGGGGGGCAGAGGAAGTCCTCAAGGAGAAGAGAACAAGAGAGGTTCTTAGAACATGAGTAAAGGATCAAAAGCTAGAGAGGAGAAAGGAGTGCTCAAGAGGCTCTAGAGGAGGGGACCAAGAGGAACACTAATAGCTAAGAGGAGGTTAGGTGTTTGGGTCACCAGTGAGGTGAGGCTTTTTACAAGGCTAGGTTGTAACTCATAATGAATATGGAGGAACATGAGTAAAGAAGGAAGAAGGTGGCATTTGCTTTTCAGGGTTAAGGGCTGAGTAAATTCCACAGTAGTGGGGAGAAGGATGCCAACAAAAATGGAATGATGAAATTGTTATCACTCAAGTTGTTCCCCAAAGAAATCTTTAGAGAGGGGAATATGGCCGAGGTAACCACTAACCAATATTTTAGTTGCAAATTCTAGCCAATCTGCAACCAGAGAGGGCTCTCTCTTTTTTATTTACCTTTGTTTTGGAATATTTTAGGCTAGTTATTATGCACAGGTTTTTGTTTTGAATTTGTTGGAAGATGATTTCAGGTGGAACTGATATACAAGTAGGAGACTGTTTTTTTCCATTGGGTAGATGGAGTCAGAGTGAGTGAACTGGTGAAGTGTTCATTTGGTAAAAGGAGTTTTCTATAGAGCAAGGTAGTCAATTTAGGAGAAATTTTGATATCTGAAATGGTGGAATGAAGTCAGTGAATGAAAGGCAATCAAGAATCTTTCATTATGCTGGCAGAGGGAAAGTGCATGAAGATTACTAAGGAGAAATGAAGAATTCCTAAGCAATATTCAGAGTGAAATAACTAGTTTAAATAGGAGCAGTTAAGAATTCCTATTTATGACTACTTCTACAGAAACATATATAATAGCAGAGACTGAACACAGAGTGCTTTTAAACAAATTTTGTGCTATTCTTTTTCTCTGCTACCAAGATTATGGAACATACATGAGATTGCATACATATAAAACATAAAAAACACAAAGAAGAGAAACTTATTAATCCATAAACGACGCAAGAATTCTGTAGCAGTTCCCAAGACGTCAATTCCACATTCAGATGGTTCAGCACAGTGAAATTCCAACAGCCTTTTGTATTATACAGCTTCAATAGTTACAGCACAGTTCAGAAATGAAATCACCAACAATAAAACATATGAGAAAGGGATATATATCAAAGATTTTTTGCAAAATATCCCATAGGAAAATATCTTAACAAAATAAATTTATCCATCTACTTCGCTGAATAGCAATAACTGAGGTGGAAATCTGCGCAATAAGCAGAAGTAAATATGTTGTACTTGGCTGCCTTAGGTGTCCTGCTTTTTTGACATTTTGGTTTCTTTTCGGCTGGTGCTGTAGCTTCGGCCCGCGCTGCTGATGCGTTGCCTCTTGCCACCTGTGTTGACTTTCTTTTAAAGAGCATGCCAGCATATTTGTCTTTCTTTCACTATTGCCTTGAAACTTTAGCAATGGTTTGTGCATGTGGCATTGCTGACCCGTAGCTGACAAAAAGGGAAAAATAGAGATAAAGATACTTTGGTAAAATCTCTAGCATTGACTGCAACCAATTTTCTGTAGGAAATTGATTTCTTTGTATTTTAATTAAGGTCTCATCAGCCTCAGTATATCTGTAGAAATTAGGTTGGACATCAAAAAGGTGGTTGATTTCATGTTGAATATAAAACAAATTCTCCAACTTGTCATAAAGATTCTGCCTAGAGGGAGGCCCTGCTTGTTCTGTAGTGCTTGAAGATGTTGTAATCTGATTAGAGGTGAAGTTGTTTACCCTATTGGCATACTGCTCATGTGATAGCAGTTTTCCACTACTGTTTACCAGATTGGGCAGTCCTGTACTTTTCAATGCTGCAAACCTCATTCTGAAGTCATTTATCTCGGTATGCATTTCTTGGCACTTTCTCTCTAAAGTTTGCACAAAGCCTTTGAGGGTGAGCACCCTCTTTACAGTTGAAATAGTGTCTATCCTGTTGTTAATGCTTAGAGCTACCAATTGCTCTTTGTTGTGAGTATTCAAGAAGTGGATCATTTTGTTGGCTTCCTCAAGCATGTTTCCTAACGATGCCGTGGCTCTCTGGACTTCAAACTGAGCTATATCTATCAGTTCCAATTGCTCATAAATTGTTTGAATGGCTGGCCATTGATCAGTAATTGATTGGCCAATTATGGCCCACAAAATCCTCTTAATCTCAGCTAAAGTCTTGTTTAGAGTCAGGTCCTTCTCCAGCTCTTTTATCTTTTTCTCCAGAGCTTTTATAGTCCTTGTCTTTTCAGCAACATCCATCTTTGATTTATCATATTTTTCTTCAATTTTGGCCAATTTCTTTATGGCCTATTTGAGATCTATCATTTTTAGTTCAAGAGTTTTAATTTCCTTCATCATTTCCTCCATGCTTAGGCTGGCCTCCTGTCCTACTACTGCTGTAGGTGCTGCTGGAATTGTTTGCCGAAGTTGAGGCCGAAGCTAAGGCAGCTGCTGTTGTTGTTATGTCAGTGGGAGGGACTGAAGTAGCGACTATAGGTAGAGCAGTCCCTAGAGTTAGAGGCACTTGATTTGGTTGCAAGACTAGTCCTCCTTGTCTTCCTTGTAGTGTTGCTTCCAAGGCACCCTCTGTTTCAATCAATATTTTGTGCATCCTCATGAGCAAACTAACCACATCCTCTTCTTCCTTTTGTTGTGCTACTTCTGTGGTTTGAGGATGGATTGTAGGTGGCAGCCTGAGTTGTTTTTTGAGGGCTACTATGTCTTCCTTCTTCTTCTTCATTAGATCCTATACGCCCTTGGGATCATTGGGATCATGTCCCAATTCTATAATGATTTCTTCCAAGGATTTGATTTTGTTATCCTTTGCCTGTGATGAGGCTTTCTCTAATTTTAGTTGAGCAATACTATTGTGTAGAGAATTCTGCAGCCTGTGTGCCAAAATTTCCTTTTCTGCTAAGGTGGAGTACATCATCTCTCCAGTTTGCTTGTGTAACTCAATCTGGTCCACTGGATGGATGTCTTTAGCAAGCACTCCCAGATTGGTTCTGATATAATCAGCAGCGGATTGAGGCTGCTGTGTGGTAGGTTTGAAATGACTGAGGGTAATTTCTCCTTCTTGAATATCGTAGGCTGCCATTAGCCTCTGTTGATTGGTAGGAGCCATCTTAACAGTTGATTGTAGAGCTGAAATCTCAGAGGCTCATTTCTTGCTTTGATATCTATAAATTCCTTCTTTATATCAGAGCTCTCCTTGCTCTGCTTTCTGGTGGAGGTTGAGGTAACCTCCACTCCTTGTTGTCTTTCTTGCTCCTGCTGAAAAGAGCTGGCTGAGATCTCCATACTTGGAGGGATCCTTTGTTCAATTGTTTCTTCACCCCTTTGATTTCCTGTAGTCTCTTCTGTGAATTCTTCTTTAGCATAGGGGCTTAATCTTTGTCTTTTTTCTCCTTTCTGTTCTGTAGTTCTCCCTGTAGGAGTCTCTTCCTGTCTGTCCGTCTTTTTGGCTCTCTCCTCATTGAAAGGAATTTGTAAAATAGGGGCTTCAGGTGCGCTAGCCTGTGTTGAAGGGGCTTGCCCTTGACTTTGATCTTTTACTGTATCGGGCCTATCTGTCATTGTTTCCTACTGCTCTGGTTGCTACAATTCTTTTGCTTTAGATGTCTCTACAAGTGGATGACCTTCTTGGGAAGGGTGCTGGGAAGTTGCAGCAGATGAAGTGCCCGTTTCCAAGTCCTGAGGCAATGAGAAGAAGACCTGTCCAAAACATTTGAGGTCAACTGATTTTTCAAGAATTTTGATTGCTTTTTCTGTTATTTCTTCTTCACTAAGCTCTTCCAATAGTGTGCCCTCTACCCATTCCTGTTGATTGGCATATCTTTCAATTTCATGGATTTCATGGTGGACATACCCTGTGAGCTTATTTTTAACCCTTCTATAGCTTATGAAATGTTCAGGGTCATATGGTGACCATAGGAAACTATGATTGAGCTTCAATTTCTCCCCCAAAATAGTATCAACATCCTTCCAAGCTTCCTCTCTTTTGTTAAAGATAAAGGGACACAATTGATGTCTTATTTTCAGCTGTGCTCTTTTCTTAGCACCATAGAAGTGAGAGAGATCTGCACTGTTGAATTGCTGATAGTACTCTAAGGCAAAGAGTCTCATGGGGACATATTTTGGCAATCTATAAGGGGCCAATTCACAGCCATAGATTCTGATTACAGTGTGGTTTTGGTAATAATACCAGTCACCAATGCTGTATAACTTTGAGAGGTGCAGGATTCTTTCCATTTTAACAGTGAGTCTAAGAGGAGGATCTGCTGATAGTAGGCAAGTGGCTGGATAAATAAAGAGGTCAATGAAATCATAGTAGGTGTAAGGGGATTGTTATGAAACCAGCTCAAGAAAAGATAGAAAAGATAGATCAACGCCTTAGAATTCAGCCTCTTCGAGGGGGTAACCTCCTTTACATTACATAAATGAACAATTCTTGGATGATTCAAATGACAAAACCTCCTTTCTATATATAGGAGTCTAAGGAGTCATAATATAACCCAGCCGACTAACAATAATAATATAAAGCCACAAAAATAGCAATAGGAGAATTCTATGGGGCATAGAAATAACAACATGGGGGTAATAGGGGCACAACAATATAAATAAGGGGTATAACTACAATAGTAATGGGGTAATCACTAGTATTATAGGGACCCAACACCCTACCACTATCTGTTTGAATTCCTATGTTCTGCATTATCATCACTGTATAACGCCTCACAAGGAGATGGCTGTAGAAATTTATCATTTCCCACCCCAGTTTTCAGTTTCTCCTTATTTCTCCCATATAGTTAAATGCCCTTTCCCATAACCATACATTTAACAAACTGAAAAAAAAATTTGCTGAAAACACAAATTCTGGAAATTTTACAGAATGCTGAAAATTGCAGAAATAAAAATCAGCAGTAATAAACAGCCATTAAAACACATTTAAACACTGAGATTTTTTGTCAATGTGACCCTGGAAAAACCCCCTACAACTCTTGGGGAAAACCAGTTTGAGAGCTCTTCTTTATTTCTGAAAATTGCCTTTTTACAGTGAGAAATATTCAGCAAAAATTCAGCAAACGAATTTACAACTTATCTCATTTCCCGTGCCTCACAGCAATCTGGAAATTATAGCAAACAGGACAGCAATAAATGTTGTACGGCCTCCATTTTGTGTGCAGAAAAATCAGCAAGCTGCTCCTCGATTTTTTTGCAAACCACTCCTCGAAAATCGTGCCAAAATCTGCCTTTCACTGTGTGCTGAATCAACTGTACAAATCTGCTCAACTGCTGCCTTGGAATGTGTGCCAAGCTACTGTCTCCTTCTCCTCCCTGCTCAGAAATCTCTCTTTCTCTCTTGCTCTTCTTCTCACCTTCTTCCAATCTGCTCATGAAAAAATTGAATCGAATGTGATCTTTTCCTCCTTTTCATCCCTTAATATAACTCCAAGTGACTTTTGGGGTGATCCAAGTGACTTTTGGGTGATCTCTAAATCCAATGGCTGAAATAGATTTAGATCAATGGCTAAGATTAAATGTTCATTTAAATCTCACTTTCTATTTTTTAATTCACCCCACTTTAATAAAGACCCACTTAGTCATTTATTTCCAAAGTCACTTTTCCTT
>Ga0181464_1001910_pt1 | contig 10457 bp, 10 predicted proteins | sample InSIn2gowninarea_FD_119074 | JGI IMG/M metagenome (GOLD analysis project Ga0181464, IMG submission 119074) | Clean room microbial communities from NASA Spacecraft Assembly Facility at Jet Propulsion Laboratory, Pasadena, California, USA -... ...
AAAAGTTTAAATCTTACTAGAATGTGTTGGAATATGGTGTTGTCATTGTTGTCAAAGTGACTAATGATCTAAGATGCTACCATTGAGATGTTACCATTGCTATCCATAACACACTATCCCAAAATGCCAAAGGTGAACAAGTCTTTCAATGCTGAATGATAATTCTTGTTGAAGTTCTTTAGTGTACTAGTAATGAGGTGTTAAGTATATTTTGTTAATATGTCAACTGCATCTTTTTTATGTAAAAGCCCTTGCAAAAAGTGTGCCAAAAATTTAATATTTGAATCTGAGCATGTACAAGTTTTTCCAAATGTCTAAGAGATGTACAGCAAGTTTTTTTAATTGTTGAGCAAGATATTATTTGAGAAAATATCAGACATCTTTGGAAGGGAATAGATTTTTATAGGTGCATCTAATTAAATTGATTATTTTTTCATTAGATATCCCTCAAAGAGACCTTTCCAACGAATATATATATGTGCCTACCTTTCATAAAGATTTGACCTTCATTTAAGCCATTTTAGTCAAGGGGCATTTTGGAGGCTCGTTAGCATAGGGGGTGTTTGGGAGGCTAGGTTACATTTTTCTTGCTTTAAAAGGCCAGAAAAGCAAGGGTTTATTAAGAGGTAATGAGAGATGGTTAAATCCAATACGTTTATGTGTTGAAGAAAATAATTAGGATGCACTAGAGTATGAGTTTGTTTGTATGCAGGGTTTGAGAAGATTGCAGAGATTGAGATCACCAATGCGCAGGATGTTAGAGGATTGTAGAGATTGAGATCATTAGTGTGTAAAGTTTGAGAAGATTGCAGAGATTGAGATCACCAATGTGCAGGATGTTAGAGGATGGTAGAGATTGAGATCATTAATGTGCAAAGTTTGAGAAGATTGTAGAGATTAGAAAGATTTCATAAGAGTTAGACCATTCAGGGTCTTTTCATAAAGTTTAATTATCTTCATCAGAGATTTATGATCTTCCAGTTGGTGTTGTAGAATATTAGGGGTTGGTGCTCCTTCCAGTTGGTGCTGGTAAATTAGGGGATTGGTGTCTCCTTCTAGTTGGTGCTGGTGAATTAGGGGATTGGTATCTCCTTCCAATTGATGCTAGTAAATAAGAGGTTGGTGCTCCTTCTAGTTGGTGTTGGTAAATTGTATGTAAAGTTGGTGCTTTATAATGGCTGAATTTGGATTGGAGTCTAAGTAGTCTTATTCGGAGATGTAGCCACATTGATGAACCTCATTATATTTTGTGTTGTGTGATTGCTATCTTGGTGTGCTTGCTCTATTTAGTTTTATTTTTCTGTTGCATTATTTAAAGTTTCTGGATTTGAAGTTTTAAAGTTGAAACATTGAATCACCCCCCTCTTAGTGTCACGCATAGTTCAACAATTGGTATCATAGCTAGATCCCTAAAAGATAAGCTTAACCAGCTTAGGGAGATCTTGGATTAGTCACAATGGAAAAAGGAAAGGATAAAAGAAATTCCATTAATCAGTTAAGGTAGAACTTGAAGAGTCTATACAAGAGTGTTAGCTATGGCTCTAGAGGTGAAAGAAGACATAGAAATAAAAGGAGATTCAAGAGATGTATCTTCCTTAGAAGAGAAAGATAGGAATTTTACAATCTTAGAAGTGTCTGAAGATGAAGAGCTTGATGCTGAAGTAGATATGGAAGGAGAGTTGATTGTTGCATTAGAAGAATTGAGTATAGAAAGAAAGAAGAGTAAAATACTGTCAAAAAAGTTGAATGAATACGAAGACTAGCTTGAAGATTTATGTATACAACTTCAAAAGGTAGAGAAGACTCGAGCTTGTAGCAAATTTGATGAAGAGCTTGCCAACTTAAAGGTTCAACTGGAAGCTACCCACGCAAAGGAGGAATCCTTGGGACTACATATAGAATAATGTAATAGGAATGAAGAGATAGCAAATAAAGTCATTAAAAATCTAAATTTGCAAGTGGAAGAATCTATAATAATTGAAGAAGCCCTAAAATTACAGATGCTTCCCATTATAAACTTGAAGAAGAGATTATTTCATTGAGGAAGAAATTAGATGAAGTCAATAAAAAACTATCCAAAAGCCTCAAATTTGAGAAGAGCACAGAGGTTCTGGATGATATGTTGAAACAACAAAGAGATCCCAAGATCAATTTTGGTATTGGAAATGATGCAAAGCAACCATCATCCTCCAAAGCTGCAGAAAAGAAGACTTCTAATGTTGCAAGAACAAGGAAAAAGGAGCATAAAGTTGAATCATCAAAGGTTCTGGCAAAAGATAAGGAAGTTGGGCATAGAAGACCAAATAACAAGAAGAGAAGATATCAAGGAGAAACTCATAAATACCATCAATCAAGCTAGCCACAAGAATAAATAAGCTATCAAAGAAGATTTACAGCAAGTCAAAATCAACAAAATAGGTTTTATCCATCTCATCATATCTATGATAATGAATTTTATGGTTATTGTTTCAAATGCAATCAATATGGTCATAAGGCAACCAGATGTAAGTTAAGTGTCATGAATAAAGATTTAATCAGACAAAGATCATTTATGTATATGCCAAATAAAAATGTCTAATGCTTTAGGTATCATCGGTATGGTCATAGAGAAGCTAATTGCATAGCAAACATTCGATTGAATAATTATTCTGTTAGAGGTTTATATGCCCCTCAAATTGAACAAGATGTACAATGTTTTAATTGCAATGCTTATGGGCATATGGTAAGGTTTTGTAGAAAGCCTTTTACATCTAATAGATGGTAGGAAAATATATTTCATCAACCGCAGAGAAGGAAGCAGAGATAAGAGAGAAGATAATCCAGAGGTCAAAGAATGAACCAAAGATAATCTCTAAAGAGAAATGGTAAGAATGTTGAAGCAGATAAAATTGATGATAGATCCATACCCATGCATAATAAGGTATGGAGAAGGAAAATTGAAGAGGAAACATGTCTCATTGGCCAGTTGAGTAAATCCAAACAAGAGCAGTAGAAGCTAGAAGTGAGTAGACTTCCACAACATTGAAAGGTTCAGTGGTAGCACATCCTTAGGGGGAGCAGTTTTAAAGAAAAAACTAAAGCTCCTAAAAAGATATCAAGGAAAAGGATCAAACAAAGGTAAGTAAGACATGTTTGAACCTATTTCATATCAATTTTTTCCTAAAGGATTATTTATCATGAAACTTTTAACATGATAAAAGAGATATTTTTTTTTACAATGAGAATGTTGACTATATTTATGCTCATGACTTTGATAATGTTAATGAACTACAATAACATGATTGAAATTGATAATTATTATATTTTCTACATAATATGCTCAATATAATAATTTTAAGAATGATTAAACATTTCTAAAACCTATAGGTTCATGAGATAATGATCTTCTATTTGACAACAAAGTATCAAGTTTGTTCTCTACATAAGGCAATGGAAAAGCAAACGTAATAAATAAGCTAGTAATCAAAATTTTATTAAGGATAATGTATAATCATAACATGTATTGGCATGATCAATTATACATAAAATGCAAGTTTATGAAATAGGAGTTAGAGCTTCCATAAGTGATCAATTCTTATGCATTATTGTATGGTGAGGAATAGCAATACATTTTGAATTATGAATTCCTTTCTTAAGAATACTTTTAAGAGATATGAGTAAGCATAAATATATTACATAAGTAATACTATAATAACTAAAATGGTTTGATAAGAAATGATTTCATACTATTGAATAATTAAGGATATATTATAAAATATCATAAATAGTATATAATAAAAAGGGGATTCAACCATTACACCAATGGATATTTCTTATCAATGTTGGCCACTGAAGAGGATAGAGATAATGTATTCGAAGGAGGCTTATGGTTTTATGGAAGCTCGGGTCCTTTTATGAAACAATGACATTTTAATTTCAAGCCAAGGGAAGAGAGTCCTACAGAAGCTCCCATTTGGGTCAGACTAGACCTGGTTTACCACTAGGACTATTGGATGAGGAAGTATTTAAATTAGTTTTCATCTTGATTGGGGTTCTTCTTTGCATGTCATACCATACCTAGGAGAAGAAATCTCTTGCATATGTCAGAATATGTGTACATGTATATTTGGAAGCCCCCTACCTGGTACAATACTAATCGATCTACCAGATATGGGATTAAAATGGGAACAAATAATCGATTATAAAAATATTTCTTTTAGGTGTAGGGTAAAATATGACCATCTTGATAGAAATTACCACCATACAATGACAAAATATCCCAAGCTAAAGGATTCTACTGATTATTTTCAACAACCAAAGCACAAAGAATATCCATGCAATTCTTCCTTGCATCATGGTAATGGATTCCAAATTCTTAACAAATTTCTAATTCCTAATAAGTCAGTCATAACCCTAAACACTTCCAATATTTGCAACCCATGGAGATGCACCAAAAGGACCCAACCACTCCCCATAATGTTGCAGTTCCCTTTGATTTAATTGACCAATAGATGCAAGAATCTACATCTACCTAACAACCAACAAATATCCTAGATCCATCTTGTTCATCGATATTTTTAGATCCAAATCCTTCCCCAACCTTCCTATTTCCGTAGGTAATCCCCTCTAGTGACCCAAGAGTCAATGATAAATGTTTGAGTAGATAATCTAAATATGTATTTTGTGATGGAGGTACACTCTAAAAAATCTATTATACTAGAGAGCATAAATTAGGATATAGAAGCCATGATAAATTCGGATCAAAGACCAATATTTGGTACTCTTGCTATCAAAAAGGTTTGGAAGGGAGGAAACTTACAACTATTTAAGAGAAAGGAAAGTACTCTAATTAATAAATGATCTAGATTTATACTTTGAAAGGATTGGAACATGATTCTCAATCATAATTTGAGGACCTCTTCATCCTAAAAAATGTAGATGTGATAATGAAGATTATTGCTTAGAATGTATGAGGGCTTCATTCCCCGTTGACCCTAGGCTTAATGAAATATTTAGTTTTTCAATAGAAATTTCCATTCTTCTAATTGAAGAATCCAAGATACAACAAGGTGATCTGCGTAAAATCAATAAATAATGTTCGTCAAATAGTTCTATTTTTTCTAGTTACACCTCAAGCCAATCTAGTGGTATGTTGCTTCTTTGAGATAACTCGCCATTTTCTTACAAACTAGAACTCTTAGGCTAGTTTTGGATGACACTCCTTATGAAGTGTATTCAAACAAGTAATGTCTTTGCTTTGATTGATATATATGATCCTCAAAAATCCACTTTAAAGTGCGAATTATGGTGTCAAATTTTAGGTTGGGTCCAAATCTTAGGATACCTCCCATACATCATAGGAGGTGACTTCAATATTATCAAACACCTAGGAGAAAGGGAAGGAGGTTCTAGAAAATTAAAAACCAACTCAAATGACTTCAATAACTTTATTGACCAATTGCATTTTCTAGAATCTTTTTGAATCAAAGGATCTTTTTTCTAGACCAAAAAAAGAGAAGGTGAACAAACTATCTAAGAGAAATTGGATATATTTCTTCTTTCTACAAACTGGTATGAGCATGATTTAATTCCCCAAATGGAAGTATTTCCCTATGGTGGTTCCAATCACTGGCCAATGGTGTTACATTGGAAGTTTTCCACTATGCCAAAAATAACAGCTTTCAAATTTCAAAGGATGTGACTCTTAATGGAATTGAAGGATTCCATAAAACTAAAATCTCCTTGCAATTTCTTCAACAAAAATGTGCCATCCATCCATCCAGCAAATAAAAAAACAATCACACAAAAGATAACACACGATCTATAGTGATTCCTCCATCTCTTAAGAATACATCCACTTTGAACCATCATTCTATTACTTTTTCATAAGATTACTTTCCTACAAATTCTCAAAACAAACATTACCATGATTGATCAAATTACATAATGAAAGAAGTACCTCTCTATTTATAAAAATTAACCCACCCTTTAACCTTCTTTTTACCCAAAGGTAAGGTTAAAAGTGTTTCTATATTTATTTTTATTCACTTAATGCTTTAAGGTATTTAAATATACTTTAAACATTAAATAAATTTATATTAAAAAAAAATATTACATAATAAATATTACATTACAATTTCCAATAGCTCTTATATCCTTCCTTTAATGAACTAGTGGAAGGAAAAGGATCAAATATATGGGATAACAATGCATAAATTCTCAAATAAATTGCAAAAGATGAAGGAAAAGCTAAGGACATGGAATAAAGAAGTCTTTTGGGATGTATTATAAAGAAGGGCCAAACTAGAAATCCGACATCAAAATATTGAGACTCAATTATCAATTTCTCAAAATGACAATCTTCTTGAATTAGAAAGACAAAGTCTTCACCACTTGGAGATGACATATCTTAATGAGGAGTTACTTTGGAAATAAAAATCCAGAATTCAATGGCTCCTAGAAGGGAATAAAAACACTTGGTAGTTCTATCTCTCAACAACGGCCCATAAGGCTCAAAATACAACTTCCTCCCTAGAAACATCTATTGATCAACAACTTTCCACACTAGATGATATAGAGCACCGCATTTTCTCTTACGTCTAATCCCTTCTTTTTGAGGATGCTATTCCAAGAAATGAGGACCAAAATCAACTCTTGAATTCAATTCCTAGATTGATCTCCCCTTCTCATTATTAATCTCTTTTAGGTATACTTTTGGAAGAACAAGTTGAGATTACACTCTTCCTATTGAAACCCTTCGATTCCCCTAGCCCCATTTGGTTACTGCCATGATTTCTCTAGCACTTCTCTTTGTAATGCAATATATAAAGTCATTTCCAAAGTAGCTACTAATATATTCAAAATGGTCATCGTTGACATAATTTCAAAAGACCGAAAAGATTTTGTTAGTGGTAGACACCTATTGGATGGAGTGACAATAATCCATGACCATGGAGTGACAATAATCCCTGACCAGATCCATTCTATCAATATATGTCAAAATAAAGGATTTCTTCTTAAACTAGATATGCTTAAACCATTCAATAGAGTTAACTAGACTTTCTTATTTTCAATCCTCAAAAGATTTGACCTTGAAGACTTATAAATTAAATGAATTTCTTTATTAATAGAAAATCCATTTTTTTCCGTAATTATGAATTATCAAGGTACTTGGGAGAGGGCTAAAACAATTCTCCAATATCATGGTTCCATTAAAGGGCTTTAATTCAAGAGGAGCTCCGAAGCTATTACCCATTCTCAATTTGCATAACACACCTTTTTGGCTACCTCTCCGAAAACCAAGAAATCCAAATACCTACACAAGAGTTTGATTTTCGCTGGAGTTAAAAGGAAACCCAAGAGATGGTTCTGGTTCTGCGTATAAATGAAACAACTAAGACGTGACGGTTTGGTATTCGTCTATTGTTTAGAACGTTCTCTTCTTGTTTTTTAAAATGGATAAAACCGGAACTGAGATCCGAAGGATCGTGCGTTGCAGTTAACAGAGGTAAAAATTTATTAGAGCTAGTCTGGTCTCATACATTTTACAACGGTAACCCTTGATAGACATAGATATTGAGTAAGCTACAATTTACAAATCTTATTTGCGCGACATCAATTGAGATGTACGTTTTGTATTATTTACTTTAGTTTCAAACATTCTTCTGTATCTCTCAAAGCAAATAATCCACAAGATACCTCCGGATCAATTTCATTGTCTCATCTAAATCCATAATAAAAATTATTAAGATCAGCATATTAGACTATTCACTTATAGGTAGATGATGACATATTCGCATATAATATATATTCAGCAAAACATATTTAGTTGGCATAACGATTTCCACAGATCGAAAGCCGTGCCAACTATTTATATATTATAGCTAGATAATAACAGACTCGTCACTCGCATATATTATTACTCATCCAGCATCCGTAGCGGATTTGAGGTCTCATAGTAAGTCCTAGAAGTGCACAAGGTAAATTCCAAGCTCACGCACGTAGTTTGAAGAACGGCCAAAGAAGCCGACGATCTTCGCAGGCGCCTCCGTCTCGAAAGTGGCAGCACTTTGGGTACCATACGGACCGAACACCCTTCCCGTGCTGGTCGTTAACTCCAGTGAACTCACTGCGTTTCCAGAGGCCCCTACGAGTCCATACGACCCTTTCACTTTCGCAATGTATTCACCGTCTTCCAACTTTATCTGCAAGCGCAACCATAATCCTTATTAATCATAATGGCAGGGGGATACATAATCATTTCTACTTGTTCTTTGATCAGTTATTTACCGTGGTGGCAGAACCTTTATCCCCTCCATGCTGGGGCGCAGTCACTGTGTAATCTTGGTCTTTACCGCGAATGATGTAATCCACCTGAATGGCATCGATTACATCTCCGTGTCTTATGACCATGGTTTTTATATTAGAGTACATTCCATCAGTCCATGAAATGCCATTTGCAGTGCCCCACGGTCCAACCGGTTTGTAGTGTTCCGCAGCCTACACCAGCAATGACAATATCAAGCTACATAAAAATCGACCTGTTATTTCTAAAAGAAAAACGAAATTAAAATGCATTTGAAAATAGTATACCATTATGGGATAAATGAGAGAAATAGAGCTCCAGATAATGATGATACCGATGCGTTTTCGATCTCTTCCACTCAGCTCCTCAACGCATACCTTCAACACACTCGAACCATCAGCGCTACAAACTTACAGAGGTATCTTCATGCTGTTCATGCTACATTATTCTGATGCACACTACTTATATAACGCAAATTTCCACACAATATCAACTATCTACTTTACTACCTGCAAATAAATTTAGCCCAGAGCCAGCAGATAAAATTTCTAAAACAACCTTACATTAAAAAGCACACCGACAACGTACCTAGTGCGAGCTTAGGTGAAGTCTGATGGTATGAAGCTGCCCACTCAACTTGTATTTATACACAAACAGCTGCCCACTGTACTTGTATTTATCCACTTCACATGAATAATGTGGAGCATACGTGTACGGCTAAAATCGTTCCATCGTGACCCAATCCTTCCACCGACTTCCACAACGTACAAGCGACTTGTCCGTAGGCAATAAACACATGAAATATGCTGAGCATATATAGATAAGATAGAACGTACATCCAAATAGGAATTAAACCATATGTTAGGCCATGGGCGATGACTACCAACAACTATCACGTGCATTTAACACTGCTCATTAGAATGGGGCAGGATTGGTAGGTGGTGTGGATTCTGAAGGCTCCACTAAATGCACATTAATATTTGTCTTGTGCTCAATTCTCTCATCATTATATTTTCATAAATTCAAAGGAATAAATGGCCAGCGAGTAGTATCTAAGGTTTCTTGTATCTCCTACCAATTGGGATCTCTAGAGTCTATGGGAAGGATTTCCTTGACTGAAGCAACTACCCATCCATCCATAACTGCCCCTTCTTCAAGTGTATTAGTCACTTTGACAACAATGACAACACCATATTCCAACACATTCTAGTAAGATTTAAACTTTTAAACTTTTTATTTTGATCAAGGGACAAGGGGAAAATTTCTAGGTGCACATTTCAATGCCATTGGGGCATCCAAACAAGTGAAAAATACCGCTAAGTCAAGAAGAAAAATTAAAATTTGTAAGAAATCAAGTTTTAAGCACATCATTGTATGGAAAATCACATTTTGAGCATATTTAAACTTTGGAAGTTTCACTTTTGACCAAGTTTGAGGGCTCAAACATCTAGGCAGGGATTTGTACCCTTTAGTGCATTAATTTTTTTTTAACTTTTTTCTCCCCAAAATGGTACATAAACATGAAAATATAAATTTTTGGAAAAAATCAAAACTTTTGCATAGATATGACCATTTGAACATATTGTAGGAGAGGGTTTTTAAAAAAGCTTGAACCACTTCCATATGACCAGTGTAAACATAGTTTTTTTGGTAAAAAGCTCAAACTCAAAAAAAAAAAATATGGGTATTTTGAGGAATTCCAAGACAAGCATCTTTAATCTTGGAGGAATTACCAAAAGATCAATCATATATACTTGCAAGAGAGGTATTCATCTTTCTACACCAAAAATACAAGCAAATGGGCTCAAAATCATCGTAATTTCTCTCAAATCTGTGTATATGGCTTGATTTTCAATGTATATAGCTTATATCATTGATGGGATGAATATTTTGCTCCCACAAATCAAATTGTAATTTTATTTAGTTTTGAACTAAAAAAATAGACTTTTTAGAATTAGGGCATCACTCTCTAATTTGAATTAAAAAGTCGATAAATAGACCATAGGGGGTTATTTTTGAGGAGAATGTTTTTAGTGCAAATTTGTGGAAAATTGGCAAATTGATGTATCCTTGTAATTGTTGCACGAATTTAATACAAAGTAGTGGAATACTTGAAATAAAGAGATTTTTCATTTGTGAGATTGTGGATTCAACCTTTTTGGAGCTTTTTTCG
>Ga0181464_1000022_pt9 | contig 10454 bp, 9 predicted proteins | sample InSIn2gowninarea_FD_119074 | JGI IMG/M metagenome (GOLD analysis project Ga0181464, IMG submission 119074) | Clean room microbial communities from NASA Spacecraft Assembly Facility at Jet Propulsion Laboratory, Pasadena, California, USA -... ...
TAGAGAGAGAGAGAGAGTTTTGTATTCAAATCTTGCTAATATCTACGTTTCAATTGATTATATGATTAATTCACTTAAGTTTTCTTGTAATAAAGTTAATCTTAAGTAGGATTTCATAAATTTTAATTTTAAAATGCTTCAATATGTATAAAAAATTGTAACAAGAGTTATCAATAAAACTGTGTTAGTGATACTTGCATTTGGAAAATATTTAATCTAATCTTTTTATATAATTCACTTCATCACTTAGATTTTTTTTCTTCTAATATTTGTAAAAATTTTTCAAAAACTTATAGTTTTTGAAATAAATATAAACCATCAAAATTTTCACCTAGACTTTTTTAATTATAATCAATTTATTGCTAGTGATGATGCCGTGATATCACCAGTGAGCTGCACGATCCACGCTCGCTTAAGCTAACAACCTGCAAGAAGAAAGAAGTAATCTCGCCATGGGCACCGGTGTGGTGTCGACTAAGTACCCTCTGACGGTCAAGTTAGAATTGTTCTCAACTCTAGAGTGCTAGAGAGGGTAAATTATGCGTACCTTGATTCGCGAGGGTATTGAAGCTTTTATAGTAGAAGAAAGTCGGCTTCTCTTCCTTGGACTAGAAATCTTTTCCTTATGGGACTCTACTTTGAGCAATCCCCAAACGTGATGGACAAACATTTTCTTGTAGAGTGGGTTTTTTCATTAAGGCGGATCTTCTAGAATTATCCTTGTGCGGACATTCTGATTTCCCTAGGATCCCCTCGGATTTCAAACGTGCACACCAAGTATTTCAAGTGATGCTAAGCCCTGGGCCTTTCCTTAATGTCGGCCCATGAGTCCGAATCCGTCAGGCCCAATGTTGCGTGATTTCTTATCCCTTCAGTTGCCCTTTTCACCCTATGATCCGTCATGATTTTTAAGTGGTCGGACCATTAGGGTGACGGTTAAATATAATTGGGGATGACGATCGAGGATTGTTCATGATGACGGTTGAATATTTATGAAGTTGACGGTTCCTAAGGGGTATAATTTGTGGATGTGTGCTGATAGGTTGTCAACATTTATGAGGCATGCCACGTGTCACACTTTGATTGGATGGTGTATCGGATCGAAGCGTCGCTTCGTCTTCCGTGCATCCCTCATATATATAACACACCTCTCTCCCTTCATTTCTACTATTTTCAGCCAAAAATTGTTGTCAGAGTGAAGTCGTCAACCTTGTCAGAGCAATCCGTCGAGAATTCGTATCCGTCGATTACTCAACCGTCAACCACCATCTACTAAGTGTGGTGAGTACTTATTCTCATTTTTTAAGTTGCATTTTGTGCTTATATTTCTGTTAGACCTACACACCCGTCAGTACTTTTAGACCCGTCAGTCTTAGGTTTCACCGTCAATTGTAGGCAATGTCTAGTGCGTCAAGTAACCAGTCAGTGGTTCGTGACGGGATGGAATACGAGGAGGTATACCCGTTCGGTCATAAAGACCAGGAGAGTCCCGGCGAAGATAGGAGTCCGTCTGCCTCTTCTTCATCCTCAGCAAATGAGGATATGGAGACGGTTGAAGAAGGTTCTTCTGATGACGACGGGGATCAAGCATTGGGATCTGTCATTGGTGCTGATGGACTTAGGGAGTTCATCATGCTACCAGAGTGGACGGTGCATAAATTCAGATCCATCATCAAGGAGAGACATTTCAGCACTTTTAGAGCAAACTTCCAAATTCCAGACAACATTCCCATCCGTCTACCATATGTGTCAGAGAAGTGTTATTACGAAGGGGTAGAAGGTGTCGGAGTGTACGAGCAGATGCTGAAGGCAGGACTTCGGTTTCCGCTAAGTACACTTCATAGAGAACTCTTACATTATTTGGGACTGTCCGTCACCCAGATATCTCCGAACGCCTGGAGGGTCTTCATAGCGATGGAAATTCTCTATGGTGCAATGTCGGACGGTGCTAGGAGGTTGACGGTGCGTGAATTCCTTCATTGCTACCGTCCAGATGAGATAGATAGATCAAGGGGGATGTATAGTTTTGCTAGTAGAAGCCCTTTGTTGAAGGTTATCTTTGAGACTCCCGACTCAAATAGAGACTGGAAGAGTCGTTACTTCTTCCTAGAGGGTGACAAATGGATGAACAGTCCAGGGGAGACGGAGTACATGCCCGTTGACACAACTTGGGGAGTGATACATTCATCTCGTATGCACCCGTCCAAATTTTAGTAATCCTTTTCATACCCGTTCATTATAATTCTTTTTCTAACCGTCTTCTTTCTCTGCAGGTAGACGGCGCCCACAAGTTAGTCTTGACGAGTTTAGTTTTCTTGAGAAGATTTTCCAAAAGACCAAGCCAGAAGAGAGGACTTGGGCCAAATTTGTGAACCCAAAAACAATACACTGGTACTGTGACGGTCCTGAGCCGACTCAAGAGGCCATTAAATACGACAAGAGGGTTCATAGACGTAAGCCCGTAAATTTTTACTTCAATTTATTTCTACTGCATGCAAATAACTTCATCTGTCATATTTTGCAGAGATGGACGACGCAAAGAGGAGGGCACTGATAAAATCACAGGCCGCCAGGCAAAAGGAGACGAGCGAGGTTGTGGTACCTAAGGGGACGGTGTCGGCGGCAAAGAGGAAACAGCCGTCCAAGTCTGACCGTCCACACAAGCAACAAAAAGTCCCTTTAGAACCCGTCGTAGGGTTGATGGCTGAGGGTGCGAAGACCGTCACCCCAGTAAAACATGGGGCTAGCAAGGGCTTAATGAAGGCCCCGTCCACCAGCCAGGAGAAGCCTCCTCCTCTTCTCCGCGACGATTCTAAATTTGCTTTGGAGAGGCTTTCGTCAATTATTTCCTCGGAGGACTATGAGGACCTGGGCAATCATTCGACGGAGGCAATAGGGGAGATGGGTCTGTTTGCCGTTGCACAGGTAACTTTATCCGTCGGTTTGAGTCCGTCAACTTTTCTTAGCTTTCTGTTTAACACCTTTTTAACTCGATTATTTCAGTCCTTGGTTATGATGAAGGGCCTAATGGACCGGTGCCTAAACCGTGAGGCAGCTCTGGAACGTGTACGGGCAAAGGCAGAGCAGACGGAGGACGAACTCGGCTAACTTCATAAGTGGAAGTATACAATGGAGAAGAAGTTTGACCTGTCAGAGCAGGTGAGAAAAGAGCTTGAGCAGAGGACGGAGGAAGCTGGGAAGGCCTTGGAAGCCAAAGACAAGGAAGTAGAGGACTTGAAGGAAAAGCTCCGTCAAGCCAAGGAGGATGCGGTCCGTGAATACCGAGACTCCGATGCTTTGTTGAGAGAGCTGGGGGGTTCGTTCCTTCAAGGCTTCGATGATGCACTCCGTCAGCTTAGAAAAGCCTACCTTGAACTGGATGTATCAATGATAAACGTCAATGATCAAGATCAGACGTCTGCTTTGCCCGCCGCTTCAGAGAATATAGACGACCTCTTTGGTGACGGTGCGGTTCAGGGTGACGGAGAATCAGTCCCATCGAAGGATGTCCAAGATGCCGGCCCAAAAAAGTAGATTGATATTACTTCTCTTTTGTAATTTATTTTGAGAACAATCCGTCCTTTTTTGTATTAAACAGTTACCCCCTGGGCTTTTTATTCGTTTATTAATGTTTTACTTTATTTTTATGCTTTGTATTACTGTTTGGAACTTTCTTAAATATCCGTCCTCCTCATGAAGGGGAGATTAAGAAAATACTCGTCTATCCGAGAGTATTTCTAGCCAACGTTCAATCCGTCCACTTTGTGGAGTTCAATTATATTTCGGTATTTATTGATCCGTCCACCCTTGGGTGATCCATCCTCCTTGAGGACTTAGTATGTCATCCTTTGGGTGGTCCGTCCATTTTGTGGACTAAGTTATTTTTCCATTATGCTGATCCGTCTGCTTTGTGGGCTATTATTTCACCCTTAAGGTGATCCGTCCACTTTGTGGACAGTTTTTTTACCATCATGGTGATCCGTCCACTTTGTGGGCAGTTATTTCACACTTTGGGTTATCCGTCCACTTTGAGGACTTTGTAGGTTAGTTCACCGTTTCGGTGATCCGTCCACTTTGTGGACAGTGATCCGTCCACTTTGTGGGCAGTTATTTCACGCTTTGGGTGATCCGTCCACCTTGTGGACAGTTTTTTCACCATCTTAGTGATCCGTCCACTTGTGGACTTTGTACTTTAGTTCACCGTTTTTGTGATCCGTCCACTTTGTGGACAGTTTTTTCACCATCTTAATGATCCGTCCACTTTGTGGGCAGTTATTTCACGCTTTGGGTGATTTGTCCACCTTGTGGACAGTTTTTTTCACCATCTTAGTGATCCGTCCACTTGTGGACTATGTTGCCTGTATATCAATTCGTAACAAACATCCATGTGGAAAATCAAAGTTGTGTTTGAATATTCTTCTTTAAAGAAAATGTATTTGTAGAAAAAAGTACCTGCCCCCTTGAACTTAAAAAGGCACAAAAAGATTGTAGCAAAAGTGAAAGAAAAACTCGTAAATTGTAGCTAAAAGAATAGAATAAAATAAACTTGGAAATCGCCGGTTCCCCATATTTTCTCTACTGGTAGTATTTTCGAAGATGCTCCGTGTTCCAAGGGTGCTGCAGCTTTTGTCCGTCAATCGTCTCGAGGTGGTAGGTGCCCTTCCTTTGCCATGACGCGATCCTGTAGGGTCCTTCCCAGTTGGGGCCGAGTTTTCCTTGTGAAGGATCTCTAGCGGCACCCATTACTTTCCGTAGTACAAGGTCCCCGACCTGGAAGTCCCTGTGCCTCACTTTGTTGTTGTAGTGTTTCGCCATGAGATTCTGATAACGCGCCAACCTCTGTTTTGCTGCCGCTCTGACTTCGTCCACTAGATCAAGCTGGAGGCGTATAGCCTCTTCGTTCTTATCTTCGTCGTAGCTCTCCACCCGGTAGCTCGTGAGACCCACTTCTGCGGGAATGACCGCTTCGGTTCCATATGCAAGTCGGAATGGTGTTTCTCCAGTGGGAGTTCTTGCTGTGGTTCTGTATGCCCATAGGACGCTAGGTAGTTCGTCCGGCCAGATGCCCTTTGCCCCCTCAAGACGGGTCTTGATTATTTTGAGCAGGGACTGGTTTGTGACCTCAACTTGCCCATTCGCCTGTGGGTGTGCGGGTGACGAGTAGTGATTCTTGATCCCTAGCTCTAAGTAGAAGTCTCTGAATGCGCTGTTGTCGAATTGCTTACCGTTGTCAGAGACCAGTACCCTGGGTATCTCGTACCTGCATACGATGTTTCTCCAGACAAAACTCCGGATGTTTTTCTCCGTGATTGTGGCTAAAGCTTCTGCCTCGACCCACTTAGTGAAGTAGTCAATGCCGATGACCAAGAACTTCAGCTGTCGGATAGCCGTCGGGAATGGGCCCATGATATCAAGTCTCCATTGCGCGAACGGCCAGGGTGCCGTCATAGGTGTCAGTTCTTCGAACGGCTGCCTGATGAGATTGCTGAACCTCTGGCATCTGTCGCAAGATCGGACATAGGCTTGCGCATCCTTCATCATTGTAGGCTAGTAGTATCCTGCTCGGATTAATTTATGTACCAATGATCGTGCGCCCGAGTGGTTCCCACAGATACCCTCGTGTACTTCTCTCATCACGTAATCTGCTTCCTCTTGGCACAAACACCTCAGGTACGGTCTGGAGAAACCTCTTTTATATAGGACGTCCTTTATCAGCACGAACCGTGAGGCCTGGACCTTCAGCTTTCTTGCAGCGCCGTTTTCCTCTGGTAACACCCCAGCCCTTAGGTAGGAGATCAATGGCGTGGTCCAGTTATATTCAGAGTTTACCACCTGCATATTTGTTCCGTCATCGATAAGTGAGGATATTTGGACGAACGATAATACCTGTTTGGGAACCAGCATGAATTCGGCTAATGTAGCTTTTGCTAGGTGGTCAGCCCATTCGTTCTCTTCTCTTGGGATCTGAATGAATTCGACTTCGAGGCTGTTGGTTCGGTACTTCACTTCTTCCAAATACCTCTTCATTCTATCGTTCTTGCATTCATAGTCGCCTTTGATCTGACTCGTTACCACTTGTGAATCGCAGTGGGCAATTATGTTTTGTGCTCCCGCGGCCTTTGCAAGGTCTAGCCCTACGACCAAGGCTTCATACTCTGCCTCGTTGTTGGTTGTTGGGAAATCCAGTCGGATCATGCATTGTATCGTGTCACCCTGCGGAGTTTCAATCACTACTCCGGCTCCTCCGGCTCGTTTGTTTGAGGATCCGTCTGTATAGATACTCCACTGTTCCTTCTCTTCCATCAACTGGTCCTCCCCGAGTGTGAACTCGGCGATGAAGTCAGCTACTGCCTGCCCTTTTATGGCCGTCCGCGGGCGGTACTGGATGTTGAATTCGCTAAGCTCTATTGCCCACAAGGCCATTCTTCCTGCCGCTTCTGGGCTATTCATGGCTTTTTTCAATGGCTTGTCCGTTAAGACAATGATCGTATGCGCCTGGAAGTATGGCTTAAGTCTACGCGCAGCGATTACTAACGCGAAAGCCAACTTCTCCATCTGAGGGTACCTCTCTTCTGCTCCACGGAGTGCGCGGCTGGTAAAGTAGACGGGTTTCTGTATCCCGTCCTCCTCCCTCACCAAGGCTGCGCTTACTGCGGCATGCGAGACTGCCAAATAAAGGTAGAGTTTCTCACCTTGTACGGACGGACTGAGCAGTGGTGGAGATGAGAGATAGGTCTTTAAGTTGTTGAAAGCCGTTTGGCATTCATCTGTTCACTCAAATGACTTCCTCAGAGTGCGGAAGAATGGCAAACACCTGTCCGTCGCCCTTGAGACGAACTTGTTTAGAGCTACAATCTTTCCATTTAGACTTTGGACCTCCTTGACCGTCCTTGGTGGTTCCAACTCCATTATCGCCCATACCTTCTCCGGGTTGACCTCTATTCCTCTTTGGGATACCATGTAACCCAAGAATTTTCCCGCCGTTACTCCGAATGCACACTTGTTCGGATTCAACTTCATGTTGAACGATCGAAGTGTATCGAATGTTTCTCTGAGGTCATCTAGGTGATTTTCTTCGTGCATGCTTTTAACCAACATGTCGTCAACATAAACCTGAACGTTCCTGCCGATCTGATGTGCAAACATCTTGTTCATTAGCCTTTGGTATGTCGCTCCAGCATTTTTGAGTCCAAAAGGCATCACCTTGTAGCAGAATAATCCCTGACTCATGACGAAGAGGTCTTCTCCTGATCAGATTCGTCCATCATGATCTGGTTGTAGCCAGAGAAAGCGTCCATGAAGCTTAGAAGCTGGTGTCTTGCAGTCGAATCCACAAGGGTATCTATCCGTGGGAGCGGGTAGCTGTCTTTAGGGCAAGCCTTGTTGAGGTCTGTGAAGTCTACGTTCATCCTCCAACTTCCGTTGGCCTTTTTAACCATAACGACGTTCGGCAGCCAGTCGGGATAGTATACTTTCCGGATGAAACCTGCCTTCAGTAACTTCCAAACTTCCTCGGCTATGGCCTTATCTCGCTCCTGGGCGAAGACTCGTTTCTTTTGCCGGACTGGAGGGAAGGAGGGCGACACATTCAATCTGTGGACCATGACTGAGGGGTCGATTCCCGGCATGTCTTCATGATTCCAGGTGAAGACGTCTTGGTTATTTCTTAGGAAAGTCGTGATCGTCTGGCGTACTGGCCAACTGGCTAGTGTGCTGATTTTAGTCGTTCGTTCAGGCCGTGTGTCGTCAAGTCTTACTTCTTCTAGCTCTTCAACCGGCTCTGCTAATGCTCGCTGCTTCCCGATACACATCGTCTGCTGCTGATCCTCCATCTCTAACATGACGATATAGCATTCTCGTGCTGCTACTTGATTTCCCCGCAGTTCTCCTACCCCATACTCCATCGGGAATTTGATCATTAGGTGGTATGTTGAAGTTACCGCCTTCTAGGAATTGAGAGTGGGTCGCCCGAGGATGGCGTTATAGGCGGACGAGCAGTTGACCACGAGAAACGTTATCTCCTTAGTGATCTGCTGAGGATAGTCACCTGCCGTCACAGCTAGCGTTATTGCACCCAAAGGGAACACCTTCGTACCCCCAAATCCTACAAGTGGGGCGTTCGTTGGGGATAATCGTTCCCTGTCAATCCTCATCTGTTGGAATGCTGGATAGTACAGGATGTCAGCTGAGCTGCCGTTGTCGACGAGGACCCGGTGCATATTATAATCCCCAATCTGCAGGCTGACTACTAGCGCGTCGTCATGAGGATGGTGAAGTCTCCGAGCGTCATCCTCTGAAAAGTTTATGATGGGGTTACCTATTCGCGGCATCTTTGGTACGGATCCTGTGAGTTGGACGCTATGGACCATCCTGAGGTAGGTTTTGCGGGCTTTCTTGGAAGAACCGGCTGCAGCTGTGCCCCCTACGATCATTCGTATGTCTCCTATGGGTGGTCTAGGGCACTCGTTCTCCCGCCGGGGGGGCCTGTTCTTCCGGTGTATCAATTTTTCCCTGCTAACGAACCTCTGTAGTTTCCCCTGCCTGATTAGGGCCTCAATCTGCTGCTTCAGGTCATAGCAGTTAGATGTGTCGTGCCCGTGATCTCGGTGAAAGCGACAATACTTGTCTCTAGACCTTTTGTTGGGGTCTCCCTTCAACTTTCCAAGGAAGGTAAATGCTCCTTCATCTTTGACTTGCATCAATACTTGGTCGATCGGGGCGGTTAACGAGGTGAAATTGGTGAATCTTCCAGTGGGGGGTCTGGAGCGCTTTTCATCACGTTGATCCCCAGTTTTAGCGACCTTTCGCTCCCTATCTTGTCTCGTGTCCTCCTGCCTTTCCTTCTTCTTAAGCCTTTCCTCGCGGGCCAGCAGCGCATCTTCTGCATTCATGTACTTGGTAGCCCTGTAGAGAACGTCCGTCATGGTTTTTGGGTCATTCTTGTATAAGGAAAACAAGAACTTACCCTTCCGTAGCCTGCTAGTGAACGCGGCTACGAGTATTTTATCGTCAGCTTTGTCAATCGAGAGGGCTTCTTTGTTGAAACGAGTTATGTAGGCTCGCAGCGTCTCGTCTTCTCGCTGCTTGATGTTCATTAAGCACGCGGTGGACTTTTTGTATCGATGTCCACCTATGAAGTGTGAGGTGAACAGGGCGCTCAACTCCTTGAAAGTATTAATGGAGTTTGGTGTCAACCTACTGAACCAAACTCTCGCAGGCCCCTTCAGCGTGGTCGGGAACGCCCTACACATGATATCGTCGGGTACACCCTGAAGGTGCATCAGGGTCTTGAAGGTCTCTAGATGATCGAGTGGGTCCTTGACCCCGTCGTAACTTTCGATCTGAGGCATCCGAAACTTTGGTGGCAGGGGGAATGAGTTGACGGACGCGGTGAATGGTGAGTCTGTTCTGTTCACTAAATCGTCAAGATCAGAAGATACTCGCCCCTTGAGGGCGTTCATCATGACCTCCATCTGCTCCTTCATCTCTTGCATCTCTGCGATGATTGGCGGGGGGGCAAAATCCATGAGGGACGGAAGGCTCACGTTTTGCAGCTCCGGTTGGCTTGGGGCGTTGCTGCCCTCTGGCTTCTCCTGCTCCCTTCGCTCGGCACTGTTACCTTCCTGGTTTTGCTCCTGAAGGTTAGGTCCTGCATCCCTTTGGCATAGCTGCTCCTCCAGATCATGGTTCTGCTTTGTAAGTCGTTCTACCGCCGTCATGAGAGTCTAGACCTGCCTTTCTAATGCAATAGATTTTGGTGGCTCATCTTCTTGAGCGTTGTTGGTGGTAGCCATCGAGCGAGTGAGTACCATGCGACTCTTATGTCCGGGAGGCGATAATCTGGCTTAAATTCTTCGTGTTTCCCACAGACGGCGCTAACTGATGATGCCGTGATATCACCAGTGAGCTGCACGATCCACGCTCGCTTAAGCTAACAACCTGCAAGAAGAAAGAAGTAATCTCACCGTGGGCACTGGTGTGGTGTCGACCAAGTACCCTCCGACGGTCAAGTTAGAATTGTTCTCAACTCTAGAGTGCTAGAGAGGGTAAATTATGCGTACCTTGATTAGCGAGGGTATTGAAGCTTTTATAGAAGAAGAAAGTCGGCTTCTCTTCCTTGGACTAGAAATCTTTTCCTTATGGGACTCTACTTTGAGCAATCCCCAAACGTGATGGACAAACATTTCCTTGTAAAGTGGGTTTTTTCATTAAGGCGAATCTTCTAGAATTATCCTTGTGCGGACATTCTGATTTCCCTAGGATCCCCTCGGATTTCAAACGTGCACACCAAGTATTTCAAGTGATGCTAAGCCCTGGGCCCTTCCTTAATGTCGGCCCATGAGTCCGAATCCGTCAGGCCCAATGTTGCGTGATTTCTTACCCCTTCAGCTAGTAATGAATTTCTCAAGATATCCTTTTGAGATTCAATTCGTTCTTCTCTTTTTCTTTTTCTT
>Ga0181464_1001913_pt1 | contig 10444 bp, 12 predicted proteins | sample InSIn2gowninarea_FD_119074 | JGI IMG/M metagenome (GOLD analysis project Ga0181464, IMG submission 119074) | Clean room microbial communities from NASA Spacecraft Assembly Facility at Jet Propulsion Laboratory, Pasadena, California, USA -... ...
CCCGTATAAAAAATGCTAAGTTGTGACCCGAGGTTTGCTTTGTGCACGTTCGTGTAGCTCGTTTGCCCCGCTCTCCCTTGTGGCTTTGTTTGGGTCATGCGGGCGCCCATGTAAATCGTTTGGGCAGGTCATTTTAGGTTGTCCATGTCAACTTGTTCGGGCGAGGGCGCGCCCAGGTGAACACGCCCATATCAAAAATGCTAAGTTGTGACCTGAGGTTGGTTTTGTGCACTGTTCGTGTAGCTTGTTTTCCCGGCTCTCCCTTGTGGCTTCGTTTCGATCATGCGGGTGCCCATGTAAAATCGTTCGGGTAGGTCATTTGAGGGCGTCCGTGTCAACTTGTTCAGGTGGGTCACTTGACGGCGTCCGTGTCAACTTGTTCAGGTGGGTCACTTGACGGCGTCCGTGTCAACTCATTCGGGCAGGTCGTTCGGGCGAGGTCGTTTGAGGGCGGGTCATTTGAGGGCATCTGTGTCAACTCGTTCGGGAAGGTCATTCGGACGAGGGTGAACCCATATCAAAAATGCTAAGTTGTGACTCGAGGTTGGCTTTGTGCACGTTCATGTAGCTCGTTTGCCGGGCTCTCCCTTGTCCCTTCGTTTCGGTCGTGCGGGCACCCATGTAAAATCGTTCGGGCGGGTCGTTTGAGGGCATCCATGTCAAATCGTTCAGGCGAGGGCGTGCCCGGATAAAAAATGCTAAGTTGTGACCCAAGGTTGGCTTTGTGCAAGTTCGTGCAGCTCGTTTTCCCTGCTCTCCCTTTTGGCTTCATTTGGGTCGTGCAGGTGCCCATGTAAAATCGTTTGGGCGGGTCGTTTGAGGGCGTCCGTGTCAACTCGTTCGAGTGAGGGCGCACCCAGGGGAATAAGACCATATCAAAAATGCTAAGTTGTGACCCGAGGTTGGCTTTGTGCATGTTCGTGCAGCTCGTTTGCCTGGCTCTCCCTTGTGGCTTCGTTTCGGTCGTGTGGGTGCCCATGTAAAATCGTTCGGTCGGGTCATTTGAGGGCGTCCATGTCAACTTGTTCGGGCAGGTCGTTTGGGTGAGGGCATGTCTGGGTGAACGAGCCTATATAAATAATGCTAAGTTGTGACCTGAGGTTGCCTTTGTGCAGGTTCATGCAGCTCATTTTCCCGACTCTCCCTTGTGGCTTCGTTTCAATCGTGTGATCGCCCATGTAAAATCGTTCAGTCGGGTTGTTTGAGGGTGTCCGTGTCAACTCTTTCAGGCGGGTCGTTCAGGCAAGGGCACGCCTGGGTGAACGAGCCCGTATAAAAAATGCTAAGTTGTGACCCAAGGTTGGCTTTGTGCACATTCTTGCAGCTCGTTTGCCCGGCTCTCCCTTGTGGCTTCATTTCGGTCATGCGGGCACCCATGTAAAATCGTTCAGTCGAGTCGTTTGAGGGTGTCCATGTCAACTCGTTTAGGCGGGTCATTCGGGTGAGGGCGCACTCGGGCGAACAAGCCCATATCAAAAATGCTAAGTTGTGACTCGAGGTTAGCTTTATGCACGTTCATGCAGCTCATTTTCCAGGCTCTCTCTTGTCCCTTCATTTCGGTCGTGCGAGCGCCCATGTAAAATCGTTTGGGTGGGTCGTTTAAGGGCATCCGTGTTAGCTCATTCGGGTGGGCCATTCGGGAAAGGGTGCACACGGGAAAACGAGCCTGTATCAAAAATGCTAAGTTGTGACTTGAGGTTGGCTTTGTGCACGTTCATGCAACTTGTTTGCCCGGCTCTCCCTTGTGGCTTCGTTTCAGTCATGCGGGCACCCATGTAAATTCGTTTGGGCGAGTCGTTTGAGGGTTTCCGTGTCAACTCATTCGGGCCAGTCATTTGAGGACGTCCCTGTCAACTCATTGAGGCAGGTTGTTCGGGCAAGGGCGCACCCAAGCGAACGAGCCCGTATCAAAAATGGTAAGTTGTGACCCAAGGTTGGCTTTGTGCACGTTCATGCAGCTCGTTTTCCTGGGTCTCCCTTGTGGCTTCGTTTCAGTCGTGTGGGCGCCCATGTAAAATCGTTCGGGCGGGTCATTTGAGGGCGTCCGTGTCAACTCGTTCGGGCAGGTCGTTTGAGGGTGTTCGTGTCAACTCATTCGGAAGGGTTGTTTGGGCGAGGGCGCGCCCGGGCGAATGAGCCCGTATCAAAAATGCTAAATTGTGACCCAAGGTTGGCTTTATGCATGTTCATGTAGCTCGTTTGCCTGGCTCTCCCTTGTTCCTTCGTTTCAGTTGTGTGATCACCCATGTAAAATCGTTCGGGCAGGTCGTTTGAGGGCATCCGTGTCAACTCGTTCGGGCGGGTCCTTCGGGCGAGCACGTGCCCGTATAAAAAATGCTAAGTTGTGACCCGAGGTTGGCTTTGTGCATGTTCGTGCAGCTCGTTTTCCCCGCTCTCCCTTGTGGCTTTGTTTGGGTCGTGCAGGCACCCATGTAAAATCATTCAGGCGAGTCATTTGAGGGCGTCCATGTCAACTCGTTCGGGCGGGTCATTCGGGCGAGGGCGCACCCGGGCGAACGAGCCCGTATAAAAAATGCTAAGTTGTGACCCGAGGTTGGATTTTTGCACATTCATGTAGCTCGTTTGCCCGACTCTTCATTGTGGCTTTGTTTCGATCGTGCGGCCACCCATGTAAAATCGTTCGAGCGGGTCATTTGAGGGTGTCTGTGTCAACTCGTTCGGGCGAGGGCATGCCCAGGGGAATGAGCACGTACCAAAAATGCTAAGTTGTGACCCAAGGTTGGCTTTGTACACATTCGTGCAACTCGTTTGCCCGGCTCTCCCTTGTGGCTTCATTTCGGTCGTGCAGGCAATCATGTAAAATCGTTCGGCCAGGTCTTTTGAGGGAGTCCATGTCAACTCATTCGGGTGGGTCGTTCGGGTGAGGGCACACCCACATGAATGAGCCCGTATAAAAAATGCTAAGCTGTGACCCAAGGTTGGCTTTGTGCACGTTCGTGTAGCTCGTTTTCCCGGCTCTCCCTTGTGGCTTCGTTTCGTTCGTGTGGTCGTCGTTGTAAAATCGTTCGGTCAGGTCGTTTGAGGGCGTCCGTGTCAACTCATTCAGGCGGGTCGTTTAGGCGAGCACGTGCCCGGGTGAACGAGCCCATATAAAAAATGCTAAGTTGCGACCCGAGGTTGGCTTTGTGCACTTTCGTGCAGCTCATTTTCTCGGCTCTCCCTTGTTGCTTCGTTTTAGTCGTGCGAGTGCCCATGTAAAATCGTTCAATCGAGTCATTTGAGGGTGTCTGTGACAACTTGTTCGAGCAGGTCGTTTGGGCAAGAGTGCACCCGAGCGAACGAGCCCATATAAAAAAAGCTAAGTTGGTTGGCTTTGTGCACGTTCGTGCAGCTTGTTTGCCTGGCTCTCCCTTGTGGCTTCATTTCGATCGTGCGGGCGCCCATGTAAAATCATTCTGTTAGGTCATTTGAATGTGTCTATGTCAACTCATTCGGGTGGGTCGTTCAGGCAAGGGCTCACCCAGGCGAACGAGCCCATACCAAAAATGCTAAGTTGTGACCCAAGGTTAGCTCTGTGCACGTTCATGCAACTCGTTTTCCCAACTCTCCCTTATGGCTTCGTTTCGGTTGTGCGGGAGCCCATGTAAAATCATTCAGTTAGGTCATTTGAGGGTGTCCGTGTCAGCTCATTTGGCCGGGTCATTTGGGTGAGGGCACACCCGCACGAATGAGCGCGTATCAAAAAAACTATGTTGTGACCCGAGGTTGGCTTTGTGCATGTTCGTGCAGCTCGTTTGCCTAGCTCTCCCTTGTGGCTTCGTTTCAGTCGTGCGGGCGCCCATGTAAAATCATTTGGTCGGGTCGTTTGAGGGCGTCCTTGTCAGGTCGTTCAGGCGGGTCGTTCGAGCAAAGGCATGCCCGGGCGAACGAGGCTGTATCAAAAATGCTAAGTTGTGACCCGAGGTTGGCTTTGTGCACGTTCATGCAGCTTGTTTTCCCGGCTCTCCCTTCTGGCTTCGTTTCGGTCGTGCAGGTGCCCATGTAAAATTGTTCGGTCGAGTCATTTGAGGGTGTCCATTTCAGCTCGTTCGAGCGGGTCATTCAGGCGAGGGCATGCCCGACCGAGAAAGCACGTATCAAAAATGCTAAGTTGTGACCCGAGGTTGGCTTTGTGCACGTTCGTGCAGCTCCTTTGCCTAGCTCCCCCTTGTGGCTTTGTTTCGATCATGCGGGCACCCATGTAAAATCATTTGGTTAGGTCATTTGAGGGCACCTGTGTCAGCTCGTTTGGGCAGGTCGTTCAGGTGAGGGTGCACCCGTGCGAATGAGACCGTATCAAAAATGCTAAGTTGTGACCCGAGGTTGGCTTTGTGCACACTCGTACAGCTCCTCTGCCCAGCTCTCCCTTGTCGCTTCGTTCGGGCGGGTCATTTGAGGGCGTCCATGTCAGCTCGTTCGGGTGGGTTGTTCGGGTGAGGGCGTGCCCGGGCGAACGAGCCTATATAAAAAATGCTAAGTTGTGACCCAAGGTTGGCTTTGTGTCTGTTCTTGCAGCTCGTTTGCCCAGCTTTCCCTTGTAGCTTCATTTCATTCATGCGGGCACCCATGTAAGTTCGTTCGGGCGGGTCGTTTGAGGGCATCCGTGTCAACTTATTTGGGTGGTTTGTTTGGGTGAAGGCACACTCGGGCAAATGAGCCCGTATCAAAAATGCTAAGTTGTGACCTGAGGTTGACTTTGTGCATGTTCATGCAGCTCGTTTGCCCGGATCTCCCTTGTCCTTTTGTTTCATGTGAAAGGTGGGTTGGTAATAGAGTTGTGTTTTCGAGTTTGCCTGAAGGATGGCCTTGGGTCATTTGTAGGGTGGTCGATTTTCATCTTCTCTCCATCCCCACTCGGTAGCGCATGAGTGGTAATGTCAGCCATGCTAGTCCCGGGAGGCATATGTGAAAAATTCCCCTTCTGCTCTCTAAGTTCTTGGAGTTGTGTATGGGTTGTTGTGGTGTGGCCCCTTGGCTCGTCTTGGTCCCCTCGTGCCCCTCCAGATGTTTCCAGCGACAGGTTTTTCTTCTGTGTGAAAGGTGTGTTGGTAATAGTGTTGTGTTTTCACGTTTGCTCGAAGGATGGCCTTGGGTCATTTGTAGGGTGGCCGATTTTCATCTTCTCTTCATCCCCACTTAGTAGCGCATGAGCAGTAATGTTAGCCATGCTCGTCCCAGGAGGCATATGTGAACAATTCCCCTTCTGCTCTCTAAGTTCTTGGAGTTGTGTATGGGTTGTTGTGGTGTGGCTCCCTGGCTTGTCTTGGTCCCCTCATGCCCCTCCAGATGATACCAGTGACGGGTTTTTTTTCCATGTGAAAGGTGTGTTGGTAATGGAGTTGTGTTTTCGTGTTTGCCTGAAGGATGGCCTTGGGTCGTTTTTAGGGTGGCCGATTTTCATCTTCTCTCCATCCTCACTAGGTAGCACATGAGTGGTAATGTTGGCCATGCTCGTCCCGGGAGGCATATGTGAACAATTCCCCTTCTGCTCTCCAAGTTCTTGGAGTTGTGTATGGGTTGTTGTAGTGTGGCTCCCTGGTTTTTCTTGGTCCCCTCTTGCCCCTCCAGATGATACCAGCGACAACTTTTCTTTCCGTTTGAAAGGTGGGTTGGTAATCGAGTTGTGTTTTCACGTTTTCCCAAACGATGACCCTGGGTCGTTTGTAGGGTGGCCGATTTTCATCTTCTCTCCATCCCCACTCGGTAGCGCATGATCGGTAATGTCGGCCATGCTCGTCCCGGGATGCATATGTCAACAATTCCCCTTCTTTTCTCCAAGTCCTTGGAGTTGTATATGGGTTGTTGTGGTGTGGCTCCCTGCCTCGTCTTGGTCCCCTCGTGCCCCTCCAGATGATACCAGCGACGGGTTTTCTTTCCTTGTGAAAGGTGGGTTGGTAATCGAGTTGTGTTTTCACATTTTCCCGAATGATGGCCTAGGGTTGTTTGTAGGGTGGCCGATTTTCATCTTCTCTCCATCCCCACTCGGTAGCGCATGAGCAGTAATGTCAGCCATGCTCGTATTGGGAGGCATATGTGAACAATTCCCCTTCTGCTCTCCAAGTCCTTGGAGTTGTGTATGGGTTGTTGTGGTGTGGCTCCCTGGCTCATCTTGGTCCCCTCATGCTCCTCTAGATGATACCAGTGATGGGTTTTCTTTCCATGTGAAAGGTGGGTTGGTAATCAAGTTGTGTTTTCGAATTTTCCCAAACAATGGCCTTAGGTCATTTGTAGGGTGGCCAATTTTCATCTTCTCTCCATCCCCACTCAGTAGCACATGAGAGGTAATGTCGGCCATGCTCATCCCGCGAGGCATATGTGAACAATTCCCCATCTGCTCTCCAAGTCCTTGGAGTTGTGTATGGGTTGTTTTGGTGTGGCTCCCTGGCTTGTCTTGGTCCCCTCGTGCCCCTCCAGATGATACCAGTGACGGGTTTTCTTTCCGTGTGGAAGGTGGGTTGGTAATCAAGTTGTGTTTTCACGTTTGCCCGTATGATGGCCTTGGGTTGTTTGTAGGGTGGTCGATTTTCATCTTCTCTCCATCCCCACGCGGTAGTGCATGAGCAGTAATGTTGGCCATGCTCGTCCCCAGAGGCATATGTGAACAATTCCCCTTCTGCTCTCCAAGTTCTTGGAGTTGTGTATGGGTTGTTGTGGTGTGGCTCCCTGGCTCATCTTGGTCCCCTTGTGTCATGCCCCTCCAGATGATACCAGCGATGGGTTTTCTTTCTGTGTGAAAGGTGGATTGGTAATCGAGTTGTGTTTTTGCATTTGCCTGAACAATGGCCTTGGGTCATTTGTAGGGTGGTCGATTTTCATCTTCTCTCCATCGTCACTTGGTAGCGCATGAGAGGTAATGTTGGCCATGCTCGTCCTGGGAGGCATATGTGAAAAATTCCCCTTCTTCTCTCCAAATTCTTGGAGTTGTGTATGGGTTGTTGTGGTGTGGCTCCCTGGCTCGTCTTGGTCCCCTCATGCCACTCCAGATGATACCAGCGATGGGTTTTCTTTCCGTGTGAAAGGTGGGTTGGTAATGGAGTTGTGTTTTCACGTTTTCCCGAATGATGGCCTTCGGTCGTTTGTAGGGTGGCTGATTTTCATCTTCTCTCCATTCCCACTCGGTAGCGCATGAGCAGTAATGTTGGCCATGCTCATCCCGGGAGGCATCTGTGAACAATTCCCCTTCTACTCTCCAAGTTCTTGGAGTTGTTTATGGGTTGTTTTGGTGTGGATCCCTGGCTCGTCTTGGTCCCCTTGTGCCCCTCCAGATGATACCAGCGACGGGTTTTCTTTCTGTGTGAAAGTTGGGTTGGTAATCGAGTTGTGTTTTCGCGTTGCCCAAATGATGGCCTTGGGTCCTTTGTAGGGTGGATGATTTTCATCTTCTCTCCATCCCCACTCGATAGAGCATGAGTGGTAATGTTGGCCATGCTCGTCCCAGGAGGCATATGTGAACAACTCCCCTTCTTCTCTCCAAGTCCTTCAAGCTGTATGGGCTGTTGTGGTGTGGCTCCCTGGCTTGTCTTGGTCCCCTCATGCCCCTCCAGATGATACCAGTGACAGGTTTTCTTTCCATGTGAAAGGTGGTTTGGTAATCGAGTTGTGTTTTCTAATTTGCTCGAAGGATGGCCTTGGGTCATTTGTAGGGTGGCCGATTTTCATCTTCTCTCCATCCCCACTTGGTAGCGCATGAGCGGTAATGTCATCCATGCTCATGCTGGGAGGCATATGTGAACAATTCCCCTTCTGCTCTCTAAGTTCTTGGAGTTGTGAATTGGTTGTTGTGGTGTGGCTCCCTGGCTCGTCTTGGTCCCCTCATGCCCCTCCAGATGATACCAGCGACGATTTTTCTTTCCATGTGAAAGGTGGGTTTGTAATCGAGTTGCTTTGTAGGGTTTGCCCAAATGATGGCCTTGAGTCATTTGTAGGGTGGCCAATTTTTGTCTTCTCTCCATCCCCACTCGGTAGCACATGAGCGGTAATGTGGGCCATGCTTGTCCCCATCCCTCTTTCCCATCCCAATGATAAGAATGTTGAAAGTTTGCTCGACGCTCCTTTGAGCCCCCCATTGTTGTGGTCCCAGATGGAAGCCCCAAAACTTCGTCGTGCCTATGTCATTGTCGTTCCCCTCAGTTGTTGCGAATAGAGAATTTTGATTAGGCTGGGTAGCCATGTGTGGCTCCATTCAAATTGGATCATCTTTATATTTTTCACCTCCTCCCTATTTGGTGTGGAGGGTTTTTATTTTCACGTGAAAGGTGGGTTGGTAATTGAATTGTTTTTTTGTGTTTTCCTCAAGAATGGCCTTGGGTTTGCCTCAAGAATGGCCTTTGGGTCGTTGGCCATGCTTGTCCCGGGAGGCATATGTGAACAATTCCCCTTCTGCTCCAAGTTTTGGGAGTTGTATGGGTTGTTGTGGTGTGGCTCCTTGTGATGGCTAGCCTCTTCATTGTTCAGTTGTTTATGGTGCCGGTGTCTTGTGCTTGTACTCTTTCCATGTTGGCATTGTTTGTTGAGATGCATACATTTAAGAGGGACATGGAAGGGTTTCGGTTGTAAATCACCTACCCTCCCTCTTGCTTGCTTTTTCCGTCGGGTGATATGAGGCGTTGTTCTCCTTGTTGTAAAGTAAAGGGTTGGCATTCCTTTCAAAGTGCACATCGTTCTTGGTTGCGTTGGCTTTGAGGTTTTGATAGATGTGTTGGCCCATATGTTTGATCAAGGGGTCAGCTTTTCCCTTGCATCTTGTGTGTGTGGGGCAGGCTTTTGCGGTTGGAAATGTTAAGTCACAACGTTTATGGGCATCTTCTGTTTCAATTTTGTATGCGCTCCTAGTCCAATGGGGAGGAGGCTTGGTATGTCGATGGTGGGGGCTATCTGGAAGAAGGATTTCGAGGTGGAATGCTTCAACCTCCCTCCTTTGCATGGAGGTGGTCGTAGGGGACCAGTATTCATCGTCCAGTCAATAAAGTTGTGGGAAATCTCCTAGGTTTCCTGTACGTAGGGTGTGGGGGGTGCGGAGTTGCTCAATCCCTCCTCCTGTTTGGATATGTTCTTGTATTATGTAGTGAGCCTATTGATTTGCATTTTATTTCCTTCCTTTTCCTTCGCATTGCCTGCAACAGCCTCAATGTAGAGGCAATGGAAGGAAATAAAAACAAGACCAACCAAGCCCACAACCTCTCTTAGAAATCCCCACTGACCCTATACGCCATGCATCGAGGCCACCTAGGAGTCCACCCGGATAACAGCAACGGTGGACCTCGATCAGTTGACTTCCTGTGGCAACCATAATGCAGAGGAAAAGGAAGGAAATAAATGAAAATCAAGAGGCTTGCTACACAATACGAGAATACATATGAAAATAGGAGGAGGGATCGGGCAGCTCCGCACCCCACGCACCCTACGTACAGGAAACCTAGGAGATTTCCCACAACTTTACCGACTTGATGATGAATAATTTTCCACTAGGGACACCTCCACACAAAGGAGGGAGGTTGAAGCATTCCACCTCGAAATCCTTCTTCCAGATAGCCCCCACCATCGATGTAGTAGCAAGCCTCCTCCCCGTTGGACCACAAGCGCATACACAGTTGAAACAACAAGTTCCCCCCAACACTCCCCGCAGAGAGGCCACCTAGGAGTCCACTCAGACAACAGCAACAATGGACCTCAATCGCATGATCGCCTGTGGCAGCCTCAAAGCAAAGGAAACAGAAGGAAACAAAACATCAAGACCAACCGAGCCCACAACCTCTATTATAAATACCCCCCGACCCTCCACGCCACGCACCAAGGCCACCTAGGAGTCCACCTGGACAGCAGCAACGATGGACCTCGATCACTTGACCGCCTGCGGCAACCACGATGCAAAGGCAAAGGAAGGGAATAAATTCAAATCAAGAGGCTCGCTACACAATACCATAACATATCTGAACAGGAGGAGGAATCGGGTAGCTCCGCACCCCACGCACCCTACGTATAGGCAACCTAGGAGATTTCCCACATCTTTACTGACCAGATGATGAATAATTTTCCCCTACGGCCACCTCCATGTAAAGGAGGGAGCTCGAAGTGTTCCACCTCGAAATCCTTCTTCCAGATAGCCCCCACCATCGATGTAGCAAGCCTCGTCCCCGTCGGACCACGAGCGCATACACAATTGAAAGAACAAGTGCCCCCCAACCCTCCCCTCTTCTCCCTGTAGAGAGGCCACCTAGGAGACCACCCAGACAGCAGCAATGATGGACCTCGATCGCATGATCGCCTGTGACAGCCTCAATGCAAAGGAAATAGAAGGAAACAAAACAGCAAGACGAACCGAGACCACAACCTCTCTTAGAAATGTGCCCCCCGAACCTCCACGCCACGCACCGAGGCCACCTACGAGTCCACTCAGACAGCAGTAACGGTGGACCTCGATCACTTGACCACCTGTGACAACCAC
>Ga0181464_1000612_pt1 | contig 10433 bp, 13 predicted proteins | sample InSIn2gowninarea_FD_119074 | JGI IMG/M metagenome (GOLD analysis project Ga0181464, IMG submission 119074) | Clean room microbial communities from NASA Spacecraft Assembly Facility at Jet Propulsion Laboratory, Pasadena, California, USA -... ...
ATGCAAGAGGTTGCATACCATATCTCCACAAGGTTATTAGCAAGAATGCACAAGAGGAAGAAGGAATCATGGCCCACTCTTCCTTTGCAGATTGGTTTGTATGAGATTTGTATCTTGAAGGATGTAGATGTCAAGACCGAAGAATTGAAGAAGTTTGGGTTCGGAACCAAGATCTTCAATTTGTATGATCCCAACTACATAAGTTAGAACCAATGTGTTAAGGTGTACTACGCATGGATCCATGAGGCATGTAATTTTCCAAAGGAAGATCCTTGGAGGTATTTTTATAACTCCTCTAGGGTTAATGAACTAGTTAGCACGACTGTAGAATGGAAAGAAACACTGTAGGCAGCAACACCAGAGGAAGCAACAACAATAGTAACAATGAGCAACCAACTGGCATAAGACAAAGGCAAGAGGAAGATTGCCGAGAGTACAGAGGCTAAGAAAAGGTACAAGTTCAAAGAAGATCCACTTCTTCAGAGAGTATCTTTTGAGATAGATGCAAAGAGGAAACAACACAAAAGGAGAGTACAACGAAAGATAAGAGAGAAGAAAAGGTTGGAAGAGACAGAAAGGAGATTGTAGGAAGCAGGGAAGAAGCTAAAATCAAAACAAGATCTCAGGAGGAGAGAAAGGGAAGAAAGGAAGAAATAGGAACAGGAAGAAGGACAAGGTACACTAACAGAAAAAAATGCACAGATACAATTTGAGGCAACCGAGGATCAAACAGATGATGAATAGGGTGAGTAGGTGTAGTTTCAGTAGGTTGAGCAGTTGGTTGAGGCAACATACATGGAGATGAAACATGAGCTAGAGGATGAATACATTGATCTCACGCCAAGGGCATCCAAGATCGCACCACAGTCTCTACCACCTCTAGAACCACAACGAATATCAAGGGAGCAAGGAGAAGTTGTTCCCCCTCATGATGATCCAAAGATGGATGTGTACACTTTAGAATTTAATGAGACACAATAGAGGATTGTACAAGCATAAAGAAATTAGCTCCCGGATGGTCATACATCACCTGCGCACACAAAAGAAAGGGTAATTGTATTAGATGTTAGAAGACATCCAATTTCCATGGCCAAGGCTTATAAGGCTTATGTAGAAGCCACAAGTTCAATGGTTAAGTTCTTGATAGCAGATAATGATTGAATGGTCAAGGACTTGCAAGAGGCCAGGTAGAGAAAAAAGCAGTTTGAAGGATCCACCATGAAAGATATGAAGAAAGCAATAGTGGCAATGATATCAAACTTGGAGGCCACCGTGCAGACAGGGTATAGAATATTTGTCACTGTGCCCAGAGAAGTTGTACATCTATACGGTTTTTAGCAGCAGTGCACAAAGACAACTGAAATTATCAAAGACATTTACACTTCTATTGTGCACATTCAAGAATGGATAACGAGGTACAAGGGAGCCCCTCTTTACTTGCACAAGAGGATGAAGCCAAAGGCTGAGCTAGACAAAGCACATATTCAAATATTGATCCAGAATTATGAGCAACTCCCTCCGCTCATCATTAGCATTGAGGCTTCCCATGCATGGTTGATTAGGAGTCTAGATGTCATAGTGCGAATGCACAAGATTCCTTCCATCGGAATCCTCACCTAGGCCATGAGGAAGAGCTAAGTAATGCTAGATGTTGACAAGTACATAGAGTAGTTGATGCGCGTAGCCACCAACAATGACTTGCAACTCAACACAAAGAACATGCAAAGGTACATAAGTGGTCCAACCACACTCACAACAATGTTGTGCATGCTTCAAGATGAGATGGACAGAGGTTTCAGAACCATATACCCGAAAGCCATGGATGCAAGAGCCAGCTTCAACGAAGATGTCATCAAACAGTAGGGGGACACAATAATCTAGTACCAATCTTGGTATCAGTTCATCACCAAAGATCACCACGAGGAGGTTACTGAATTATTCCCCAAGACCTCGAGTGATGTTGTTTGTCTTGTCAAGCTGACTCAAGCTTATTTTTGTCCCACATGGATATATGTGGAAATTGTATTATTGTAAACATGTTGTAAGTTAAATTCCAAGTGTCATTAGTGGATTGTGAATAGTCAATGTTATAATGTGAAGAGTCATGAGGGTAGTCCAAGAGTCAAAGGGGAATGCCAAGGGTCACACCACCCTTTGCTATATATAGAACCTCATAACTCATAGTAAAGGCTTTTGGGAGCCAAGCTTTTGGCTAGGCATTTTGTAGAGAAGACTTGGAGAGTATTGTGATGAGCCTTGGCTTCTCCACAGTGCAGAGTGAGTACATCTCTTTGGAGGTGTAGGTGGTGTTGACTGTAATGTTCCATTATTGGGGCTAGTGGTTGTCAATGGTGTATGTATGGATGGAACTTTCACTTTATATATATATATATATAACATAGCAAGCATGTTTTCATGCATATGTTGTTACTTAGAGAGTATTGTGATGAGTCTTCACTTATCCATAGTGCAGAGTGAGTACATCTCTTTGGAGGAGCAGGCAGTGTTGACTGTAATGTTCCATTATTGGGGCTAGTGGTTGTCAATCGTGTATGTATGGATGCAAATTTTATTTTTTTTATATATATATATATAACATAGCGAGCATGTTTTCAAGCATATGTTGTTATTGCAGTTGGAATATTCTGGTTTCTTTAGCAATGTATGTTATGTAAATTACGCATTCGTGTATGAACTATTTTTCATATGATTGTATGAATATTGTTGGAGACATGTTGTTGGTTTAACCTGTCACTTTGGATTGGGGACTATTCTTCTTTCCATCTTGAGATTTCATTCAGCTCATGTGGTCCTTTGAGGTTGCGTACTATTATAGGCTTCTACGGGACACGCTTCCTTTTCCCCTTCTTGTGTTAGAACACCTATGCATCTCACTTGAATTCCTGCAAGGTAACACACTTGCTTTCGACAAAGATATCAAACTTACCTCTGCGTGCTATCGTAGTCAAGGCATTGCTTTGCTACCCACTAGTGGGACTCCCACTCCAAATGGTTTGAGGTCTAGTTGGGAATTATTACTGAGGAGATCCTCTGATATGTTGGTGGGTCCATCAATTTCAACATTTATGGTGCTAGAAGGAGGGCCAGATGACAAGATGAGTCCTCAAAGTGTATTTTGAATCTCTGCACATTCTTTATGACTTACATTAGAATTAATCCTTCGACAAGACTGTCTCATGGACGTGATTTTGAAGTGTCTGGAGATCTCCTTAATGACTTGTCACGTAACACATATGATGGTGAAGGTGGAGCAACTTTTCCTAGTCACGGAGTTGCCTTCATGGGATTATGTGAAAGGAATAAAATCCATGAGGATCATATTTCTTGCTTGTTGTTCGCATTCATATTCTGAGGGCATGCACTGCAATGGTGTATCACATTCCCCTCAACCTCCATTCACTCTTATGATAAGATGATCAGAGAGTTAGCCTGTGCTTTCTATTATTATGATTGTAAAGAAGTCAATAAAAAAATTTGCAATTACGGAAAGCCCCTGATGAATCCCATTTGCAATTTTCGAAGTGCTTCCAAAATCTTTCTTTCAAATCCTAGAAGATGAAATTAGTTGGAAATTTCTTCATGAAAGATTTCAATATCTTCTTCACATATATGAAAATCCACATGTGTTAGAATCATTTGAACCCCTCCCAGCATACCTCGGTGTTAGAGTTGCCAAACCCAAGATGGACAAGGTCATTGTCACAAGTGACCCTTAGTCTGCTTCTCATCAAGTAGCTCTAGCTCCATAGTGCGAGGTGGGAAAAGTTGTAAATCCATCTATTGAACTATCACATCCTCCCACCCCACCTTCTCTGGATATATATGCAGATTTGGACTACAATCCTATTAGTTTTCACATGAACTTGTTCTCTCAACCTCCGTTCTCACATTCTGTTGATCCTTCGGATTGTATTGTGTTGTGTTCTCCCATTCTGGACTCCACATTTGTTGTCCACGAGGATCAAGTTGTCAATGGATTTGGCGTTGAGCAGCAAACCTACATTGTCATTTATGATGAGTATGTGTGGGAATCTAAAGAAGAACCCACAGTGAAGGATGACCTCCTTCTATCCACACTTCATCCGTTGTTTCTTAACATCTTTTTTTGTTCGACCATTATGATTTGTCTTGTGAAAATCCATCCCCAAATGTTTTTACTTCTGATCATTCACAAAACACACCAGATGTCATTTTGTCATTATACTGTGGAGAGGACACATCTTTCTTTCTAAATCCACCTAATCTAACATATTTTATTTTTGAAAACCCAGAGGGTGATAATTCTTATTTTTTATCAACCCCTCTATATGATTTGCCAGATCATGAGAATGCCGATGAATATCTTGATATTTATGATCATGGCTGGCGTGATATTTGCACTTATTCATTTAATCACGATGTTAATTCACATGTTGTTAATATTTCTAGGCCATCGGTCTTTGACGATCTACCTGATGATGAAGTGGAAACCCCTCAAGCTATCGAGGCACTTCAGCCCAAGTTGATGGTTATGTCAAGTTCTTACTGTCTTGACATCAGTTCTACTTCCGATCATAAATTTGTTAAAACACCCCAGGCTCCTCATCACTCTCCTGTTTTCATTGAAGATCAATCTAGTTTACATATTTCACATCCTCCGCCTAAATCACATGATCACATCGCTTATGCATGGTCAAAAGAGTGTACATACTCATCATCTATGCAAAATGTGTTGCAACAACATGGTATGTCTGCAGAATGTTTGTCTTGTTCTTTTACTCTTTTGTTTTTTGTGGACACGTTCAAACTTCGAGCAGGTTGGTTTTTACTGTATTATCTTTCTTGTGTGCTGGTTTACTTGAATATCTTTTTGGTCAACCATGCCTTCACCAACATGGGTCAACCGATATGCTAGTGGCTGCATTGGAAATATCACTTCACATGAATAGGCCCATGCACTATTTATTTTAGGAGAAGGAGAAGTGTTTTATTTCTTATTTTCTTTGCTTGCATGTTTTTCTTTGTTGACTTGTTTCACTTTCATTTACTTCTGTCCTTTTCTTTTTTGTTTGTTTACTTGTTATGCACTTGTAGGTTTAGCTTCACATGAAACAATGTTTGGCTCTTGAGACAAGCAGGGTGAAGTTCAAGAGGACTTGTACAACTATCAACAATTGGTTATCTATTGTCCTCTCTCTTTTTGAATATCTTGTTGTCTTCAGTCGATGATACCCTAATGGAAAATACATTCTGTTCAGAGTGAGTCTTGCTGGAAACACAACACTTGCACTTTTAACTTGTACTGCCTACTCTAATCAGTTTTTCTATATTCGGTTAGCCCTTGTCAACTTAGTCAAGTAGAGTAAGGTGAGGGGGAAAACCTTAACAAGTATGTCATAGGTATATATAACATACTTCTCTGAAGGAACAACCTATTTTGCTCTCAATAAGTTGGGATCCTTCTTACGCCTCACGAAATAAATAAGTTCCTATGCATAGTTCTCTAAAAATGAAAATGAAAAATGAAAAATAAAATAAAGGCGAAAGAAGAGAAAGGCTTCCTGCATATAGAGGTGATGTAAGTAACTCTACTGGGGCATTGACCATTCTTTTTGGCAATGGATTGATGCTTGTGTTCCTGTGTGACTTCGCTGGGGTACTGTCTGGGCCTACTAGTAGTGGAGCAACGCCAGAGATGAAACTAAAATCTGACAGTCATATTACTTGTGGATCAATATAAAACTCTTCCCTAATTAAAACAACTCAGTTGAGTTTTCTTGTTATGTGTGCTGACCGATCAAGAGAATGATAGTGACTATATCTTTAATTCAAACTAGTGAGGAAGCCATGATGATTAAAGAATCAAACAATACTTCCGGAGGAGTTAGACTCGTGTTACATGAAGCAATGTCCATAAAGAGAGATGGAGTTTTACCACTATGTCGCCAATGTTGTAGCAGCTACAAACACCCTCCAAAATGTTTCCTTCTCTTTGTTTTGGAGCCTCCCTCCCCAAAATATTAGCAACATGTCTTGCATTGCTCAGGTACTTGTCATTTTAACTGGAGTTATCTATCACTTTGCAGCTTGTGTTCGCTTACTTGTTCTGCTAACTAACCACAAGTTGAACATGTGACTTGGTTCACATCTGGTTCTTGCGTTGTCTTGGAAAATTGTGTAATCCAAGAGATAAACCAACCTTGCTCTTAGGAATTGTGTAGAGCAACCCAACAGTCAGCCCTGCACTCCAGAAATGCACAGAGCAGTCTAGCAGACAACCTTACTTAGATAAGTTTTGTAAAACATCCAAACACTAGGCTCCAGCTCAGGAATTGCATAAACCCAGCTGATAGCTTGTCATCAATTGGGAAATTGTGCAAAGCATGAGAGGCAGCCAGAGCCACTCAACCCCGAAATTATGTGGAAGCATTACATTAGCTGTTGCGCTATGCAAGTGACGACAAGTTTCTTGGTTCCCTCAATAAATATGCAATATTCCTATGCATGCATGTCATCCCTTTCCCGAGAAAGAGAAAAAAAACATTCCTAAAAAATAGGGATCTATTTTTAGCATTGTGAGTTACACTTAAGTTGATTTTAGAAACTTCCCGCCTCTTTTTGCTTTTTTCTATATGTTTAGCATGCATGTCATAAACCTTGAATCTACCAAATCTGTTTAAATGACACCCCAGATATCATTATACACATTCAATCTTGGAGCTCTAGCATTCTCAAGGCATCTAGGAACTTTCGGCATAGTTGACACAACTTTTCTGGGTAAGTTTTACTTTTGAATTCTTTTGCAAATTTTTCAGTCACTTTTATCTCCTTAGCTTGTGTGAGTGTTGTTTTTCATGCTTTCTTGAACAACTGCTATAATTTTAGTTCTTTTTAACTTGTATAAGTGTTGTTTCAAGTTTTTCATTGCCTTTCTTAAGCATCGCATGCATAGCATTGTTTTTTCCATAATGGTCGCCATTGCATTGACTCTCCCCACCAACTTTGTTGTTCGTCCATTTGACTCATTCCTGCATTAGTTTTGATTGCATGCATGATAATTCACTCCTCTTTGCGCCATCCCTCCCCCATGCATTCAACTCTACTCATTTTCAAGTTTCCATTGGGCAGATCTAGGCCGCCTTAGCTCAGATCTTGCTTTCTCTAGCATGCTCTATGCATTTCTAAACTAAAGGCTCTATCTTGGTTCGAGAAATTGTGCAAAGGATTCCTATCACTAGCCTACATTTGTTCTCTACAAAGTTCTAGGAAACAGTGCCCAGTCTTTCCCACTGGGATCGCACAAGGTGCAGTCCCAGCCAGCAGTCAAGCCAAATTGAACTCCGCATTACGTGGTTCCTTTCCATAATCAACCTAGCTGGGCAATGCTCTTCATAGTTCTAGCCAAAAGTGGGTCTCACTGGGAGTTGAGAATGTGCAATGTGAAATTCTAGCTGACAATCTCCTAGCCTTTAAGACTCTCTATTGCGCAATCTTGCCAAGTAGTCGCTTAGCTTGTTGCATGATTGATCCTTGAAATTCTTTTTGTTTTTAAACTGAAATTTTCTTGCCATGAGTGTCTAGTTTGTCTCCATGTACATTAGTTATTGAGTAGTCTCCATGTACCTTCCTGTAGATTTGGGTGGTTATGTTAGATCAGTTGGAAAATGAAGGAAGGCCTTTCAACATGTTGGACATGTTGGCTCTTCAGCTAAAATTGCATGTGTCTTATGTTTGTAATCCGTCAAAGGATGGACAAGAAAGATTCTATATGTTCACATGCCTACTTGATGCAGACTATGCCCAACAACACTTACCTAAAATGGGTTGGACATGGACACGATCAGAGGAAGTTGTGAGCATTTATTGTAAGCTTCTCTCTGAGTGTAGTTAATGAGGAGTGATGGCGAGGCTGTTTGACCACTTCATTGCCTCAATGTATAGGATTATATTTGAACAAGATCCATGTTACATGTCCCAGGAAGTGATGCAGGAATCACTTAACATTGCATATTGGTATACCTCAATCAGTGGCACCTTCATTAGGATGTTCGATGCGGATAAGCCTTCGCATGAGCTACCGATGTTTTCCATGGACAAGATGGTCATGTAAAAGGTTGCATACCACATCTCCACAGGTTTATCAGCAGGACTACACAGGCGGAAGAAGGCACCATGGCCCACTCTTCCTTTGCAGATTGGTTATTACAAGATCTATACCTTGAAGGATGTAGATGTCAAGAACGAAGACTTGAAGAAGTTTGGGGTCAGCACCCAGAGCTTCAATTCATATGATCCCCACTACATATGTAATAACCATTATGTGAAGGTGTAATACCCATAGATCCATGGAGCATGTCATTAGCCAGAGGAAGATCCTTGGAGGTATTTCTATAACTCCTATAGGCTCAATGAAATAGTCAACATGGATGTAGAATGGAAAGCATCACTGCAAGCAACAACACTGCCAGAAGAAACAATAACAACAACAGTCAGCAACAAACCGATAGAAGACAAAGGCAAAAGGAAGAGTATTGAGAGTGTAGAGGCAGAGCAAAGCTACAAGTTCAAAGAATGTCCACTTGTTGAGAGGTTAGCTTTAGAGATAGATGTAAAGAGGCAACATTGTGAAAGGAGAGTAGAGTAGAAGAGAAGAGAGAAGCAAAGGTTGGAAGAGAAATAAAGGAGACTGTAGGAGATGGAGAAGAAGTTGAAAGCAAAATATGAGCTCAGGATGAGTGAAAGGGAAGAAAGAAAGAAACAGGAACAGGGAGAAGGACAAGGCACACTGATAGAGAAAATTGTGTAGAGATAGGTTGATACAATAGAGCAGCCAGTAGATGATGAATAGGATGCTAGGTTCAGGTTCAGGAACTTGTTTAGTAGGTTGAGCAGTTGCTTGATGCAACAAAACATGGAGATGGAACAATAGCTAGAGGGCCAAGACATTGATCTCATGCCGAGGGCATCTATTATCGCACCACAGTCTTTGCCACCTCCAAAACCACAACGAGTCCTGAGCGAGCAAGGAGAAGTTGTTCTCCTTGATGATGATCCAAAGATGGATGTGTATAATCTAGAATTTGATGAGACACAATAGAGGATTGTATAATCATGAAGAAAGAAACTCTCGAATGATCATATATCACCTGTGCACACAAAAGAAAAGGTGATTGTACCAAATGTTATAAGACATCCAGTTGCCATGGCCAAGGCTTCTAAGGTTTACACAAAAGCCACTCATTCAATGATTAAGTTCTTGATAGCAGAGAATGATCAAATGGTGAATGAATTCCAAGAGGCCAGGAAGATAAGAGAGCATTATGTAGGATAGAATATTTCTCACCATGCACAAAGCAGTTTTCCATCTATATGTTCTTTAGCAGCAGTGCACAAAGGCATCCAAAACTCTAAAACACATTCACACTACTATTGCACACATGAAAGAATGGACAATGAAGTAAAAAGGAACCCCGCTTTACTTGAATAAGAGGATGAAGCTAGAGGCTAAGCTAGACAAAGTACGTATTCAGAGGTTGATTTGTAACTATGAGCATCTCCCTCCAATCATCACTTGCATTGAGGCTTCCTATGCATGGTTGTTCAAGAGTCCGGATTTCATAGTGTGAATGCACAAGATCCCTTCCATCGGAACCCTCACCTAGGGCATGAGAAAGAACCAAGTCATGCTGGATGTCAACACGTACATAGAAAATTTGATGTGCATAGCCACCAATGATGACTTGCATCTTTGCGTAGAGAACATGAAAAGGTACATGAGTTCTTCAGCCATAGTTAGGACAATGCTACACATGCTTTAGGATGATATGGAAAAAGGTTTCATAACCATATACCTGAAAGTGATGGAGGCAAGTGTCTGCTTCGACAAATATGTCATCAAACAATACGATAGCACAATAACGCAGTACCAAGCTTGGTATCAGTTTGTCACTAAAGATCAGCACGAGGAGGTTACTGAGTTAGTCTTTTCCCAAGACCCCGAGTGATGTTGTTTGTCTTGTCAGGCTGACTCAAACCTATTTTTGTCCCACATTACCATATGTGGAAATTATATTATTGTAAACATGTTGTAAGTGAAATTTCGAGTGTCATTATTGGAATATGAACAACCATTGTTGTAATGTGAGGAGTCATGATGGTAGTCTAAGAGTCAAAGGGGAATATCAAGGGGACCCCACCCTTTGCTATATATAGAACCTCATAACTCATAGTAAAGGCTTTTGGGAGCTAATATTTTGGCTAGGTATTGCTTAGAGAAGGCTTGGAGAGTATTTTGATGAGCCTTGGCTTCTCCATAGTGCAGAGCAAGTAAATCTCCTTGGAGGAGCAGGCAGTGTTGACTGTAATGTTCCACTATTGGGCCTAGTGGTTGTCAATTGTGTATCTATGGATGGGACTTTCACTTTATATATATA
>Ga0181464_1001349_pt2 | contig 10426 bp, 8 predicted proteins | sample InSIn2gowninarea_FD_119074 | JGI IMG/M metagenome (GOLD analysis project Ga0181464, IMG submission 119074) | Clean room microbial communities from NASA Spacecraft Assembly Facility at Jet Propulsion Laboratory, Pasadena, California, USA -... ...
GTAGCTACTGTTTACATGAGCAGCATCCGCGGCTACCTGTGTTTGCCGGTGCGTTCGTCGAGCGCCACAGCCCTGTTTTGCAGTTGCGCTGCGACGCGCTGACATGTGCTTCACTGCGATGCCTTCCAGTCGCCGTCGCTGACCCGCAGCGAACAGCTTGCGCACGAGCGTCCGCCGAACGTACCGGTACGTACCCATACGTGCCGATTAGATAGCCTAGTTCCGCCGCCACTGGAAAGTAGTCATCATAGTTAACTGCAGCGGGTACCTGAACATTCGCCGCGCAGGCACACTTCAGACAATCTTTCTGTGCACCTGCACCTGCACGCCACCTGCCCACACGCCTGCACAGTACTGTCGCCATGGCGAAAAAGAAGGGCAAGAACAAGAGCAAGGGCTCGGCGAAAAGCACGCCCAAGAACACCCCAAAGAAGGGAACGCCCCATCGCACGCCTTCTAGGTTCCAGCCATGGCCCCAGGAAGAAGGTACGCTCTTGCACGTTCCTGCTGCACTGCCAGCTTAATTTGCTGACCACGTGGCAGTCGAGAAGCCCAGGTACTCCCTCGCCGACGAAGCGCGATTTGTCCTCGGCCACCGCAAGAATGCCTTCGAGGCTGGCAAGAAGCTGCGCAATATGCCTGTGGAGTTCGTCAGTGCCGGCATGCTGGAGGGTACCATCAAGGAGCAGCAAGAGGTGAAAGCGGCTGTACCAGACTCCGGCTCCGAATCAGACGATGAGTCTATCGCGCCTTCCACCTCCTCCTCCATGTCGCCACCTGACAATACCCGCGCTATGGCACAGATGGTGATCCGCAGCCCTTCGCCCGCACTCTCCGAGGCATCGAGTGGCTCCAGCGACGAGGTCATCTTCCAAGGCCGTGGCAACTCTTCCGCGCCCTTGTCCATGACCACGTCAAGGGTCGAGAGCCCTTTGCCCCAGAAGCAAGTTACCGCGGTCGCAGAGGCAGTGCATAACGCGGTCGATGTGGCAAACGCAAAGGCGGAGGCAGTCGCCGCCCAGGTTGCTGCATCTGCCTCAGTGCCTGTTGAGGACGTGCAAGTTCAGCCAAACATCAACGTGAGCATTCGTGTCAAAGGTATTATTGCGCACTCTCATGTCTCCCTGGACCACCTCATTAAACTTAATCAGATTCACTACCTGTCGCCCCCGTCATTGCTCCTGAACCCAACGCCGACGCCAGCACTGATGTTGAGTCGGACACCGACCTTGTCACCGATAGTTCGTTCGCTCAACGTCGTGGAAACAAGGCTAGATGGGAGGGCCACACAACAGAATGGCAACACAGGTCAAAGCCTGGTGTTGGCTGGTTGCCAGTCAAGGATCGTAAGCCCATGGACGCGTTTCTCGCTGATGACGCCAACCCTCGCGATGCAGCTATGGACGACTACATGCAGAACCTTGAGGAATTTGGTCTGACTGGCGACATGATGGCTGCGTCTGGTTTTGCGCGGCGTGAGATGGACCTGGATGCTGGTAGTCACAACGACTGGGAGTCAGCATCGGGCAGTCAGGCGGGCGAAGAGGACGATCAGGCCGACAATTGGGACTCGGACATGCTCAAAGACCTCGAGGGCATGAGCACATCGTCAGACGTCATGGAAACTGTGGCTCGAATCCTATCGAAACGCAATCGTAAGAGTGGTGTACAGTACTTGTGCGTTTACGAAGGCTCAGTCGCGGATGACGCTCACTGGCTGCCTGGTGGCTTTCTTCAGAGCTCTGCTGAGAAGGATCTCATTCAGGCTTTCGAAGAAGCCTACCTGCTGCGTAAGAAGGCGGAGATGGGTGACGACAGCACGAGCGATTCGGAGGAAGACAATGACAATGACGATGAAGACGATAGCGATGATAGCGACGAAGGCGACGAAGATGACGAGGACGACGAGTTTGGGGATGATGAAGAGCTTGACGACGAGACGATTGCTCGAGTCCTACAGAAACAAGAGGAGCTTGGTCTAGGTGCAGACGAGCTCGTGCTGTATGCGCAAGAGGAGCTTGGTCTAGGTGCAGACGAGCTCGTGCTGTATGCGGCCGACGATTACTTCGCTACATCTTCTCGCGCAGATGATTACATCCCATTCAATGCTAACCGATCGAGCCGCAGGCAGCAGAAGCGTGGTGGTCGCAGAAATCGCGAGCCCAACTTCCCCTCCGCATCCGCTATGGCGGACGCGCTCGACATGGATCCATACAGCGGCTTTGACATCATGGACACTGACCGCCCGTCGCTCAAACCTAAGAAGAAGGGTCGACGTGGACAGGTGCCTTTCGAGCTGCTGGACGATTCCGATCTCAACGAGCAGCTACAGAACGCTTGGGAGAACGATCGCGACAAGAAGCGATTGAAGAAGGCCGAGCGTGAAGAGCTGCGAAAGCAGGGTCTTCTTGGCAGGAAGGGCAAGGCACCTAACCTCAAAGTCAAGTACCAAGACGGCATGATGATGGAAGATGTAGTTGAGGAGATGCGCGAGTTCTTGGTGGGCGACATGCAGACGCTTGCGCTACCTCCGATGGACGCCCATCGTCGTGCGACTATCCACCAAGCTGCGGATCACTTCAAGCTCACATCGCGGTCCCGCGGAGATGGCTTTGATCGATTCACCGTCCTGACAAAGACCTCACGGACCCGTACATATACAGATGGCGAGTTCGATCGGGCAATGCTCCACAAGGGCTTGGTCCATCGTCTATCCGGTCCCACCTTCTCGCAAAAGGGCGACCGTCCTAAGAAGAAGTCCGCTACAGTGCGCTTCGGAGGTGCGCGTGGCAAGCCCCAGACTGGATATCGCGACGGCGAGACGGTCGGTGCGAATGCTCCTGAGATTGGTCCTGAGAACAAGGGTCATGCTTTGCTGGCCAAGATGGGCTGGTCGAAGGGTATGGCACTTGGTGCTGTGGACAACAAGGGAATCCTGCAGCCGATTCCGCACACGGTAAAGATGACAAAGGCGGGCTTACAGTGAGCTGCGGGTAGCCGTCTGTTTCATTCTATGTCTCTATAGACATGTGTAGCTATAGCGCTTGCTACTCTGCATGTGGGTGGTGTTTTTTTGTATCATCATTGGAGTCGCATGGCGCAGGTACGGGTTACTGACAGCGGCTCATGGTAGCCTCATGTATGTCAGGCATAGTACGGCGTTCTTAGATGTGGTTCCGCTCAGCATATGCAGTGGCGGTCATTATTGTGTCCTCGCGATAGCTGCGAGTACGTTCGGCGCCGGGCATTAAACTGTGCCTTGAGCGATGGATACGGAATGTGATACCCTTGTCAGTGTTGCTTGCTTGCGTTTACTCTTCGGTCTCCTGTGATGATGCTCTGAACTCGGCTTTGAAGAGCCAGCCACGACACCCTCTGGACGCACGATAGACTGCACAAACGTTGGCAGATACTGACCAGATCCTCGTGGTATCTTAACTGAGCTCTGTTATACACGAGTATATGATTTTATTTTGATTATTCTTGTAGTTCGGTCGGAATTAATTTTTGAGGTGACTACACTGACCGCAAGATGCAATAATACCCAAGCTACGACAAATCACGTCCAAGGCGACTCGATATGAGCACCTACAGCAAATGAACACCGGACTCTCGGATATGCATTAGAAACTACCGGGAATGAGTATAGATAGACATATAACCAGTGATTAATTCGCAAGACAGTTGGGCGTGCATCCGTAATTGAACCACAGTGGTCGAAATTGCCGAACAGAAGCCGACTGCCACCAGCGGACCTTGGAGCACGACATGCCCTCATCAAATAACGTGCCAACATCGTCGCATATACTTAAGGCAACGCAGGTCGCGTGTCTACATGAGATGATCTCATACTTCTGTGTTTTCGCCGCCATATCAAATAACGCCTCGCCCTGCCCGTCATGTTAACAATCGTCATTGCGACATCTCAACTCGATGAACATGGATACGAAGGCACCATCGTGTCTGTCAACACAAAAGAACCCGACTTGAACCGCTCTAGATCAGTATAAGCACGTCACTTCTACCACGTTATCGGAGGCATCCGCCTGTCTTCCACCGGAAGGATGACACATGTAAGAAGGGCAAAAGCATTGCTTCACGTTACAAGGCGGGACGACGACCGCAATCACACTGGATGCGGTTTCAGCGAATGAGACATTTCCAAGTCAAAAACCCGCCTGATCGCCAGACGTTGACGCGAGTCTATGTGCGGCAAGAGAGGAGCCGATCGGGGATGATGAACTGATTTGTTTCATGCAAAACCACCAAGCGACCAAAGGCAGTGGGTTCTGTTTGGCTCACATCAAACAAACCGCACCAGACGGTTGGTTGTCAAAGCCTTTGCTATCGCCAATCAATCTGCATCTGAAACTGGGGTTCGCTAATTGAGATCCACATCAGGATGCCCCATCTACGAATGCTTCTGCGTAACCTACAAGGGTACACGTAGGACAGACGTAGACATGTACACGCGGTCACTCAGATCGAGAGGGCTCAGGGAGGATATGGTGTACATCAGGAGAGGCGTCCTTATCACGATCATCGGGCTTTAGTACAACTTCCTGCACCGCAACAGCACCATTTTTGATGCTCACTTCATATCCAAATTACTAGGAATTTATTGCACAGTAGTTCAAAGTTAAAACCATCACCATGGCGAACCAACCATACACCCCCAAGCCTGTTACCGACATCTTCACAGCGGACACAGACATCGACCGCAGACAATGCAAGCGAGTGGTTCCCATGCGAGTTCTGGCACTCGGACTTGGGAGGACAGGGACCGCATGTGAGTGCTAGAGATTCAAGATAATATGCTCTTTAGCTAACTTGCACAAGCTCTTCGTTCTGCCCTACAGGAGCTCGGATACACCGATACATACCATATGATGTCTGCTAGTGTAGAGAACCCACCAGACTGCCTCATGTGGCAAGACGCCTTTGCAGCCAAGTTCGATGGAGAAGGTGAATTTGGGAGAGAACAATGGGATCAGCTACTGGGACACTGCCAAGCCGTCTGTGACTGGCCAGCTGTTGCGTTTGCGAAAGAGCTCATCGAAGCGTACCCTGATGCGAAAGTCCTGATCACGACAAGAGATGTCGACTCGTGGCACGCGTATGTTTTTACCTTCCAAGCCTCCATATCACCACTGACATTCGACCAGATCAACACTCAAAACAGTAGACTGGCGGGCCAACGACCTCGAGCTACAATTCGTTGCACAATGGGATTGGGGCGCAGGCCTCTACCAGCCAATGCTACGCAAATTTTGGACCACGTTCTTCAAGGGCGACTTCAACAAGTACGGCAAGCAAGTCTTTAACGACTACTATGCAGAGCTGCGCGCACTCGTGCCACCAGAGAACCTGCTCGAGTACAAAATGGGCCAAGGGTGGGAGCCGCTATGCGAGTTCCTCGAGGTGCCTGTTCCCAAGGGCAAGAAGTTTCCGCATGTGAACGATACGGACGGCTTCGTTGACCGGTGCAAGGCGAGGAACAGGGCACAGATGTGCAATGTCCTGTTCCGTGGGTTCGTTATGGGCGGTGGGCTGATTGCAGCGGTACTGAGTGCGAGCGCGACTATGCACAGGTTCGGTCTCGGAGGAAAGTTGCCATCGCTATCAGGCTTGTTGCGCGCTTGATATACTGCTGTTTTCTGGAGTCGCTGGAGTCGAGATGCCTTTCGGATTTGTCTTCCACTGTATACCTATATCCCTTGAGCGAATTACAGCTTCTTATTCAACCATAGATTAAGTTTTGAGCCATATTGATCATGCTCGTTAGCGAGGAAGTTCTTTGGAACACGTTGGTTCACGCGCGTTGCCGTCCTCGCAGACTTGATGATGTTGAGACCCGCTTTTCTGTCCAGCCACAAAGTGCGCGAAACGACGCGTCTCGCGGCACTGAGGACATCACAATCTCCAACACCATCCCAGAGACATCGAAGCGTTGATTTGTGTTAATTGAGCTCCGAAGAGAAATCGAATGATAAGCTGATGACGACGTAACGATAGGTATCCTGGAGTTGTGCCTGCACATCACCATGTTGGGAAGTGCCTTGAAACGTTCCGCGCAGATCAGCATTGTCACAAGAGTCATGAAACGTCTCCACGGTACGCGCAAGCCTTCCTTCAACGTCGGCACTGACGACGAAACTTGACATGCCGTCATGCTCAATGCTCTGAAAGGGAGACGCGTTCTAGAAGATATGGATGCGGTCTTGCGAGCAGGGTTCATGCATCGAATGCTTCAAATGTATCAGTATAGCATCTGAACTGGGATTTGATCTGAAGGTTTCTCTTACCGTTCTGTTCAAGTCTTGCTTCCTCTGTCCCTGTTTGAGTAGCGATGGCCTTGTCTGGTCGCCTTTCGAGCCTTTGTGTGGCGCTGCTCGTTCTTCTAGGCCCGACGCAGGCCGATTTAGACAACACAACTTCACCAACATCGATATTTCATTCGGTAAGCCACAATTTCTTTTGTTACAGTACCAGTCTGATGTCACTACTAGCGACCGGATCTCCATGCTCCGATCATCAGCTTCGATATCCTCAAACCAGAGCATCTAGCCCCAGGCTACATCTTTCTGGCACCATATCGGAACACAGACCCTGGACCGTACATCTACGACAATGATGGTCAGCTTGTTTGGTCCAGCGCAGGCACCCTTGGTGGATCCACGGCACACAACCCGCACGTTTGCGAGTACCAGGGCGCAGACCACATCTGCTTCTTCCAAGGTCATCAGCATCACGGGTGGGCGCGCGGCCATGGCATCATCATGAACAAGAACTACCGCATCGTAAGGACGGTGGAGGCTGTCGGCTCTGCAACGCAGATGGATATGCATGAATTTCGCCTTATTGATGGCGGCAAGCGGGCATTAGTGACGATCTATCAGCCTCGACAGTACGACCTAGGTGCTTTCGGTGTCGGTCCTGGCGTTGGCTGGATACATGACAGTGTATTCCAAGAGATCGACGTGGAGACAGGAGAGCTGCTCTTTGAGTGGCGTGCGCTGGACCACATAGCACCCAGCTTCTCCTACACATGCATCGATTGCACTGACACAAGCGGAGACGGCATGACGAGAGACACCCCGTGGGACTTCTTTCATATCAACTCGATTGACAAGAATGCAGAAGGCGATTACCTGATCTCTGCTCGACATGTGGGTGCTGTCTACAAGATCTCTGGAGTGACTGGCCACATAATCTGGCAGCTCAACGGCGCGAATCCATCTTTCAAGAACGTCAACTTGCACTTCTCGAGTCAGCATCACGCTCTCTTCTTCAAGGAGAATACGACACATACTATAATCACCTTGTTCGACAATGCAAGCAACACATTCAACATCACTAATAAAGAGTCTCGTGGTATGCTCATTGGGATCAACCATGTCGAACGTACAGCAAGCAAGATTCACGAGTGGCGAGCGCCAGATGAGGGAGGGTTATTATCTGGCTCGCAAGGCAACATGCAAATCCTGCCCAAGAATAACGTCTTCATTGGCTGGGGTGAGCATGCTTACTTCTCTGAGCATTTGCCTACCGGAGAAGCTGTGATGTACGGCAAGGTCGCTCAGCGTGCAAGCGATGTAATGATGTATCGCTGCAACAAGTATGTCTGGAAAGGCGAGCCTTTGACCGCTCCAAGCCTGTGGGCCTATTCTCGTACTGGATTCTTGAATTCCAATATGGTATTCTACGTAAGTTGGAACGGAGCGACAGAAGTCCGTTACTGGAACTTTTACACTGCATACTCATCAACTGGGCCATGGGAGCGTACGGTGACTGTCAATAAAACTGGCTTCGAAACCGAGTACGCAGTCAACGGCTCGAAGGGCTGGGCGTATGCGGAGGCACTCGATGCTGATCGGAAGCCGCTGAAGCGTGGAAGATCCAGCATCGTCAAGACCTTCGTACCTTCAGACTTGATTGCGTCAAGTTGCAACGAGCGTGGATGCGACAATGTCATGCCCCTTGACGATGACGAGTCGTTTAACAAGACAGTGCCAGAGGTCGACGACCGTGGCAACAGCTACACGAAGGGCCTTGGTGTAAACACGGTCTACTACTACCCGCCCCTTCAGTATACTGTCAAGGGTTGGTCGCTGTCAACTTGGTCGATACCAGCAGTTCTCTTTCTTCTCACAGCAGGCGGCCTCGTTTTCATACTGGGAAAGAGGCGACTGGCTAGACTCGGCGCTTTAGGGCAAAATCGTCTCTCATCATTCTTGCCGGGGGTTTGGGTTTGGGGTGGTGCAGCCGGGGGCTCTGAGGTCGAGTACCACAAGCTGGAAACTACAGACAGCACATGAAAGTGGGCTGCGACTTACAATTCAATCGTATAATTTTCTTCTGACGGATCTTGCAACAACGACACAGCACTCGATATACAACTTGTAAACTGGAAACGCGCACCGCATATTGCATATCGCGGCGTAGGTTGAAGCCGGCGTCTCAAACCTCACCATTGGCCAGATAAGCACCCAGAAGCGTGAACCCCAGATTCGAGAACCATTCGAGATACCGACGCGCGACGGACCGAACGCGACGCGTATGCTGGACCATTCCAATACTTATTTTCGTCGATCAAACGCGGTCAATGGGCAGTGATGGGTTTCAGGTAGTCTCCACCTGCCTGAACATCAGAACGCCGCCCCACACAGATGACGCAGCCGCGTCTGCCAGCCAGTTGAGTCTGCAACACGCGCAACCCGGGGTACCGCTGATGTGGAGTGATGTGCGAAAGGCTTGTCTATCCACGTCTTCTTGTATTTCTCTTCTCACTCGCCCCATTTCTCATTAAGCTTCGTCGACTGCCGTCTTTTCCGAGCATATACAATCCTTTGCCCCAATCTTTCTCCAATTGTTTCGATATGTCTTCTGAACGTTTTGACAGATTTGTCTCATACATACCCTATATGGTAGCCTTTGCACTTGTTTGTTTATATTTTATATTCGTCCTGCCAAGAATACAGGACTACGTTGTTGTTGCATCAGGCTACATCACTGCTGCGCAGAAAGTAGCTCACGCACAAGAGTTTCCTAGAGGCTGCTCGCCAGTAACACGATACAATCGACCAGTGTTTGAGATCTATGGTCTATACTGAAGGTTGAGCGCTATCGTTGCAGGAAACACCTTCCTGCACATATCAATTTCCACCAAATAAGAGATCAGTGACGATGATTCTAAACAACTTCACCATTCGGCAGACAAGCACCTCGGCAGATGTAGATATCGGTACGCGCAGGTCGCTTCACCAATACCAAGATGCATCACACTTGATCTCAACTTCGCCTCGCCAGCCTACGACACCAACTATCTTGGTAACAGAGCCACAAGGTCACACTTACGACATGGAGAGTCCGAGTGAGAAGAACATCGAGGACGTCAAGCCGACATGGGCCAACATGCCCAACAAACGAGCCCTGGCTATTCTGGCCCTTTCACGACTCGTCGACTTCTGGCAAATGGCCTCGCTCCAGTCTTACATGGTGGAGCAACTTCGCTCCTTCGATATCGGCATCCCTGATGCTTCACTCTCATATCAAGCAGGCGTCTTGCAAGGGTCTTTCACATTCGCACAGATCGTCACGTCTATCCTTTGGGGTCGTGCGGCAGACTCTCCACTCATCGGCAGAAAAAAGGTGCTCCTTATTGGACTACTGGGAACTGCCGTTAGCTGCATCGGCGTAGCTTTCAGTCAAAGCTTTGTCGAGATGGTGACATGGAGAGTGCTTGGTGGCGCTGTCAATGGAACTGTAGGCGCCGCAAGGACTATGGTCGCTGAGAGCGTTGATAAGAAGTGGCACTCTAGGGCATTTCTCTTGTTGCCTGTGGCCTTCAACGTCGCCAATATACTCGGTCCGGTGGTTGGGGGCGCACTTGTCCATCCTGTGTCGAACCATCACCATGTCTTCAGCGTCACGCATGCATTGGGTCTTCTAGAGGCCTACCCATACGCATTGCCCAGTCTTTTGTGCACCGCTCTGCTCTCGGTGGAAGCCGGACTGGTAGCTACCTTTCTCAACGAGACACTGGCTACGAAACGGCACGATCTTTCGTTCATGGATCAGCTGACAGACATGTATCGAGACATCGTTATGGTCCTGTGTGGCCGCCAGGACGAACACTCCCACAGCATGTCCGAGAAGCGCAGTACACAATCAGTCCAATTGCCCTTCTCGAAGATCTGGACACCCAACGTCCTATGGACACTGCTAAGCGTAGCGATTTTCGATCTCCACATGGGCGCTTTCTCCGGTCTCTGGATAATCTTCCTCTCCACACCCCGCGCCACCCCAGCCAACGCCCCCAACTCCACCACCACCCACTTCACAGGGGGCCTATCCTTCTCGCCCTCTCTCCTGGGCTCCTCCCTCGCCATCCTAGGCATCGTCGGCCTCACACTGCAAATTCTGC
>Ga0181464_1001616_pt2 | contig 10423 bp, 12 predicted proteins | sample InSIn2gowninarea_FD_119074 | JGI IMG/M metagenome (GOLD analysis project Ga0181464, IMG submission 119074) | Clean room microbial communities from NASA Spacecraft Assembly Facility at Jet Propulsion Laboratory, Pasadena, California, USA -... ...
TGGCGCAATTGATCCCGGTAATTGGCGCCCCGGTAGGAGCTGTAGTAAATTACCGGCTGATTACCAAACTAGGAAAAACTGCCATGGACTGAAAAATTAAAAGAGCAAGGAGCGATAGTGGTGCATGTAGTAAGCAGCAGCGCTTTCGCAAAAAAGGCTGAAGCTGCAGGATGTGACGCGGTAGTAGCAGAAGGATTTGAAGCCGGCGGACACAATGGAAGGGAAGAAACAACGACAATGGTTTTGGTGCCGGCGGTAAAAAATGCAGTGGCAATTCCGGTAATAGCGGCCGGTGGAATTGCAACCGGTCGACAAATGCTTGCGTCAATGGTATTGGGAGGAGAGGCTGTACAAATAGGCAGCAGGTTTGTTTGTTCTCATGAGGCATCTTCTCACATCTATTTTAAAAATGAGGTTGTGGCTGCCGGCGAAGGAGCAACTATGTTAAGTATGAAACCCGCAATGCCGGTACGATTACTTAAAAACAAGTTGTACGAAACGCTGAAAGCAGCCGAAGAACGCGGAGCAACAAAGGAAGAACTGCTGGCAATACTTGGTAAAGGACGCGCTAAAAAAGGAATGTTTGAAGGGCAACTAGACGAAGGCGAACTGGAGATAGGACAGGCCAGTTCATTGATCAATTCCATTGAACCTGCAGGTGAGATTGTAAATGAAATATGGCGGGATTTTAATTTAGCTTTGGAGCATCCATTAATTTAAGCACATGAGATTTAAAAAGGTACTGCTGTTGTTTGCAACAGCTTTGTTGTTTTCAATTGTTTTTGCGCAGGATAAAAAGCCGGCGATCATCAGCGGAATTGTAAAAGATTCTCGTACCAAATCGCCATTAATCGAGGCTGTTATCACACTCAGCTCTAATGCGTTTGAAGGTCAAAAATTTGCTTTAACCGACTCTACAGGAAAATACAGCGTAAGAAATTTGCCCGCCGGCATTTATACCATAGCGTTCGAAATGGAAGGATATGAAAAATTTACGCGCGATAGTATAGCCTTAAACGACGGAATGTCGCTGGGCGTTAGTTTTGAAATGGCAAGAGAAAGAAAACGTAATTCTGCTCCAAAACTTACGATTGCACCGAATGAAAATGGGAATTAATATTGATTTTAGATCCTGTTGTTAAATATCTTCTTTTTATTATTCCAGCCTTGTGGTTTTATGGCGTCATCCTTGCGTCGCAATCCGTTGATCTTCATAACATCCTGCATCTTTAGTTTCAACCGCAAAGACCTTAACGTCACATAAAACATGTTTTAGGCAAGCCCAGTAAAGGTTTATGAGTACAAGTGTGCGACGCAATGGTTGATTCATAAAGAACAAATGCCGGCTACATAAAAAAAACCGTAAGCTTTTGTGTTCTTACAATCAAACACAGAAACTTACGGCTAACAACTTAAAGTTAACAGCCCTTCTTAATTTTTTCTAAAGGTCCATTTCCACATCTCTTTCCAGGTGGCTTTTTTACCATACATTAAAATTCCTGTCCGGTAGATTTTTCCGCTCATCCATGCAACGAGCAAAAATCCGCCAACCAACAACAACATACTTAGTATTAGTTGCCAGTAAGGCACTGTGCCGGGAACACCAAACGGAATGCGCGCCATCATTACAATCGGCGAGAAAAACGGGATCATACTAGCCCAGGTAGCCAGGCTTCCCGACGGGTTTGTAATGGCATTGATCATTATGATGATGGAAATGATGATGGGCATGGTAATGGGCATGGATAAACTTTGCGCATCGTTCGCATCTTCGTTTACCGTACTGCCAACTGCAGCGAACAGCGAGGCATAAAACAAGTACCCGAATAAAAAATAAAAAAGAAAACAGCCAATAATCAACGGCCAATTAGCTTCTGAGGCAACATTTAAAATCTTATTGAATTCCTCTGCAGAACTTGTGGATGCATTCATTCCCGCTCCTGGCATTTGTTGGGTCGACTCCTGCGCCTGCTTCAAGGTTTTTTCAGGTAAGAGCGCACGGGAGGCTATCATCAATCCGGCGATTAATATTATCCAGATCAAAAATTGTGTTAGTCCAACGGCACCGATTCCTACAATTTTGCCGATCATTAACTGAAACGGTTTAACCGAAGAGATAACCACTTCTGCAATACGGTTTGTTTTCTCTTCCGTTACTCCGCGCATAACCATATTGCCGTAAATGAGCAAGGTTATATAGATAAGAAAACCGCTACCGTAACCAATGCCATAAGCCAGCCCGCTGTTTCCCTTTTTCACTTCAGAACCTTCACTATAAGTTTGTTCAATTTTAGCTGAACCTGCTTTTTTGCGCTCAGCCTCCAACTCTTTAATGTCGATGTCATATTTACTTTTCAGCAATTGGTTCTCAAGTGTCTCATTTATTTTTCGTTCCAGGTTTCCTGCTGCTATCAAACCGAATTGTTTTTTCGACTTTAACTTATAATCTCCGCTTCCATTGGCAGGTGCGTACAGTATAGCAGTATAACCTTTCGCCTGGTAGTTATTACTGTCAACTCCGGTTGGAAACTCAAATGTGATCGCCTCTGTGTTTTCAAGATTTCCTTTAAGTGACCCTGCGTTATCAATTACCGCAATCTTTTCCTGGTCGATATTTTTTACTGAAATAATTGTTACAGTAGTAATTAAACCGGCAAACAACAAGGGTGTGAGTATGGTGGAGAGTATAAAAGTTTTGTTCTTAACTCTTGTAAAATATTCTCTTTGTATAATGAGTAGTATCTTATTCATGTTCTGGATAATTAGTAGTTAAGTGAGTGTCGATTGAAGCTAAACCTTTTGAAACTGTCTTGCTGCTTTGGTTCCGTCAACCAGCCTTATAAAAACTTCGTTTAGCGAGGGTAGAATTTCATTAAAAGCCTCAATGGTACAATCTTCGTTGATGAAGTGCTGTAATACCTGGTTGCTGTTATTGCCGTCGTTTATTTTTACCGTTAGCTGATTTCCGTTTTGGTTTTTAATTTCAAAAGCGCTGCTATGGGTATTGAGTGGAATATTAGAAAGACTAAGCCGAAACAAATGCTCTTTAAAGTCCTGTTTGATGCTGTTTACTGTTCCATCTAAGATTTTTTTGCCTTGGTTTACCAAAACAATGTGATCGCAGATTTCTTCTACCTGTTCCATCCGGTGTGTGCTGAAAATGATGGTGCTACCTTTTTTAGTTAGCTCGTAAATTTCGTCTTTAATAAGATTAGCGTTCACGGGGTCAAGTCCGCTAAAAGGTTCGTCTAAAATAATCAGCTTGGGCTCGTGCAAAACGGTAGTTACAAACTGGAGTTTCTGGCTCATTCCCTTGCTCAGGTCTTCTACTTTTTTGTTCCACCAGCTTTCCATACCCAGGCGCGAAAACCAATATTTGATTTTCTCCATTGCATCCTTTTTGCTTAATCCTTTCAGTCGGGCGAGGTACAATGCCTGCTCACCAATCTTCATCTTTTTATACAAACCCCGTTCTTCAGGCATGTAACCGATCATTAACGTATCATTCAGCGGATCGAACTTTTTATTATTGAAGATGATTTCGCCTTCATCGGGGTAAAATATGCCGGTAATCATTCGCAGCAAGGTAGTTTTGCCGGCACCGTTCGGACCCAGCAATCCAAAGATTTGCCCCTCTTCAATTGAAAAACTGATATCGTCTACCGCCTTTTGTGTAGCGTAATATTTTTTTAAGTTCTTAAGTTGTAACAGGTGCATGTTGATGATTGAAATGATTAAGAATTAGAAGATTTCTTAAGTTATTAACTACATGAGCTGTAAATATAACGGTCTAAAGTTCATTATAATTACTGCGTTTCATTTTTTATTGCAATCCGGTTTCGTTTTGCCAATACTGAAAAAGATGGTGCGGGTAGATTTGTTGTACAAGTGAGTGATCCGCCACGGCGGACACAGCACAACGATGTTGAATTAAAAAACAGAAGCTTGCCACAAAAAATTCTTAACCAACGGCATTGATTTTAATTAAATAATTTAGCCTCGAATCCTACGCAAAATGAAAATAATTAAAAGAGGCTTATTTGTTTTTTCGCTTTCCGCACTGTTACTGATTACCACGGGTTGGGGATTTCTTGCACACAAAACTTCGCATCAGCTTGCGGTATATCAACTGCCAAAGAAGATGCAAAAATTCTTTTACCGAAACATGGACTCACTTGTGGCAAACGCTGTTCGTCCGGATCTTCGCCGCAGCACTGATTCTACCGAGGACACAAAACATTTTATTGACCTGGAAGCTTTTGGAGATTCAGCTGCTTACAAACTTCCTTTGTATTGGGAAGAAGCGGTTAGAATGTATACAAAAGACACGTTGCTTAAGTACGGTTATGTGCCCTACCACATTATCTACATGAAGAATAAACTGACAGAAGCTTTCAGGCAGCGAAACGCCGACAGCATACTTTTTTACGCTGCAGATCTCGGACATTATATTGAAGACGCCAATGTTCCCCTGCACACCTCGCTTAATTACGACGGGCAGTTGACCAACCAAAAGGGCTTGCATAGTTTGTGGGAAAGTACTGTTCCTGAGCTGGAATTGACGAATTACAACCTCTCGTCAAAGCATAAAGCGAAATACCTTGCTCATCCCGAAGAAGAGATTATGAACACGATCAGGAGAACGAATAGCCTGTTGCCTGATGTTTTTGCTAAGGAGAAAGAATTGTCGGCTACGTTTGCTGATACCGCGAAGTATGTAGTGAGACCTTCACGAAATGGCGGAACTTACAAAAGTTATTCACCTGCGTTTGCTAAAGCGTACGCTGCCAGTTTAAAAAATACTGTAAACGATCAATTGATACATGCGTCAAACCTTGTTGCCGATTTTTGGTACACGAGTTGGGTCGATGCCGGAGCACCTGATTTGAACGACCTTATACAGCCGCCTTATACAAGGGGAGACAAAAAAATGTTCAGGAAAACTTACAAGTCTTTCCGGAAAAACAAGCTTATCAGCGATAGTTTGTTAATAGCAAAACAACCTTATCGTGCAAGAAAGGCTGCGGAGTAAATGAGTTTTTATTAGCCCGTCCAAAGAATATCTATTAAGCAGCCGTTGCGTCGCACACTTGTACTTTTTTGCTTGTTTTGCATCGCTTAAACCGTACTACCTGCCGCCCGTTTGGCTGTAAACAGAACGCCATGATTTTGCTTCCTACGCATGGTTTTGTTTTTGATAAGATTAGGGAAGAAGTGGTATGGGTCATGGGGACATACTTTTGGTTCAACAGCTTCTGTTTTAACAAAGAACAAAAAAGACTTTTATGGCGTTTGAAGTGAATATTGCAGGTGAGGTTATAACATTAAGAAATGCAGTTACAAATGCATCCGTAGAAGTTTTTACTTTTGGCGCTTTGCTAAACGCATTTAATGTTCCCTTGAACGATACGCAGATCAATGTAATCGATGGATTTTCAAGTCTTGCAGATGCGAAAGAAAACATTACGCCATTTTTTAAAAGTGCAAAGTTGTCTCCGTTTGTATGTCGGGTGAAAAATGCCAGATACAAGTTTGGCGAGAATACCTATCAGCTTTCAAAATATTCTTCCCGGGGAAATGCTATTCACGGTCTATTATTCAATGTTGTTTATTCAATAGGTGAACACAAAAGCGATAATAATGGTGCTTATGTAAAACTGGAATATTTGTACAACAATTTGGGCGAAGGATATCCATTTCGTTATAAATGCGAAGTAGAATATACACTTACCGAAGGAAATGCTTTAACCGTAAAAACAACGATCACAAACGAGGACGAACAATTGATGCCGGTTACCGATGGATGGCACCCCTACTTTACTTTAGGAGATCGTATTGACGAATATCAGGTTGAGTTTCAGAGTAAAGAAATGCTGCTGTTTGATGATGAACTGATACCAACAAGAGAAATGGTGGGTTACGAAGACTTTGGTTCGTTGAAAGAATTTGGTCCTACTTTGTTTGACAATTGCTTTACCTTGAATTTTGCCGAGTGCCAGCCAATGTGTGTGGTGAGGAATCCCGCAAAAAAAGTGCAACTCGAAATTTATCCTGATCCGTCTTACCCATATCTTCAGATTTATACTCCAGACCATCGTAAAAGTATTGCAATAGAAAATTTAAGCGCAGCACCTGATGCCTTCAATAATGGTATCGGTTTGAAAGTACTTTCGCCGGGAGAAACAGCTTCTTTTTCAACAAAATTTATTGTCAGATCATTATAATTTATACATATGTCAGCAGAAACGATTGTAGAAAAGTTTGCGGAAAAGTTTGGAAATACGCCACGGTTATTTTTTTCTCCGGGAAGAATAAACCTTATTGGTGAACACATAGATTATAACGACGGCTATGTAATGCCGGCGGCAACAGATAAAGGACTTTGGTTTGCTGTTGCTCCAAACGCAACTGACACCGTAAATTTTTACAGTGTTGATCTTGATGAGTCCTATTCAACACCTTTGTCAGTAATTGCTCCTGTTCCCGGATGGCAGAATTATTTGCTTGGAATAATTGACCAGGTGCAAAAAAGAGAATTGACAATACACGGTTTCGATGTAGCCTTTGGAGGCAACCTGCCCATCGGTGCCGGAATGTCTTCTTCAGCAGCAATTGAAGGCGGACTACTTTTTGCGCTGAACGAAATATTTGAACTGCATTTGCAGAGAACTACCATGGCAACCATTGCCCAAAAAGCGGAACATACTTTTCCCGGTGTAAAAGTGGGTATTATGGATATGTTTGCCAGTTTGATGGGCAAACAGGACAACGTAATACTGTTGGATTGTGTTACCCTCGATTATCAATATTTGCCTTTGAAATTAGACGAATATTCGCTGGTACTTATTAACACAAAAGTGCATCACTCGCTGGCAAGTGGCGAATACAATGTCCGTCGCCAGCAATGTCAGGAAGGTTTTGCCATTTTGCAGGAAAAGTTACCACATGTAAAATCCTTCAGAGATCTGAAACCCGAAGATGTAAAACAACATAAAGACGCATTGACCGAAGTAGTTTATAACCGTTGTTTGTTTGTAACACAGGAAATTGAACGAACACAAAAAGCGGCAGAATATTTAAAAGCAAACAAGATTGATGAGTTCGGTGACCTGATGTTTGAAACACACCAAGGCTTAAGTGAGTTGTACGAAGTAAGTTGTCCTGAATTGGACTTTTTGGTGAATCAAGCAAAAGATCACCCTTCAATAGCCGGTAGCCGGGTAATGGGTGGAGGATTTGGAGGTTGCACGATCAACCTAATTCACGAGAAAGACTGGGCAGCAGTGGTAAAAGAAATTACTGACGCGTATAAACAGGAGTTTGATATTGAACCGGAAGTATATGATGTAATCCCGAGCGATGGAACATATGAAGTGATTGGAGGGTGACCAATTGATTACTACAATCAATAAACAAATTTATTATAGAAAAGAGAAAACCCGCCTGCAATGATACCGGGATTTTTTATCATGTGCATTTAGATCTTATCTTTTCGAATTAGAACACTTTTCAACGAACAGCCCACTTCTTCAAGTTTTTCGACCTCTGGGGCGTATTTTGATTTAATGAAACACTTTATAGATGAAAACTTATGAATGGTAATGCCATGGTTTTGGGTCATAATTAAAATTTTATTAATAATCCCATTCCGCTGGAGGTAAGTCCGATACTGTAAGTAGTCCTTAAATTGTCCCTGTTTGTCGAGGTAAGATTTGTGTTATAAGTGTCGACTGCTAATTTCGTTTGCTTTTCATAGATATTGTGAATGGGAATAGAAATCAGTCCCAAACCAGCTCCAATACCTGCTACAACCCAACGCGGGTCTTTTCCTGCAATAAAAAAAGCAAGTGGTCCGCCTATCATAACTCCACCTACGCAACCCACCACAGTAGAAAATGAATTGTTCGAACTCGCTTTTTTTATTAGCCGGTAAGCTTGCTGATCGTTCTTCATAACTTTTACAAGGTGACCTATCTTCAGTGTTTCACCATTTTTACTATACCTCAGTCCCCCGGAAGTTCTTGTTATTTCAATCCTGTCGGGAGAAATTTGAGCAAGCAGCTGGCAAGAAACAAAAAGTGTTAGAAATGTAACAAACAGGCTTTTTAACATAAACAAGTATCGGAATAAAAAATCAAAACGGAAGATATCTATAAAAATCGAAGACATGAAAAGCGGGTGAAAATAAGATCACCTTACATTCTTAATACATTTTCAAGGTAGGATATAAAAAAATCCCGGCACAAAGGTGACCGGGATCTTTATTAATAGTTGTACGTCTTTATCCTAAAGCAACTCTTTTAAACCCAATCACTTTCAATTCAGAATCGATGCTTTTTAGATAATCAGCAACGGTTTTGCTGTTGTCTTTTACAAAAAGCTGAGCAGCCAATGTGTTTTCCTTGAAGAAGGCATTCAATTTACCGTCGGCAATTTTTGCAATCATCTCGCTTGGTTTGCCAGCCATTTTAGGGTCAGCGGCAATTTGTTCGGTAACGATGCTTCTTTCTCTTTCTACAGTTTCAGCAGAAACAGCAGAAGGATCTACAGCCAATGGATTCATAGCAGCAATCTGCATTGCAACGTCTTTGCCTGCTTCCTCAGCTTCTTTGTTCAATCCTACTAAAACACCCATACGGTGTGCACCATGAATGTAAGATGCAACGTAAGGAGCTTCAATTCTTTCGAAACGGCTTACAGCGATTTTTTCACCGATAGAAGCAAGTTTATCGTTGATCATATCAGAGATCTTTGCTCCGTTAACCGTAACCTCGTTTAGTTCTTCAGCACTTTTTACATCGTTGCCGATTGCAGCATCAGCAATGCTGGTAGCGAATGCAACGAAATCAGCGTTTTTGCTTACGAAGTCAGTTTCGCAAGAAATGGTAAGAACGATACCAACTTTGTTATCGAAAGTTGTACGTGCTACTACCACACCTTCTTTTGCTTCGCGGTCGCTACGTTTTGCAGCAACTTTCTGTCCTTGCTTGCGTAACCAATCGATAGCTGCTTCGAAATCGCCATTTGTTTCGGTAAGCGCTTTACGGCAATCCATCATGCCGGCACCAGTTGCCTGGCGTAGCTTATTAATATCCTGCGCAGTAATTGTCATAATTAAACCCCCAACCCCTAAAGGGGAGTAAAACCCAACCCTAAAGGGAGTTTTTTTTATTTTTAAAAATATTGCCCCTGCCTGTTACAGTAGAGGCTTTTTGAATTTGAACACTTCAGTAGCGATAAGCCGTACAAGTGTGCGACGCAACGATGATAAATAGAAATATTAAAGCAATGGCTCAAAAATCTTCTCTTCTTCTTCACTTACTACTTAATACTTACTACTTATAACTTGCAACTATCGTGGACCACCAGGACCACTTGGTCTGCGGCTTGCACCACCCGGAACACGACGTTTTGGAGCTTGTCCGCCACGAACTTTCCCGCCACGTGCAGCTTCGGCTTCTGCTTCTGCCTGTAAACGTGCAGCTCTTTTTTCAGCATCATTATCAACATCTCCTTCAGCCTCATCATCTTTTGCAGCATGGCGTTCGGCAAGACCTTCGGCAATGGCAGCAGCAATGTAATTGGTTACGATAGCCACAGATTTAGTAGCATCGTCGTTGGCAGGAATTGAGAAGTCAACTTTGTTAGGATCACAGTTGGTATCGACCATCCCAAAAGTTGTGATGCCCAAACGTTTAGCTTCAGCAAGCGCGATATGCTCGTGCCCGATATCAACCAGGAACAAAGCAGCCGGGGCACGACCCAATTGAGCGATACCACCAAGAACTTTTTCCATTTTTTCTTTATCACGGGTAAGCGTTAAACGCTCTTTTTTAGTAAGGCTTTCAGCGCTACCGTCGCTCAGCATTTTTTCAATGCTTTGCATTTTCTTCACGCTCTTACGAACGGTGTTGAAGTTGGTAAGCATACCACCTAACCAACGCTCGGTTACGAAAGGCATGTTGATCTTCTTAGCAGCTTCGGTTACAATTTCTTTAGCTTGTTTTTTAGTAGCAACAAACATGATCTTTTTACCGCTTTTTGCTATGCTTTTCATTGCAGCAGCCGCTTCCTGTAAACCTTCTACAGTTTTGTTAAGATCAATGATGTGAATACCTTTTTTCTCAGCGAAGATGTAAGGCAACATCTTTGGGTTCCACTTCTTCTTCAGGTGACCAAAATGTACACCGGCCTCCAGAAGCTGCTGTTGTAGTGAAGTGTTATTTTCCATTTTCTTGATTGTAATTAAGTATTGTAAATATTTTTAGCTGTAAGCCTTAAGCTGCAAGCTGCAAGCAAAAACCAGATGGCTTGTAGCTTGAAGCTGACGGCTTGTAGCCTTCTTTATCTCTTACTGAACTGGAAGCTCTTTCTTGCTTTTTTCTTACCTGGTTTTTTACGTTCAACACTTCTTGGGTCACGT
>Ga0181464_1001921_pt1 | contig 10419 bp, 11 predicted proteins | sample InSIn2gowninarea_FD_119074 | JGI IMG/M metagenome (GOLD analysis project Ga0181464, IMG submission 119074) | Clean room microbial communities from NASA Spacecraft Assembly Facility at Jet Propulsion Laboratory, Pasadena, California, USA -... ...
ATTCATCTTTCTAGCAGCCTATAATGGTTATCTCTCTCTACCATTAAGGTCAACCAACGATTTCTCCTTGGTGGCATCCTCAATAGCCCTCTTTGAACCTTGGAGGGCTCATAGAAGGAAGCACTACCAAAAGCAATTTAATTAATGTGGTTCCTCCTTGATATGTTAAAGAGTTGGGTTCAATCCAAGTGGTAGACAATTAACTCCTTAGTGTGCTAGTAAATGTCCATGACTAAAGAGTTATTTGTGTTTCTTCTTCTAAAGGAACATGTGTGTAGAATGAAGTGACCTAGTTTTTCATGAGGTCCAATTTCCGGGGACTTAGTTAAGTTATCCAATAACATATATATATTTTCCAATATTCCAATGCCCAAAATGGGCTTCAAGGACTTCTGCAGGCGGCAGGACTCGTTGGTAGTAGCGAAGAATATCATCCTTAACTCTAGGGATGCGTTCACGATGCATTTCATTATTCATCTGTACTATCTGTTAGTTTGTTTTCTAATTCCGAGAAGTTTGTTATGTGAATCGAGATAATGAGATTCTTATTTTATTCCCGTCCGAAGTTCATCGTCGGCCGTGATACCTTCGCTTCAACGTACCCTAAATAGGCTGTAAATTTGCTCAGAAAATAACGGAAATTTCCTTATGATGTTGATCAAATGTGAGAATTTTTTGGAAATTTGGATAGTTGTGGAGTTTCAAAATGATAAATAAGTTAAGAATTTCCACCCTAAAAATCAAAATTAAAAAACAAAATTCGAGCACTCCTGCCCTCAATCTTTTTATTAAAAAAATAGTCATCTTCAGCAAAGTTTTGGCTCTCCCGCCAAATTTGCCCCTCTGTAAACATCGCCGGTTGTACGATCATAAAACTTTATTAACCCATTAAGTTTGACGGTGCTTTTCATGGAAATTGTGGCAGCGCTGGCGTTATTCATATTCATAAATAGATATCAAACTCTGGGTGACAAACTTCCCATCAATTCTATTTGATCTTTTTTCAATAAACAACATTTCTCCGTCTTTATCATTGAATACTGAGAATGTGGGCCTCCTGAGAATGTGGGCCTCCTGTTCATATCCCAGAGGGACCCGGAAATACCTGTGTTGGTGCAGGTCTAGCCCGAAATCTGTACCTGTAGTCTATCTATATGTACTCGTACTTGTCATTGCACATCACAGATCATCACAAAGTCCACAAAAAGTGTATCAAAATTGCAATTGTACAAGAAATAATACTTATAACAGCTACTCCGTGGTGGTGGGGTATAGCATTGTTGCAATGGTATTGCACGTCACAAATTAAAATGTGATGCAGATTTTAAGAATTCTTTTTGTATTGCAACTTAGTGTAATCCATAACTAGTAGCACCCATGATATATCTTAGACCCCTCTTATCTACTTTCTAGAATAAGTCATGTGGTTCTTACATGTATGTGGAAACTAATCCAACTACATAGGATATGTATGAAGTAGAATGAGTAAGCTATAAAATACTCCCAATCAATCGATATATAATGGAGTTGGCTTATTCTATATAACCACAATCCTCTAACTTAACTCTTAAAAGAAAAGTAGGAGTTTCCTTACAACTAGTCATTTAAAAATTTATCAATAATGCTAGTATCATATCTAGACTAAGTCAACTTGATCCCTTTATCATCTTAGAAGATATCAAGATCAATAAAGTGCAAAAGCAATCCCATACCAATCAAGGAGAACCTATCACATAGAGTGGACTTAAGTATTGAAATACAAGCGATTGAACTCCTTGTGATAAAAAGAGCATATACATAAATTAATATAAGAAAAAAAAATCTTTCAATATGACCATATTAGGATTAGAGATAAATCTTTGAAAAACTCTAGAGAGAAAATATCAATCCAACATAGCATACCAAGCTCATGTTTTCTTTTGAAGACCATATATTGATTTTGTCAATCTACAAACTAAGAATAGATCTTGCATATATCTCTATGCCTGATCCATGTAGTTCCCATCTTCAAAGTCTATTGGAATTCATTCTTAACATAAATTTTACGTGATTCATGCTTACCAATCACTATAGTAGCTAGAGACAAACAAATAATGTTTATCTTAATTATTAGTGCAAAGGTATCCTCATAATCAATCCCCTTAGAGAGAAAGTAATAATTATATTTTAAAATAATTATGTGCGATAATAATTTACTTCTACAAGCCCACATACATCTAAAATGTTCCATATTTGGAGGAAGAGGTACCAATTCCCAATTGGTGTTCTCCATTAGAGAATTGTACTCCTCTCCGATAGGGACTTCCAAGTGTGATTCCTTTTAGCCTTTGAATATGTATAAGGGTATGGGAAAAACATAAAATAACAATAGTTATCACATGATGGTTAGATATGATTAAGGCTTTAGAAATAGTGACTTGGTTGTCTATGTATTAGTGTGATCACCTACAAGATCTCTAACTACCTAAAGTATTTTGTGTACCCATCGAGGCCCCTACTCTACACCTGTGAATGTTGCCTACTATTTTGAAATATTAGAATCTTAGATTTGGTTATAATTTTGATAGGAATATATATCATTGATATCCTTCACAAGTGGGGGTGTATAGGGTGAAGTAGGATGGTCTAGAAGCGCTTGCTAGGAACCCTTATTGATTCTAACACTTATCTCAATGAACATGATATCTCATGAAGAGTCTAATAATATGTATATATTAAATACCTCTATATATCTCATTAGTTTCAACTCCCTACTCCAGGGAGCCATATCCATCCTCTTATTATAGGGAATCATAGCTAATGTTCGGGATCTAAAAACTTCAAAGTGAGCAACATTTATATTATTCCTTGTAAATATGTCAAAAAATATCATATTTTTTAATGATTTATGTGGAACTTGTTGACGATTCTGTGCCTACCCACATTCAGGGGATCTCCCTAATATGAAGTGCCAACTAGACCTCACACTGTTTGGAGTAGGAGTCCCAACAGTGGGTGGTAATGTAATGCCTTAATTGCAAAAATGCGCGGAGGTATGTATGCTAAAATTGGGTAAGAGAAAGTGTGTGACCTTGAAGTGAGTCAAGTGCGATGCATGAAGGTTCCAACACATGAAGGGAAAAGGAAGTGCACACCTTGGAAGCCTATAATAGTATGCAACTAAGATGTGAAATAGTCCACAAGTTAAAGTGATGAGTTAATCGAACAACACGCATTCAACAAGATTCATAAAAATGCAAACAAAATAGTTCATAAGCATATGCGTAAGTTAGATAACATACATTGCCAATAAAAACAAGACTAGTCCTATTATATTAATAAAATATGCATGAAATAGTTCTCACATTGATTTTATTATTATAGGTGGAAGTTCCATCTATACATACACAATTGATGACCACTAGCCCCAATAGTGGAACATTACAGTTAAGAAGACCTGCTCCTCCAAAGAAGTATACTCGCTCTACGCAATGGAGAAGACAAATCTCTTCATAATACTTCCAATCTATTTCTAAGCCTAAGTCGATACGTAGCCAAAATATTAGCTCCCAAAAGCTCGTTTTATGCTTTATGAGGTACTATTTATAATAAGAGGGGGTGACTCTTCAACTCCCCTTTATGAATTTTGGAGTAGCCTCGTGACTATTCAACTTCTTCACAAAATGACACATTACATTACATGATGACTTTTCATATTCCAATATTGAAACTTGGAATTTCACTTACATCATAATTACAAATAATATTACATTTTCCACTCATACCCATATAAGAAAAAATAGGGTAGAGACAACCTAACAAGATACAACACTATGATTCTGAAGCTTGGGAGAAGTCCAAATCAACAAGCTCCACTTGCTGCTTCTTGATCACATACTGGTGGCAAGCTTGGTACAATGTGATGGTGTCTCGAAAGTGCTTAATGATGTCTTTCTGAAAGTGGACTCTAGCCTCCATGGCATCTGTGTACACTATCTTGGAACCTGTGTCCAAATCGTTCTGAAGCATGGGAAGTATTGTCTTGACCTTGACAAGACCACTAATGTACTTCAATGTTATGTGTGTTCAAATCCAAGTCTTCCTTGGTGGCTTCTTGTCTTAGTTACTCCAAGTGCTCATTGATCTCCTCTCAAACTTTATTATTGGGTTTAGCATCAGTGAGGGAACTGATTGATGGGATATGGGGTGTTCTCACCAAGACATGCAAACTACTGTACAACCACACATATGAGGCCTATGTGTTGTCGATGAATGAGGCGAGCTACTCATTTTTATGAATCAACATTCGAACCTTCACTTTTTCCAACTCTTCCTGTGGCTTGATCTTCTTAACTAAGTAAAGCGAGGTCCCCTTGTACCATATTGTCCACTATTGTACATAGGTGATGGCAGTATGTGTTTTTTTGAGAGATTTAACAGCCTCTTTGCTTCATTGCTATAGGCCATGCACACAGACAACTACTTTACCCATGGTGACAAATTCATTATAGAGCTTCTGCATGGTTTCTCCAAGTGTCTATACTTCAACAAGTATCGTTGTCCTCATCTCCTCCAATGCAGAAACTGCATTTTTCACTATTTCTCGGAATTGTTCTGCCTGTTGCCTAGCAGTCTGCAAGTTATTTTCTAGTTGTTCATTCTTGGTTGTCAGATGCTGAACATTTGATATTGTTTCTCTTGCATAGGCCAAGCTCGCTTCGGTAATGGAAGTTGGATGCTCCCTTCTCTCACACTATCACCCTTTCCTTGATGAATGCAGGTGATATGTGATCATTTGGAAAGTGCTTCCTTCACGCTTGTATAATCCTCTTCTGGAACTAATCAAATGATAGATTGTACATATCCATGACTAGATCATCATGAAGGAGAATAACATCTCCTTACTCACTCAATGTTAGCTTTGCAACTAGAGGTGGTGGAGGCTGAGGGATTTCCTATGGTGCTTTCGGCATTAGGTAAACATATTCATTCCATGGATCCTATTCCAACTCAATTTTTGTCACTTCTATCAGTTGTTCAATCTTATAAGAAAGAACATGATCATGCATATGTTCACCTTCCTCCTCATCTATTCATTGTTCTAGTTCTTCAACCTGTATCGACACTATTTCCTTTGTCATCACGCCTTGCCTTTGTTATTCTTCCTACTTTTGTGTCTCTTCTCGTTCTCTCTTCCTCAACTCCCATTCTTCCATCACTTGTTGCTCCCTCTGTGCTTCCACTACCAAATATTCCTTTGTGATAGTAGGATCTACCATCATTTTGCAACTATGCTCTTCATCTCGATCGTCAATAATCTTCCTCTTTCCCTTGTCCTGCACACAATTGTTGTCTTCTTCTGCTATTGTTGTTTCTTCTGGGGATGTTTTTTTTCCATGGAGGAGCCTTCCAAGTCCTCACTATACTAACCGGCTCATTGAGTCTAGAGGCATTGTAACAATACCTCCAAGGATCTTCCTCTAGCCAATGAAATTCCCTGCTAATCCACGGAAATTAGACTCTCGTATAGTGGTCCTTACAAATAATGTGGGGATCATATGGATTAAATTCCTTTGTGCTGAAGTTGAATTTCACTATGTCCTTAGGCTCAACATATACATCTTTCAATTTCTTAATCTCATATAATTTGTTATGTAAAGGAAGAGTGGCCATGGTGATTTCTTCTTCCTATGTAGTCCTACTAACAACCCTATAGCGAGGTTGTATGATACTTCTTGCATAATCAGTTTGTCAGTTGCATATATTGGTAATACATGCAGAGGCTTCTCTCCACTAAACATTGTGATGAAGGTGCCACCTCGTGAGGCATACCAATTGGCCATGTCTATTATTGCTTCCATTGCTTCTAGGACATGAAAGGTGGATCTTGCTCAAATATAATCTTGTATAGTAGGATGAGAAAGTGGTTAGTTAACCTTGCAATCACTCCTCGATAATTGTAGTCAGAAAGAAACTTGCAATAGATGTTCACAGTAGTCTCTCACAGTGTCCATGTCTAGTTCATGCTAGGGAACTATTGTTGTGTACAAATTGCATCCAGTAAGCACACAGACATATAGAACCTTGCTTGCTCATTCTTGGGTGGATTCTGATCCTTAGCCACATGGGACTTAAATTGTTGAGCTAGAGGATCCAACTAGTTGAATGGCCTCGCATCATTCACTAGTTGGTCCTGTAAGACTAGCCATGCTTCAGGGAAGGATTTTGTGCTCTCTTAACCATATATTATATAAGTAAAGAGGATCAAGAATTGGTAATCCTTCTTGAGGGGCTTTGTCTTGTCAACATGGTTGGGTGTTTTCTCAAACTTTGATGGATATTTCACACAAAACTTGACAATGTCACCTATATTCACATAGCTATGGGTGGCATAGAAGAGTGGGTCAATGCACTTCACCGACTCAGGCAAGTGATACATCTACTGAAAGTCTTTTTCCCTAAGGGTGGAAATATTCTTCCCACTAGCACTGTTGAATGTCATAGTATGTTCATCTATATGTGAGACAATATAATGCCAACCTAAGCTGACTTTACCCACAGTATGCATATAAAATGCATAATCTCGTTTGTCCTAGGAATTCCAATTACCATGTCTAGTCAAACCTTCATAAATTAAGGTTTAAGGCCCCTTAATTAAATCTCATGCAAAAACATTATAATTAACTATCCATAGTCTTAAAATTTAATAAAGCCTTTCGAGTGGAACTTTATTCACCCTTCCTAAAATTTTCTTAATTCTTAATCCCACACGTATTAACCATACCCTCTTAACTCTGGTCTCGGCTTAACTCAACGTTAACCACAACGTGGTCCTAGACTTGGTTAAACTCGACTTAACCTTTTAATTCATTAATCCCAATTTATTTCTATTATAATTCTCCTATAATAGAAATATAACATAAACTGCTCTTAACCTTACCTTTCCTTGTCCTTTTCACATTTCACGATGCTCACCTTTATCGCATTCAGCCTCCACCATTGATTTCACTCCATCAGATCAATGGTTGTCGCGTCGTATCGCCACTTAAACCCATTCATCCGCCGAAACTCAAATGAACTTAACTTGTGTTGATAAACTTCTTGGGTCTGCTTAAGCCCAAGCCTTTATCAGCTTCAATCTCCGCCGTTGATCTCACCCTTCAATCTGACAGTTGATGATACACCCGAGCATCGCACATCACAAATCACATTTTCTTAAGGCCAAGGTTCATCCACTCATGAAATATTGCGATGCGAAACTAATCGGCGATCCCCCACCATTGATCAAAGCACACTTGATCCAACGGTTAATAGTGATATCAGGTGAGGCACTTGCACGAGGATTACCCACCATTACGAAGCCAATAAGGAATATAAATATTTGATCTATAAATGTTCGGGTCTGGTTTTGAAATTAGTGTTGGATCACTTTATGATCCGATATCCATTGTATATAAAAGGCCATTAAATCTATGACTTGCGGGACTTCAACTAGCACAAGGATTAAAAAACCTTAAGCCCCACAGTTAACTATGATCTATGTTGGGCAGCAGATCCCCCCATAATAGGTTTTGGGGCATAAAGCCCAAGTTTTGGTCAATGTAATGTAAAGACGCTGCAAAATGTGGGTGCGGAGTGTGAGAGTCTAGGGTTGTTCGCCCTAAAATAATGTAATTTAATATAGAATGTCTCAGCCTATAAATAGAGTGAGGCTCTAAGTGTAAAAGGAAGTTTTAGCTTTGAGAAGTAATATGGGTTTTTGGATGAGGAATTTGCTCTGAGTCTGTAAGTCTGAGTCTTGGGTCATAGTAATAGTAAGAGGCCCTACAGCTGAGCACGTAGAGGCCTGGTAGAGTTCACAGCTATGTGTGTGAATCCCTGTAGCTGAGTGTGCAAGGCAGAGTTGGTATTGTACTTGGACAGAGAATTAATAAAAGATAAGTTGATTATGAAATATTGTGTGTTTATACTCCTGTTATGTTTATGCATCTTGATTAATAAGAATATTGGGTATATGCAATTAAGTTAAGATCTATAATAATAACATAGTAAGGATAAAGGATCTAGACAACACCTCTTCGTGCTCTTCATAGAGCTGCGTGAAAGCAGTCGCACAAGTTGCAAAGGACAGACAGTTGCACGGAGTAGCGTAATCACGCAGGATAGGTCCGCGAGCTTCCCAGACTTCATCAAGACATCTCTAGGGTGCGGAAACCTAGTTCCAACACCCTCCCATACAACCTAAGGTGAGATCTCAGTCCCCACAATGCAAAATATTGTCGAAAGGGCTGGTAGTACCGGGATTTGCTTGGCTAAACTCACTGCTAAACCTGGGTCAAGCCCCATGTAGCCTGCATATGGTTCCGTTGTTGGGACCAGGATCTTCCTAAGGGATATTTGATGTCATGCCACTGGAACCCAACAAAGAAGGAAATTGAAGAGTGGTTAGACAAGAATCTTGACGAGTTCGTGACACAGGAAAACATAACTCTCCAGGCATCCAAGAAAAGGTGGTTGAATCACTACTTGTATATGAAAATCCACAAGATCTTCTTCACATCCTTTCCTTCTGAACTATATGAGTGGATCATGAGGTTAGCTGACAGTGACGGAAGATGTAAGTTCGACCAACTGATAATGTGGACTTCGGAGTTAGTGCACAGATTAGAGGCATCAGAAGATAAGATCACATGAGCTATGGACCATTGGCTCGACCAGATAATAGGGGGATTTATCATTGAGTTTGCAGTAGATACGACCATGAATTATAGTGAAGCAGAACAACGTTTTCTTAAGGGACCGTGAGCTAAGTACATTAAATCATTGAATACTTGGATTAAGATGTTGTTATGTGAAAAGTGGGTTATGTGAATACATTAATGTTTGGAATGACGCGCAGTGGAAATATCTACAAAGGTACCGAGGGATTAGGAAATAGTCCCTTAATTTCACCTTCGTGAGAGAGTGAGGAAGAGCTCGCTCGGGTTTCCTCGAGAAGTGCGGTCAGTTTGATAAGGCAGCACATTCTGCAGTTATCACCTCCACCTATGCCATCACTCGCATCACCTACTTCACCTCCATATTCACCCACCCGACCTCCACCAAACCCGCAGTTCATCTTGGTGAGCGTAATCAAGCTACTCGTATTAAGAGGAGTAGGGAATGAGGATCTGAACCAGTTCTTGTTTATGGTAAGAGAAATGTGGGAAGCACAAGGCGTCATAGACGAAAACATTAAGAAGGCCACATTGGTGAGCATGCTACAGGATCACGCACTGACATGGTATATCAAGCACTCTAATGATCACCCAAATGCAAGAATAACAGAGATCTAGAATGCGGTGAATAGAGCATTTAGCTAGCCGAAATTAGAGACACAATCAATCATTGGATTTAAAGAAATCGCGATGCTTCCAGGTGAGACCCCCTGGGATCTGGATCAGAGGCTGATGAGGCTAATATGACACTAACAGATGTGCAACACCACTCATGGTTTATGGCATCTTTGACACCACACCTGAGGATGGCGTTGTTACAGCAGAAGCTTTCAACCCAGGCTGAAGCATTGGAAATGGTGATGAGGTTGCATGAAACACCGATACAAGATCCGAGGTTGGGAGTCCAACAAATCCACATGCAACTACAAAATCTGTGCTTAGAGAGGCAGATTTTGAAGTAGGATAGGGTGCCACGGCTAGAGGTGCGCAAAGAAGTGTGGTGCTTAAAATGCAAAGGCCACGATCATGACAAAGACCATTATCCAGTATTCGTGAACTACTTGGCAGGAGGGTGACCAATGCCATTGAGACCAAAGGCATAGGTAGGGTCAAGTGTGGCACCCATGCTACGATGCATAATCTGTCAAATAGGAGGAAAGCACATGACGGATAACTGTCATTTGTTGTAGAAGTATACACAGACTCCCCAACCACTGTTTTGTAATTTTTGTAGATCAATGGGCCATGATGAGCATACTTGTCGTAGCTACGAGTTAATGATGGAGCGGAACCTAGCATATAGAATGAAGACAGAAATGCAAGGCCTCGACCCAACCGCGGAGATGGTATAGGCTGGAATTTAGGGCCAAGGTTGAGGATAAGGAGGAATGGGACCAGAAGGGGGCCACAGACAGTTAATTTGTTACAATTGTGAAGGAATAGGGCAGTACACCCATGATTGTACCAACCTGATGAGAGTATCTTGTTCACACTATGCTCCATTTGATCATGAAGCAGTAGGTTGTCCTACATTGATCACACAGATGCACAAGAAAGGAGTACTTCATCCTATTGTGACTCAAAATATTCAAATGATGAGGTTTGAACTGTGCGAAGAAGACCCAAATGTGAATATAGTGCTCAGAAGCGGTGCGACTACAGGGGAAGATAAGGGGAAGTAGCCTGAGGAAGATACATGGGTTCGTAAGGCTCCTACAAATTT
>Ga0181464_1001812_pt2 | contig 10415 bp, 9 predicted proteins | sample InSIn2gowninarea_FD_119074 | JGI IMG/M metagenome (GOLD analysis project Ga0181464, IMG submission 119074) | Clean room microbial communities from NASA Spacecraft Assembly Facility at Jet Propulsion Laboratory, Pasadena, California, USA -... ...
AAACGAAGAAGACTAAGTATAAATTTGGCAAAAGGGTTTGTACATGCAGAAATATATAATAAAAGCGTAGTTTTTAGCTTTTTTATAAGTAAAAAGCATACATTTAAAGAACTGGAATTTTAGTAGTTTCAGAACTCCCAGATGGAAGGATGGCTATTACGGCGGAAATGTTTACGCATATTCATAATAAAAGCCAAGGACAGGTATACAATAATAGGAGAACCAAACGTTAGAAACGAACTATAAATAAAAAATAATCGTATGCCGCAGATAGAAATTCCTAGCTTTTCTCCTAAACGGGTGCAAACACCGAAAGCCTGCTTTTCAAAGAAATATTGAATTTTTTGCATAAACAAAACTAAAATTGCAAAAAAACGTTGGTTGAATTTAACTTCTTTATACGCAATTTACAAAAAAAGTGTCATCAAAATTGTATTAATTTTAATATACTTATAATTTCGCAACCAAATTCCAAACGCAACTTAAACAAATTGAGACCATGATTCGAACTAGAAGTTTACTATCTACGATTGCTATCGCTAGTGCAATAAGCTATTCCAGCTGCACATTGCCTAAGATGGTAAAGATGGCTAAAAAACAGGAGATGCAAGTAACTCCAAATCCTCTTGAAGTACACGCAGATGAAGTGAAATTTGATGTTGCTGGAACGCTTCCAGTTAAAATGTTGAAGAAAAAAACAACTTATACTGCAGATGTTGACTATAAGTATGGGGACAGAAAAACAGATGTAGGCAACCTTGAATATGCTGCAGCTGATTTTCCAAATGCTAAAAAAGAGCAGCCAAAAATGAACAAAAACTTCTCTTTTCCATATCAGGAAGGCATGGAAAGAGGTGATTTAGTCGTACAAGGTACTGCAGCAAAAGGCAAAAAATCAAAAACTACACCTGAAATGCCTATTGCAAAAGGTGTAATTACTACCTCTAAGCTGGTAAAAGAAGCAGATTTAGTAGCTTATTCAGAAAGTGGTTACAACCCTAATCCTGAATTTGAACCTGTTGATGTTGCTTTTTTCTTCCCACAAGGTAGTGCCCAGTTGCAGACCAGTGAAACTAGAAGTAAAAGAGGCAAATTCCTTGATGCTTTCATTTCTGAGAAAAATGTAACTAAAACAGTAACTATTACTGGTACTCACTCCCCAGAAGGTGCGGAAAGAGTAAATTCCCGTTTGTCGGAAAACAGAGCTCAAGCCATAGAGAAATTCTATCGTGGCAAAATGAAATCTTATAATTACAAGAAGAAAGCCGACTCTGTAGAATTTGTATTAAAGCCAATTATTCAAGACTGGCAGCAATTAAGAGATACCTTAGCTGCAACTTCTATGTTATCTGACGATCAAGAGCAACAAATTCTTTCTGTACTGGATGGCAGCGGCAGCTTTGAGGAAAAAGAAGATCAGCTTCACAAATTCCCATTCTACAGAACTCTATTAAGTCAGGTATATCCTAAATTAAGAACAGCCCAAACTGAACTCTTAACTTTAACAGAGAAGAAGCCAGACAATGAAATAGCTGTATTAGCTAAACAGATGTCTGAAGGCAGAGCTGATACAAGTGCTTTAAATGCCAAAGAATTAGCTTATGCCGCCACTTTGACACCAGACGTCAATGAGAAAAAAGGCATTTATGAGGCTTATGTAAAGAAAACTGACAACTGGCAGTCTCACAATGATTTAGGCGCAGTACATTTGGAATTAGCTAAGAAAGAAACTGATCAGTCTCGTAAGAATCAGCTAGCTGATATGGCTATTACTCACCTGGAGATGGCTAGAAACAAACAAGAATCTGCTGAAGTGTATAACAACTTAGCTGTAGCCTATAGCATGAAAGGTATGAGAAAAGAAGCTATGGAAGCTATCAATAAAGCCACTCAGCAAACTGGTAATGAAGATGTAACAAGAGCTATCAACGCTGCCAAAGGCGTAATGCAAATCAGATCTGCCAACTACAGCGAAGCCATTAATACTTTATCTCAGGCTGGTGATGATGTAAATGTGTTATACAACAAAGGCTTAGCCCAAGTATTGGCTAAGCAGTATGATGCTGCTATTGGTACATTAAATGAAGCTGCTGCCAAAGAAGGTGCTGATGCATGGACTCATTATGTAAGAGCGATTGCTGCTGCCAGAGCAAAAAATGAAAGTGTAATGGTAGAAGCTTTACAAAAAGCAGTTAGTGGCAATAGCCAGTTGAAAACAAAAGCTATGCAAGATCTGGAATTTGATGCATATGCTAATTCTGAAAGCTTCAAAAATGCTATCAGATAATTAATTAGAAATATTTAATAAAATATAAAACCTGCTTCTGGTGAAGCAGGTTTTTTTATGAGCAAGGTCAACAAGTTTAATAAAATATGTGTATAGGCGTCCTAATTTATGCTTTACAATAAACAAAATATCTTCTACCTTTGCAGCCGTTAAATGCCAGGCAAAAGCCATATATTCTTAACGAAAAATAACTTTACGCCAAAATTTTATTATAAAGATTATATCACATGAGAGAGATACAATTTAGAGAGGCACTACGGGAAGCGATGACTGAAGAAATGCGCAGAGATGAGCGCGTTTTTCTGATGGGAGAAGAAGTAGCTGAATACAATGGTGCTTATAAAGTAAGCCAGGGAATGCTGGATGAATTTGGTCCACAACGGATAATAGATACGCCCATTGCAGAACTTGGATTTGCCGGTATCGGTGTTGGGGCTGCAATAAATGGTCTGCGGCCAATTATTGAGTTTATGACTTTTAATTTTTCACTGGTTGCCATTGACCAGATCATTAATGGGGCTGCTAAAATCATGTCTATGTCTGGAGGACAGTATTCTGCTCCGGTAGTATTCAGAGGGCCAACTGGTAATGCTGGAATGCTCAGCTCTCAGCACTCACAAAATTTTGAGAACTGGTATGCTAATACAGCAGGCTTAAAAGTGGTGGTAGCTTCAAATCCATACAATGCTAAAGGATTGCTCAAATCTTGTATTCGGGATAATGATCCGGTTATTTTTATGGAGTCAGAGTTGATGTATGGCGACAAAGGAGAAGTACCTGAAGAAGAATATTTGATTCCCATTGGTAAAGCAGAAGTTGTAAAACAAGGTACAGATGTAACGCTGGTGTCTTTCGGAAAAACTATGAAAGTAGCACTGCAAGCAGCCTCAGAAGCAGAGAAAAATGGCATTTCTGCTGAAGTAATAGATCTGATGTCTGTACGTCCGATAGATTATGCAACTGTAGTAAATTCTGTAAAGAAAACTAACCGCTTAGTGATTGTTGAGGAAGCTTGGCCACTGGCAGCTATTTCTTCTGAAGTTAGTTTTCATGTCCAGAGACATGCCTTTGATTACCTGGATGCACCTATACTTAGGGTTAATAGTATGGATTTGCCTCTCCCTTATGCGCCTACTTTAATAGAGGTTATATTGCCCAGTGTAAAACGAACAATGCAGGCTATTGAAGCAGTAACATATAAGTAAAAGATAATGAGTAATAAAAACGAATGAATAATTTTTGTTTGCTCATTTCTTTCATATTAAGCAAAAGAGGCCGTTTTTAAAAACAGCCTCTTTTGTTTTATAAAAACTTATCATTAACTATTTGTCATTAACGTCCTATATTTTTCATTCTACGTAGAGCTTCCTTCCCACTGCCCATCTGGCTCATTGAACGCATCATTTTACGCATATCGGCAAACTGTTTCATTAAATTATTCACCTGCTGAATAGATGTTCCACTACCTGCAGCTATCCTTCTACGGCGGCTGCCATCAATCATATCCGGATTGGCTCTTTCTTTCTTAGTCATAGATTTGATGATAGCTTCTATTGGTTTAAAGGCGTCGTCATCTATTTCTACATCTTTCATCATTTTGCTTACACCAGGTATCATACTTACGAGATCTTTAATATTTCCCATCTTTTTGATCTGTTCTAACTGGGAAATAAAATCATCAAAGTTAAACTGGTTTTTACGTATCTGCTGATTAATACGGCGTGCTTCATCTTCATCGAAAGCTTGCTGTGCTTTCTCTACCAGGGAAATCACATCACCCATCCCCAGAATACGGCTAGCCATACGATCAGGGTAGAATAGATCAATAGCTTCCATTTTTTCACCGGTACTAATAAATTTTATAGGTTTTTCTACCACCGAGCGTATTGACAGAGCAGCTCCACCACGGGTATCGCCATCGAGCTTAGTAAGTACAACACCATCGAAGTTTAGCCTTTCGTTGAAAGTTTTGGCTGTATTTACCGCATCCTGGCCAGTCATAGCATCTACCACAAACAACGTTTCGGTAGGATTAATTGCCTTTTTTACTTCGGCAATCTCCCGCATCATTTGTTCGTCTACTGCTAGGCGACCGGCTGTATCTACAATCACTATTTTTTTATTCGTATTTTTTGCATGCTGAATAGCATTTCTGGCTATTTGTACGGCATTTTTGTTTTCAGGCTCTGAATATACTTCTACTCCGATCTGCTCACCCAATACTTTTAACTGATCAATTGCAGCAGGCCGGTAAATATCACAGGCAACCAACAACACATTGCGGCCTGTTTTTTTCAAATAGCTGCCCAGTTTACCTGAGAAAGTAGTTTTGCCGGAACCTTGTAAACCCGCAATTAAAACAATGGCCGGATCACCTTTAATGTTTATATCCTGCTTAGTTTCACCCATTAGCTTAGTAAGCTCTTCATGTACAATTTTTACCAGTAATTGTCCGGGTTGCACAGAAATCAATACCTCTCTGCCCATAGCTTCATCCCTGATTTTATCCGTTACTGTTTTAGCTACTTTATAGTTTACGTCGGCATCTACCAATGCCTTACGGATTTCTTTTACTGTAGAAGCTACATTTATATCTGATATTCTACCCTGTCCCTTTAAGGTCTTAAATGCCTTATCTAATTTGGTACTTAAATTTTCAAACATATAAATTTGTGAATTTGCTAGTTAGGAAATATGAAGATTCATTGCTGAAAGCTTGTATTGGAGTAAACTATAGCATACTTGTGTTGGTATCTCTTATCTATTTACAAGCTAATTACAAAAATACGAAAAAAGTAGTTTCTTCTGTATTTCTGGCACTTAGGATATTGATTATCATCTAAAAAATTTTAACGCCACCTTTACCTGAAGTAGTAAGCACAGTAATTGTATTAGCAAAATGGTCCCTTACTTTATGAGAGGGCAGAGAAACGAGAAATTTTTTACTATAATAAAGCAAATTAGCCTTCATCCGTTTAAATAAATCACTCTTGGCACCTGCTGACATATACTGATAAGTTTTTTGCGAATAGGTGGCTATTTTTTGCTTGACAATGGTGTAACCTTCAGATTGGAGTAAGAACCGTAAAGAAGAAGGCGTATACATATTTATATGGCCATATGATAAGAAGTGAGATACTTTTTTATCTACACCAAAACGATAATCTTTTGGTACTTCAATTATCTGGTATTTTGCTACCCTTAGTAATTCTCTCAGTAATTTCCGTTCAAACTCCACATGCTCCAGTACATGCGATAGAATAACCAAGTCAAATTCTTGATCCTCAAAAGGTAAAGTATATCCATCAAACAAAGTTGCCTGCCGGAGTTGTGGTAAATTTCTTTGATGAATCTGCTGCAGTGCACTGGAAGATATTTCTACAGCATATAATGCTTCAGCAAAGTTATGTTTGCTTAGCACCTGTAAGATACTGCCATCGCCCGCGCCCACCTCGAGCACCTTTTTAAAAGGGAGCCCATCCGTTAACTCAATAATGTTCAATGCTTTTTGTTGTGCTCCTATCTCCCGCCAGGCTTTCTGATTATTTTCATATTGCTTTTCATATGCCTGATGAACCTGTGTAGATACACTCATTACAAAAGATGATAAGTAAAGTGATCGGCCTAATTTACATCCAGTATCTTGAATAATTCGTCTAATTTGGGGGTGAGTATGATTTCTGTCCGGCGGTTTTTCTGACGGGCTTCAGCAGTTTTGGCTGCTTCAACCGGAGAAAATTCTCCTTTGCCAGCAGCTACCAGGCGGGCTGGCGGTACACCTTTGCTCACCAGTGTGTTTACAATAGAGGTAGCCCGCAATACGCTCAAATCCCAATTATCGTTAATACAAGCGTTACCTTTATTAACCGGAACATCGTCTGTGTGGCCTTCTACCATTACATTGATATCTTGCTGATCTTTTAATGCACCTGACAGGCGCGTCAAAGCTTCTACACCCTTTGGATCAATAGCATAGCTTCCTGATTTAAAAAGCAACTTCTCTGCTAGAGAGACATATACCTTACCATTGCGGACATTAACAGTTAATCCACTATCTTGAAAACCAAGCAGTGCTTTATTTACTTTATCCCTCAAATTGTTTACAGCCTGGTCTTTTTCTTTCAATACCTGCTCGAGTTCGGTTACCCTTTTTTCTCTGGCACTTAGGTCGGCACTTAGTTTATCAACCTGTGCTTTGTTTGCTAGCAGATTTTGCTCCAGAGCTAATAATTCTCTTTCCTTTTCTGACAGGTTTTTAGATAATGTACCTGTTTCGGCTGCACTATTGGAAAGCAAACTATTGTAGGACTTATTTAAACGGTCATATTTATCGAATAGATCATCTAACAGCACTTTGTTTTTAGTATATAGGTCTTGTGTACGTGTACTATCTTCCCTTAATTTGGCTGTAAGTGAGTTGAGGATTTGTATCTGGGATTCTGCCTTCTTTTTGTCTTCTTCCAGCAAGGCTACTTTTTCATCACATTCAGCTTTAGTTATTTCTGCTTGCCGGGCACGTGCAGCCATATCGTCGTATCTCTTAGCAGTTACACAACTGCTCAAAGCATATGTACAAATAAATAAGGAAAGGATATATGTTGTATAAGTTTTCATAGGCGTAAAATTTTATTTAACGGGTAAAGTAGTAAAATTTCATTCATGTTTACAAGAAAATACAATATGTTCACCTATTGTCTGTAAATGATTGCTTACCAAAGCTTTCAAGGATATAATTTTTGCTTAATAAAAGGATATAATTTTTGCTTAATAATAAACTGAAGAAACAGATAAACTAGCTATATAACTGCTCTATATTATACTGTACGGCACTATTATACATTATGTTTAATATGATAAGCAAACAAAGGATTATTTAAATGGAAATACACTCATTTTACCTTATCTTTCTATTCAAGCAACTAAACAACAGATATGGCATACAATCAATCTATGTTACGGGATAATGCCCTCCAAGGGCAGACGATAGTAATTACTGGTGGAGGTACTGGTTTAGGAAAAGCGATGGGTAAATATTTTCTGGAACTGGGAGCAAATCTGGTGATTGCTAGCCGCAAACTGGATGTACTAGAGCAAACAGCTAAGGAATTAATGGACCAAACGGGCGGCAAAGTACTGCCACTAGCCTGCGACGTGCGGAACTATACAGAAGTAGAACGAGTGATTACCAGAGTTACAGAAACTTTTGGTAAAATAGATGTACTGGTAAATAATGCAGCCGGAAATTTTATCAGCCCTACAGAACGTTTATCTGCAAAAGCTTTCGATACCATAGTAGATATTGTACTGAAAGGAACATACAATTTTACGCTGGCTTTTGGAAAAGAGTGGATTACCAAGCAGCAGAAAGGCACGGTATTAAATATTGTTACTACTTATGCCTGGACAGGTTCCGGCTATGTAGTTCCCTCAGCTTGTGCTAAAGCCGGCGTATTAGCACTTACCCGTTCATTGGCTGTAGAGTGGGCAAAGTATGGTATCCGCTGCAATGCCATTGCTCCTGGCCCATTTCCTACCGAAGGTGCCTGGAAAAGATTGTTTCCTGCCGATGCTCTTCCAGCAGATATAGCAAAGATATTAGATCCGGCAGAAAGGGTACCTTTAAAACGTGTAGGAGAACATCAGGAATTAGCTAACCTGGCTGCTTACCTGGTTTCAGACTTTTCCTCATATGTGAATGGTGAGGTAATTACAATTGATGGAGGAGAGTGGTTATCTGGAGCAGGCGAATTTTCTATGCTGGATGCTATACCTGGTCAGATGTGGGACGCCATAGAAGCAGCCACTAGAGGTAAAAAGACTTCTTAATAGTAGAGATGCCTATAGACAACTGAGACGTTGCCGGGCAACGTCTCAGTGCATTTGTTGAGGTACAGGCTTTCTGGGGCCATCTCCAAAATTTTTGGGGGGCCGGTCAATCAGTAAATCATCTAGTCCGTTTCCACTGGGTGGATCATATATAGGCAGATTTATATCAACAGGCGTACCTCCATCGTCGTCATTGTTTGGCGGAAAATAGCTTTTGCGAAGTGCTTTAATGAGGATCCAGGTGACAGTCGCGAAGCTCAATATCCAAAGGATCAGGTATTTGATAGTCATGGCATTAGTAAATTGAAATTCTATATCATACTACTTTGTGAGTCTACTATATACTACGCAAATTCAACTAAAATGTATAGGAATTAGTTATGCAAATTTTAAATTTTTATCGGGACGGGTTACCAAAATAGAAAAAAAAGCAATACGTGCCATTGCTTTTTTATGAAAAATTTATATTGCTGTACGGCAGTTACTAAAGCTACCTATTTTGCTCTAAAATCAGATAAGCAACAATAAGGGTTGTTTATCTGATTAAGGGTTTATTTACTGGGTACACATTTACTAAAGGAGTGCAGTTTTACTACAAAACGAAATGAAAGATGCCCTTATTATCTACGCTGATGATGGATTGTTTTCTTTTAAAGAAACATAAGTAATATCTTTCCTGCCAGCATACATGAAGGCTAGCCTCTCTGCACATCTTTCTCCATCCATAGCCGCAGAAACAATACCACCGGCATATCCTGCTCCTTCTCCACACGGAAAGAGGCGTTTTATTTGTACATGTTCCAAAGTTTCTTTATCCCGGGGCACACGTACCGGAGAAGATGTACGACTTTCTACACCAACAATTTGCGCCTGATCTGTGAAATATCCTTTCATCTTCTGCCCAAATATCTTAAAGCCTTCTTTCAAACGATAAGCAATGTTTTCAGGCAGTAGCTCAGTCATTTGCACAGATTGTAAACCTGGCTGATAGGAAGTAGGTAATAATTCTCTGGAAATTTTTCCTTTTACAAAGTCAGACATCAATTGTGCTGGAGCTACCTGGCTACCAGCTGCTATCTGGCAAGCCTGCTGCTCAAGTTCACGCTGCATCTGTAAACCTGCCAAGGGGCCGTATTTCTGGTATGGCAGCATATCGTCTTCATCAATAGCTACCACTATTCCTGAGTTGGCATATTTGGAATCGCGCCGTGAGGGGGACATGCCATTTACCACTACTTCACCAGGAGCAGTAGCCGCTGGCACTATGTATCCACCTGGGCACATACAAAAAGAAAACACCCCTTTCTCTATACCTTTGTGCTTTACTTGAGCCACCAAAGCATATGAAGAAGCAGGTAGATATTCTCCTCTATCTTCACTATGATACTGGATACGGTCTATAATGGGCTGCGGATGCTCAATGCGTACCCCCATAGCAAAAGGTTTTGCTTCAATATAAATATTGCGGTAGTTAAGCAACTCAAAAATATCTCTGGCTGAATGGCCTGTAGCTAATATTATTCCTATGCCTTCTATCTTGTCTCCTTGTTTAGTAACTACCCCTTTAACCTCCTGATGCTGCACCAGAATATCTGTTACTTTAGTATCAAAATAAAACTCTCCCCCGGCAGACAAAATACTTTCGCGAAGGGCAGTAACAATATTGGGAAGCTTGTTGGTACCAATATGCGGATGCGCATCTACCAGAATATCTTCTGTGGCTCCATGCGCTACCAATATTTCCAGTTATTCGGCGTACATCGCCCCGTTTTTTGGAACGCGTGTATAACTTCCCATCTGAATAAGTGCCTGCACCACCTTCACCAAAGCAGTAGTTTGAGTCCGGATTCACTATGTGATGTTTAGTGATTGCTGCTAGGTCTCTTCTTCGTGCACGTACATCTTTACCGCGTTCCAGTACAATAGGCTTTATCCCTAATTCTATTAAACGCAATGCAGCAAACATGCCTGCCGGGCCACCACCTATAATAATGGCCTGTGGTGCATTTACCACATCGGGAAAATCTTTTTTATAGGAAAGTAAAGGGGGCGCTTGTTCACCAATATAAACTTCTGCACCAACATTTACTTTTATCTGCCTGGAACGAGCGTCAATGGAACGTTTAAGCTTACGAATAGTAAAAGTGTCGGTAGCTTTAAGTCGTAAATTATTTGCAATATGCTGAGTGAATAACTCTTCATTGAAGGCTACTTGCGGAGGTAGCGCTAAATCCAGTATTTTTTTCATCAATCTATCTGTAAGGAAGTTACCCTTAAAAAGAAGTTTTAAAACGCATAACCT
>Ga0181464_1001923_pt1 | contig 10414 bp, 7 predicted proteins | sample InSIn2gowninarea_FD_119074 | JGI IMG/M metagenome (GOLD analysis project Ga0181464, IMG submission 119074) | Clean room microbial communities from NASA Spacecraft Assembly Facility at Jet Propulsion Laboratory, Pasadena, California, USA -... ...
AAAAAAAAAAAAAAGTAAAGGAGTGGGATTTTCTTATTCTCCTTTTATTTAGATGTAGGAGTGGAAAATTTCACGTACACTTTATATTATAACATTTTAAAGAAATATGACTTTAGCTAAAGTTTAATAAATTGATTTTGACATAAATTCTATTAATTTCTAATATGATATTTATTATAATGATAAAGTTTCATTAATTGAACTATGGTACCCTTTTAAGAGACATAGTGGTTATTTATTCAAAGTTTGGTACCATGTCTTTTTCTTAAAAAAGTAAAGGAGTGGGATGTTCTTTTGTTTTTATATAGAAGTAGAAAATTTCACGTATAAATTGTATTATATATTTTTAAGACTAGTCAAATATTCTTCTTATGCTAGAATTTATTTTGTCATGAATTTTATTAAAAATTCTAATATGATGAAAAGAAATATTATTAAATTCATGAGAAAGTGAGAAAAGATGAAGTAATAAAAATATGTTTTCTATTCTTATCTAAGTCTGTCATTTAAAATAATTAGTATTTAATGAGGAGATGAATATATTTAATATTTTTAATAAGTAATTCAAGAACTCTTTAGAATGTTCTATTACATAAACTATGGTTTTGAAATTTATGATATTGGTATAATATTAGTAAAATAATTCAAATAATACCAATTTCATTAATTAATTATTAAGGTATCCAAGACCTTATTGTGAATGATTTAATTATTTAAGATGGAGTAATTATAGGGTAGATAAATAATAGATTAATGTATATTGACCAAGGAAAGGAGATAATTTCTCCTGAGGTCTATAGTTAAATTCATTTGCATAATGGTCAAGTTTAAAAGGATTGTCCTGATCCTACTCCCTCCTAGTACTCGATCCACCACCAAGTTCCAAGGGGATGTTGAATGCTTGTTGCATGAAGATTGATGGAGATGTTCGACGGTTGATACAATGGTCACAACCATATGACATGGAAAAATTCAAATTACAAATTCATTGGATATGAAATAATATGATTTGTCAAAAAGATTTCATTAGTGCTTAAATGAGTTGTATTATATTTGAATTACCTTTATATAATGCATGATCTCTATTTGAAATAAATTATGAAAGTTTTGAAGTTTATGAAAGTAAATTTCATTCATACGTTTCATATATGGTATTAATTAATGAATATTGTAGATTACTTTTTATAATTTAGTATTATGATTTAATGAGCTTTCTTTTAATTTTGGTTATCAAATACTACAATTAGTATTGATTACTAGGAATAGGAATTACTATTTCTTTCATGAAAATGATTAATGGGTAATACAAATTGATGTAGTAAATGATTTTAACAAAACCTCTAAAGAAGTAGATTGATTAGAAAATAATCCTAATTTAAAAGGGTTCCAAAAGATAATATAAAAGCATTTGGTATATTTTAGGGATTCTTGGGATCAAATTGGATATCAATGGGACCCCATGAGATAAATGAAATCATTAGAGACTCTTTTTGGATGAATACAAGAAAAATGGTGAAGAACCTTCACCAAGTAAAACTACCTTACTAGACGACAAAAAAATTGTAAAAGAATGCACCTTGACTTGAAGAGAAAGAGACTTATTTTCTTCACCTAACTCTGCAACAAGCTTAAGAATAACCAAAATGAAAATAGCAAGAGAGAGATTTGTTGTTGTTGGTATTTTTTCTAATGCTTTACTCATTTATTTATAGCTAAAGGGGTTCAAATTTGTCCAAATGGACGTCTCCTCACATCCTCAATAATTTTGGGTTAGGTTTGCTTAAAGTTGGAAATGATGGTAATGGTATTTAATACTTTGGACTTTTTTTTCACTAGCTGATAATATAGTGCCAACTCTTTTCCACACCTAACACAAAAATACAAAACTAAGTAGGGTCATTACTCTATTATTTTCTTAGCTATTAAATAATATAATACCACAAGCAGACATTAGTCTCTATCTAATAGTGTTTTTACTATTAGCCTTATGTGGCAATAACATGGACACTCATATTCAACTTTTATCTCATAAAGTTTATTTTTCTAACCTTATAATAATTTTTAAATTTAACTAAAGGTATATCTCCTTTTTCCTTCCATTTTAAATTTAAATTTTAAAAATACCAAACAAGGGAAAGCACATCTTTACCTACGACGATCACCTCATCCTGTAGAGTAAAGTTAATCCATTGCAAACATATTTTCATCAAGAAATCAATAATCACAATAATTATTCTACATGATTTATGATGGTCATAGGGTATGTCATCGAATCAACGCCAATCATTTCCTCCTCTTACCCTTCCATTCCTATCACCAATTCACCTTTGGTTCATAGGGTCTTTGGGTTGCTTCTCCACTCTATGACCTATTTCAAAACATCTTGAAGCTAGCATCAAATTGTCACAAATGATACATATTCCCATATCAAACTTTTCATTAGCATAGTATTATGCAAACATAGTTCATTCAAATCCTCAATGGTACTTGAGGTCAAATAGTGTCTTGAGGTGGGTCGTGACAAGGTGAAATGCAATACTTCTTGGGTATGCAAATCAACAATCATCCAATGGAATTTTCATCAATAAAAAAATAAAGTATATTTTTTTTATTAATAAAAAAAGGTGAAGTTATAAGGATCTTCACTAAGCTTTACAAAATGACTATCTAAAAAATAGTATTCAGAGTGCTACATTCTCCTTACTACTACTCCTAAAATAACTTCACTTAACCATTGTGTAAAGGTGCAAAACATTTAGATGTAAAAATTCCAAACAAGTTGATCCTTCCATTTATCATTTTCAAAATTATTACCCCTCCTTGTATAACTAGGAGTGTCGGAACTATCCCCTTACTAAGGTAATAGTGAAAATAGAGAAAAGCTTTCAACGATCGGCAAGAAAAACTAACTCATGTCTCCATAGCCATGCTTGTAGAATTTGATGTAAGTCTTCCTAAAAAGGATTTCTTTAAGTCTCAGGTTCTTTCCCACCTCCACATAATTCTTATTTTTTCCTTCTTTTGAGTCTTTTCTCTTTTAGCATCTCCTTATGTAGTTGTGGGCTCATTGCTCTCTTAAAACCTACTGAGGGTTCTTTTTTAGTTATTCCTGATGAGACCATATCTAATTCTTTTCCTAATTTTCCTTGTAATCGATCTTCATTTTGGATAGCTCTATCTTGATTTTACTTCTCTTTTTGGGATATTACTAGATCTGGGAACCTCCTCTTCAAAGCCTCACTTATCTTTCTAATCTTGAACTAGCTAGGGGGTTTCACTCTTCCAATTTTACTACTTGGAAACATGGGAATTATGTTGCATTCTCATCTGAGTTTTCTTCCACCTATATGACATTCCATGTTGTTGTATTAGATAAGCCTCTTAGTCTCTGAGAACTTCTCTTCTCAGTTCTGACTAGGTTGGCTTCCTGGTCTACTTGTTGACTACTAGTTTGACTTTGTTGTTCTAAACCTGTTGAATTAGATACTTTGTTTCTTATACTATTGCATTCTCATTACATACTCTCTTTACTCTTTATCCTAAAGAGAAATTACTTTCCTCATATGCGTAAAAGATTACAATTTTATGTATGGCATCCATAGGGTTCTCATGGAATTCACTGGTCACCAGGATGGGAGTTCTACCACCCACAATTGGAGTTCCATACATTCCAAATCTTATGGTATTATTGTTTTTTCTTCTTGATGTCTATCAACATATTCATCTTCTGGTCCTACTTTTGTTCAGGCTCCTTATCATACTAGCCCCTCCTCACCTGGCAAGTCCTTCTAAAGAATGAGTTTTCACTTAAGTCTATTGCTTCTTCTTGGTTCATCCTTTTCAAGAGGGATCAAATTTGGGCTAAATTTACTTCTTTTCATATATTTTACTTTAATTTTTACATAACCCTTATGCTTACATATAACTTTCTTTCTTTTAGGGGTTGTAATCTCCTTCCCTTTATTTGTTTTTCCCTACTTCTTCCTCCTTTCATCCCTTATTTAGCTCCAATTATCATGAGGGTATCAGTTGCTTCAGCCTCTTCTTGGGATTCACTTTATGAAGATTCTTCATTGATTACTTGGAGATATTCACTAGAGGAGGTATCATTTTCTATTATTTTATGTTTTGTAATTTTTATACTCTTCCTCCTACTTCTCATTAATTAGGGGCCAATGCTGGGTTATTTCTCCTCTTGTTCAAATTCATATGTTCTCCCCTTCTCTAGGTCTTTATCAATGGCCCTTTTGTTGGAATCACATACTCTACCATCTATAATAACTTTAACCTTAGGCACTTTCCTAGGAACCATAGCCATAACTCTATCCACCACTAGTTTAATGACAACCCCATGTAGGGGTAGAGGAGCTCTTTCATGTTTCACTTTTTCAACTGAAATTATCATAGAATCAAAGATGAAAAAGGGAAAGTTTACCTTGTCCATCTCTGGGAATATGAAGTGATTTAGTAGGAATAAGTGTGATGCTATAAGGGCTTTGTATCTTCCTTCCAATGTCATGTATTTGATCAACACTAAATCCACATCATCCCAAGGTTTGGGAATGGACTCTCTTACCACCCCCATCTAGGATTTCTCTAGGTCTTTGGACTTTATTACCTTATGTAAGAATTTTTCCCTGACCTCCAATTTATTTATTTTACCTTCTCTCCCAATCTGGATCCCTTAATTCAATAGGAAAGTAGCCTATGCAATTGTCTTGAGGCTAAAAACCACTTCCCTGTCATTAACAAAGTATTTTCCATTCTCCCAAGAATTTGCCACTTCCAAGAAGATCACATCATTGTGCCCTTTGCAAGCATTGATGAATTTTTCTAATCCTCCTTCACATATGATGTTCCACACTAGCGGATTTCTCTTTACCTTGTCTAGGGATGATGGCTCTACTCTCACCAAGTCTCCCCTCATATTAGCTGCTCTAAGACTCTCCTAATGCTCCCCTCTACAACTTAGCTTCTTGAGTTCCACTTCTCTAAAAGTTTCTTGCTGCTTCCTTCGATGGCTAAGCTTCCTAAATTGAGGATGGATACTAACACTCTCACCATATCTAGTAATAATTGAAATATTTTCTCTCATCACTAGGAAAGCTTCTCACACTTGATGGGAAAGTTGGCCTAGGTTGGCTTGTGGTAGAGGTCATTAGGACTAGCTCTGGGCTTCGAGGTGATGCCTAAATCCCTACTAGATATAACAGGTCATGGGTTTAACAAATCCTTTGAAAGGGCTTATCTATTCATTTTAAAAGAGCATGAATTTCCACACCCCCAACTTCCCAAATGGAGGTGCTTCCACTTCTAGTCACAATCAGATTTGGTAGAGCCCATTAAAAGGGCTAAGATTAATTTAGCATTGGTATGCATCAAGGTACCAAACCACTTGAACATATTAAATGAGTGCTTTCATTTGTAATTTGGCACACATGGCACGGAAATACTTGAACTCAGTATATAGGTCATCAAAGTATGATGACATCTAGTGTTGATTCATCATTACACGGGCCCTCTTTGACTTAGATGAAGAATCTTTTGGAAGAGCACCTTCTTTTCTTCCCCATCCTCCACCCTAAAAAAATAAAGTATGTTGAAGACCTCTTGGTAATATTTTCCATGAAGTATTACAAACTAGTTGGTACACCAATAGTTGTTAGTTGCAAATTAATGAAAGAGGATTCTACTCCTCTTGTGGATGTATTCTTTTATAAGTATTTAGTTGATATCTTGATGTATCTCATAAATATAAGATTGGACATTATGTTTGCAGTAAGTTTAGTAGCTAGATTCATGCATTCACCACATGAGTACCATCAGAAAGCAGCCAAAAGAATTATTGAATATATCTTATTGGCAAAACCTTCATTGGATTATGGTATAAAGCTACTAACTTTGATACTCTTGAAGCATATACAAATATAGATTGGTTTAGAAGCTTATATGATAGGAAGAGCACATCTAGTTATGTTTTCTTCTATGGTGACTCACTAGTCCCATGGAGCAACAAGAAGAAACATATAGTTACTCTATTTATTATTGAAGTAGAGTATATGGCTACCACCTCTGCTTGCACTTAAGCCATTTGGATGGATATACTATTTTAATACTTGGGAATGGAGATTCCCCAACCAATCCAAATTCACTGTGACAATACCAACACCATTTCTATAACCAAGAACCCAGTGTTTCATAGCAAGAGCAAGCATATATATATTTAAAATCGTTTCATGAGAGACTTAATGGAGGATGGATTCATTGAATTCTAATTTTATAATTTTGAAGGCCATCTTGCTGACATATTCACCAAAGCATTACCAAAAGACCAATTCATCAACCTAAAAATAGAATTAGCATTCAAACCATTGATAGTAAGGGGGAGAATGATGTAATATAATATTTCAATGATTTTATTTTTTTTATACTTTGACATAAGTGAGAAACATAATCTTTAAATGCTTTCATCCTCCAAAAACTACTATCGACTCTCTATTTCAACTACTTTAGCTACCCATCTTAAACCCCTTCTAGGCTTGTACATGAGCATTTTAATTCTCTCACCAATCTCTCTAATGAAAAACATGGCTTTCCTTACATTCTCTTTGACTTTTGGGTAGATTTTGTACTATTGCGAGGTCTTTAGAATGTGGAATACTCAACTTTCTCAAGCATGGGAGATATAGGGATCATATCCCTTTTTTATATAGATCATTCATTTTACTTCTTGTACTTTGCTTGTATAGCATGAAGATATCTTTGCAACCTATTTTCAAATCCTCATATATGTAATATTATCATTCTATAATAGAAAAGAAACTACAATTTGCTCTACAACTTCTTTATGTGGTTGTATGGTGTATCTTCTACTCAAGGCGTTGTTACATGAGGAAACACTTACAAATATTTATACAATTTATATGAAGCTTATCCAAGGTTATATTCAAGTATTTTGGGTCATTTTAACTAGGTGGGTACTTATTTCATTTCCATTTCATGCATTTGTTGTGGAGAATTTAAGGTTTTCACAAACTTCCCTTTCACAGGTTAGTTTATTTTTAGAGGCTATTACTTTAATCTAAGACCCATTTTTTTATTTCATGATTAGAAATTACTCTTTAGAACCTTTCTAACAGTGTATAGCTTGTCATATTTTATTAACAAATCACAACCTCAATCCTTTCATCTCTTGCACTCACGTAGTCCTACTTCAAATAATTATGAACTATTTTACTTTTAGATGATTTTTTACCTATCTATATTTCTCCAAATATTTTCATACCTTCACCTTTTTATTATTCATTTCTTATTATTTCTATTGATATATTATAGTATTAGATTCCTCTTAGAAATGCCTAAGATACAACCTTTGGAAGTTGACCCTAAAAACTAGTCTTTTGCAAAGTCAATTATAGAAATCAATGTTCAATTTTGGAAATTGCTTTAGATTTTATATTTTAGGGTTTAGAACATGAGTTTGCTGATATAATCCCACCTAATACTCCATAATTCTTATTTAGGCTCTTTATTTTAGAATTATTCACTCTGGAAACTTCATTTATGCCTAGAAAGCATTATGTTTTTACCCCCATAGGCTTATACAAGGCCCGAAACATCCAAGAAAGTGGATTTTAGCTTGATTTTGGATCCAAAAATTACTTTTTCCTTATTTTAACACTTTAATACCTCTATTAAATGCATATTTTATTCCATTTCACACTCGGATAGGGATTTATAACCGTGAAAAGCTCATGCAAGGTTTGAAATGCTCTAAAATTGACTCGAGAACTTCAAATTCACATTCCTACAGATATGAAAGTCTGTTTGAGGTGTGTAAATACTAGTTGTAAAGGTATTGACTATCTATTTACATATATAAATGAAAATTTATGTTTTAAAAAATATTATTTTTCTAAAAACCTTTGGAAGTTTTGGGCTTTTTATCATTCTTAGATCACTACATTAAGTTTAGAGCATCTAATTCTTCAATATGTATCAGAGATTGAAGTATTAAGCCTCTAAATATTCATTCATAAGGATCAAGATAATAAATAAGAGTTTCTCATAGATCTTATTATAAAGGATATATATAAGAAAACGTAATTTAGTTTCTTTTTTCTTAAAGGATCTTTTATCATATTCTTTTATATTGTGTGGAAGAATTCCAAGGTTGAGACAATATTTGAGTTGCGAGTAGCAAGGATTAAATAAATCATCATTTATACAATGAATTTCAAATAATACTTCTTTTAAATAAGAAGGTATATAAATAATACTTATAGTAGTAGTAGTAGTAGTACTTATTCTATCAGGATTTGGAGGGATTAGGGAGCGTAAATTAGACATGATATCTATAAAGCAATTGTTCAAATAAGGATAAGATTCAATTTCATAGTTATCAAAAAAATAATAAAATATATCATTGAAAACTTTATATTTCTTAAGGATTTTATACTTGCATTGATAAGTCCCCCTAGCTTGATTAACAAGTAGGAGATGATTTCCAATGAATTTGATCTTCTTTAAATTCAAGGAGATAATAATCTTAAGGCCTAATATTAGAGTTTCATAGTTGGTTGTATTATTGGTACAAAGGAAAGTGAGCTTAAAATACAAAGGGATAGAACCTTTTTGAGGTCTAGATAATGAATCTAACACCTCCTCCTTCTTATCATTTAGAACCATCAAAATGGATCATAATATTAAAATCATCTATAGGGTCAATATCTTCCTTAATTTCTTCAATGATGAATATGGAATCATTAGGAAGCTCTATGGGAATATGATGATCATAACGAATTGAATATTTTATCAGTTGTTCATTGATTATTAAACCCTTAATAGATTTTTCTTATAAATTTGATATCAAAGTCTATAATGTGGGAAGTGTGAACCGTCATGTACTTTAATTTGTTTTGTTTTAGAAATGAAATAAGATTTATGGTTCAATATTTAATATCAAATCTTCTTAGTGGAAAAGGATACAAACAAGAAAAGTTTTTTCATATAATTATTACACCAAAAAAGGGTTTTAGGGATGACTAAAATACAACTTTTAATGATAATTTAAAACCTCCCTAATAGATCTAATAGATGATAATTTTTTACGATGATTTAAAACCATCCTAATAGGCAATGATATTTTGCGATGGCTTAAAATTTTCATGCCCAAAAATATTATTGATGTGATGGGTCTAGCATGTACAAGAAATTCAAACAGAGTGCTATAATCATAGGGGACTAAAGTGAAGATAATTAAAATAGTGAAGGATGTTGGGATGAAATTACATAAATGCCTATATGTATCAATTGTTCAATATATAATAGTAGTTAACTTTGTTAGGAATCCACAAGATCTAAAATGCGATTTGAGCTAATACGAACTACCAACAAATCCAAAAGATAACATAATAGCAATATAAATTGGATTAGTAGCAAGATCACAATAGAGAAACTTTACTGATAGCAAAATGAATCGTGTGCCACTTTGAAGGGTCTACCTCCTTACAAATTAAAATAATATATTTTCCAAGATAACATTTATTCCTCTCCTACACATATTTATAGTCTTACTACCCTAACCCTAATTTTTCATTCAATACAAAATGGCAATTCACCTTACAAACCATGTTGATCTACCTTACAATTAATATATATTGATAATCTAATTAATTAACTAATATAATATGAGTAAATGTTAGGATATGGGATCCTAACATGCCATCCTTATTAAAAGAGAGATTTATCTTCAAAGTTGAAAATTGGAAAACTGTTGATGAAGTATCTCCTAAGTTGCATCTTCAAGGGCCAATCCATTGCATCAAATAAGAACTTCAATTATGGTATGGTTGCGAAGCTGATGTCTGTAGTATTATCCATAATAACCTTAGGTTCCACCATTATGGAGCCATCCTTAGTGAATTCAGGTAAGTTAGTATGAACTATGGTCTGGGAGCCTAATACCTTATTAAGACAGGAAACATGAAAGATAAGGTGAATCTTGGAAGATGTCTGTAGTGCTAATTTGTATGTTGTAGGTCCAATGCATTGGAGGATTTTATAAGGCCCATAAAATATTGGTACTAGATTTTAGGGTTATTTTATCTTAAGAGAGGTTTATCAGTATGGTTGAAGCTGTAGTAAAACCATATCTACTTCTTGTAATTCTCTCTTGATTAATTATTGATGAGCTTGTTATTTCATACGATGTTGAGCCACTTGTAGATTCTCCTAAAGGATGCAAAGGATGTCTCCCTAATTGGTTAATGTGGTGTCCACTGCTTGGACATTAGTGTTTCCAAGGACATGGGAGGCCACCATGGGTGGGGCTTATCCATACAAGGCTTCATATAAGGTAATCTTAATGGCATTATGATATGAAGAATTGTACCACCATTCAGCTAAGGGAAGC
>Ga0181464_1000351_pt5 | contig 10397 bp, 7 predicted proteins | sample InSIn2gowninarea_FD_119074 | JGI IMG/M metagenome (GOLD analysis project Ga0181464, IMG submission 119074) | Clean room microbial communities from NASA Spacecraft Assembly Facility at Jet Propulsion Laboratory, Pasadena, California, USA -... ...
AAGGGGGGGGGGTTGTGGGGGAAGAAATAGAATGTATAATAGGGATGAAAGGAGAGATAAAAAGGGATACATAAAGGTGTAGATAGACAATGGTATTATAGAGAGAGAGGTGGGAAAGTAAGGAAAAGAAATCGAAAGAGAAACTGTTAGTGCCTAAATCTACCTCAGGCTGAGAAAGGTAGGATTTAGGATAACATCAGATCACACTTACCTAGTAGCTATCCATACCAAGTCGGGAAAGGACTCTCTCCTTGTCAATCTCAGTGAAATATGATCAATGAGACTCTAGATGACTAAGGTGATGACTGATCTTAGGCTAGGTATGTGTGCAGAAGAGTTTGATTTGAATATAATGATGTTTCGTTGGCTCAAATGGAAAGGAAGATTTGGGTCTGGGGAACGAGGCTCAATTTTGTAGATATCTCTATGGGGCAAGGTAGGCAAATGATTTGGTACTTCAAATTGAATGAAATGGAGAGCCTTTAGATAGGTTAGGAGTTGAAGAGGGCAATAAAACCTCACGGATCATCTTCAAATAGCTAAAAACATAAATAACTAAGCAAACCCTAGGTAGAGCACTACAATTTCAATGGATTCTACCTTTATCCTTGTTTGATTTAGTTAATATGAAGCAAAGAGAGAGAGTGACATACATAAGACTCATGGAAACTTACAATTTACAAAAGAAAACACAATACCAAAGCAAGATGCCACATGAATCCCATAAAGTACTACAAATCCTGGTCTATTCCTTAGCCAAACTATTGATATGAGTATACAATGAAGCTCCAAGCTTTCTCAAAAGTCCAACCTTCTACCAAAATCTAACCCCTACACTATGAAATTCATAAAATATATACATTTTCTCATCCTTGTACTAAGGGAATTGAGCTCAACCATTTTCTTCAAAATAGAATTAGTTACATTAAACTTGGGCTGAATTTCTGAAAATATGTGTTGAAAATGAACTCGTATCTCCTAAACCATAGCACTTGTTACAAAAATGAAAGAGGTTTTTGTAGATAAGGTCATGTTGGGGAAAAAATCTCTCAAATTCGGGAAATTTGTTTCGAGTTGCTCGCAATCTATTCCACAAAATCATCTCTAAAACAGAAAATTGTTAAAAATTTAAATCTCTGAAAATGAGTTGTAAAGATCTAGTCACATATTCTAATTCATGACACCTGTGAATAAAATGAAAGAGTATTTTGTTATATGGTTCATGGTTAACAAAAAACTCCTTGGGTTTTGCAAAATTACCTTCCATATGTTGCAAAATGGCCCCACAGCAAAATGACTAAAACAGTAAAAAATATGAAAATTTTGCTTTGATTTAATGTAAGCTCCAAATATCACTATATATCTCCCACATAGTAGCACTTGTGCGTAAAGTGAAGGAGGCTTTTGGTATATAGTATGCGATAAACAAAAACCTCTTTCAATTTTGAAAAATTCCTTACCATTTTTTCGCAAACTGATTTTGTACTAAACTTGTCATTGTGTGCAGCAACTGACCTCAAAAAATGCATAACCAAGAATCACTCATTCATTTCGATCATATCTTCTAATCCAGGAGCTGATTACAGGAGTGTGATATACCGTTGGAAATATTTTTCCAAGCTTCTTCTGATGGACACACTTGTGACATGTTTTGTGTTGAATAGCATGTGCAAAACATCTAACAAAACCAAACATAGTAAGAGCTCATGTTGATCCCTAGTGACAGGCTACAAAGACTGGAACTAACAACAAATACTTCACAAACTACTTTAAGATGTTGATTTCATTTATGGTCAATCACATTCTCTCATGAGGATTTTATAAGATAAGATACTATTAATGAACGATTGATTTTTATTGGCTAGAGCATACAAATAATAAAAGTTTGGAAACTTTGGAAGGAAATGAATAGAAATAAAAATAATAGTCCCAATTGAGTGTGACATCCCTATGTACTATGCCCCACAGTGGAACTGTGACCTAACACTGTTCCCCTTGAGTAGCGCCTTATAAAACTCAAACACATTGATGAAAATGGATGGGCCTCTCTGCATCCTACTAATGTTACTAAGAAATTATCCAAAGCCTCCTTCAACTGCACTATAGCCCCCCACTCATTCCATGATGGATATATAGTATTATGTGATGATGTTTCTAATGAAGCCTTGGGGTTAAGGAATCTTGAAAAATTATGGAAGGGACCCTATATATTCATGAATTGTATTCTCAAAGGAGAATACAGTTTGAGTGATCCTAATGGAAAATGTCCCAAAGACATTGCTAATCAACTCTATCTCAAAACATTTTTCTCATAATGACTCAACCTATCTCTCCCTACATTATTGTGTTGTACATACTTTAAAATTTTTGTATGTTGATAACCTCTTTATCATGTATGCTAATCTCTACTCATTTAATTGTGTGACATATTGATCTGATAATCACCCTATGAGTGACCTCAGTTAAAGATTTATTAAACAAAAGGTATTACAGACTCATGTGATGGTGTGTGTTCTATGTTTATTAAGTAACATATCAATTAAATTGCTAATACATAGAAAATAATTGGAAAGATAGTAGAGAAATACAGTAAGCAACACAAAGAGACAAACAACTTTTAATAAGGAGTTCACTCTATTCTCCAGGGCTACGTCTCCGGTCCAGCTTCAGTAGTGGCCTTATTTTATTGTGTCTTACAACAGAGAAATTACAATACAGGGACTCAATGTGAGTTCTCCTGAAGCAGATTTTGATTGATAGGGTGGTTCTTGGATTCCCCAAGCCACTCGGAGTTCACAGACTCTTTTTATTCCTACCAGCTCTGTGACCCTTGGTCTATAGTGGGAAGAGCCAACTGTGATGCTCAATCGGGATAGATTCCTCTATGGGAAGGCTTGAATTTTTAAGCTCTCTGGTGCTCAGCGCTACCTATGGTAATCTCAGCCCTCTGTCTCCTCTGCTTGGCTTTACTATTCTCTTTGTTCAGTCCTCCTCTCAGGGTTCACTATTCACTGTCTCTCTTGGTCACTTGGAATCCTCTCTATTCTTCCTCTCTCAATCTCCTATTTGACTTTCTATGTTCATGGCTTTAGCCATTCGGTCTCTATGCTTGTTCAGTTCCTCTCTAGCCTGCATCGATTCACCTATTGCCTGTGTGCTTGGAGTTCCTTGTTTGGCGTTAGCATGAATGATCAGGAAGTAGCCACGTGTCCCCATCTAACTGGTGCCAGCACGCTCCGTCAGTTCATTTCCTCGACTATGTTGTGGATACGTTCTTTCTCCACCGTGGCGGTCAAACGAATTCCAAATCCCCTTAAATCGCAACTTAATTCCCTATCGATTCTGATTATTTCTAGTAGGTGCAACCTTATCCGTATGACCTGGGCTCCTCCAGATCCAACATCATATGCAGATTGACTTGCTTGATCGATAATGCACGATCATGGTGTTTTTTCTCTCACCTCTACTCCCACGCATCAATCACTGAGTGGGATCGCTTCGTTCTCCTCCAAAACCTCTTACCATTCAAGGGCACCCCGATCAAAACTTCCAGTCTCCAGGTCATGGGTCCCACCTTTGTACGTTTGCACTTTTCACTTCTGTGCCCGTGGTCCTTTTGTCCACCCCCCCGTGATTAGGTGCTCAGGCTTTCCCATTTTGGCCCTGTTCGCCCAGCGATGCACGATTAGCACTAGGCACTAATCACACATCAAAAATTAGCTCCTTTTCCTGAGCCAGGGCTCCCAAGGGCTACTTTGGCATCCCATGCAATCTCCATGGGCCTCGGTCAGCGCGCTTTGGCCGAGGTCCTTGTCGTTCTACACCAGCTGCCATGACCACTGGTTCAAGGTGTTTTTGATTGTTGTTTTAGATTCTTCAAGGATTTGTTCAACCTTATTCAGTCATGGTTATTGACAGTTGTTTATGGATCCGATTCAAATCATGGCCTTACTACTAAAAAATCTTTTGGACCACAAAAAGTTGGTTTTTTCAAGTATCGACTAAGTGAGGAAATTGTTGTCTCACTTGTCCAATCTCAATCCACTTCGCACTGCTCGACTTTGAACCTTTAAGCCCAATCCTGAGGTACTCCACTTGTCCACTGCGTGTCGTCCTTACCTTCCTGTCCAACATTGTGTCTTCCTGTAACTTGTTAAGATATTCAGGTAGCAGGTCATCAACAGAAGGTAATTCACTCTACTCTTTGGGATCCTCAATCATTGAAGGTTCAAACCACCTCAAGAAATCCACATTCAGAATTGAGTAGATGTGCATGTGAGCTGGTAGATCAAGGCAAAAATCGTTTTCACCAATCTTCTCAAGTATCCTGAAGGGTCCATGCCTCATAGGTTTTAGCTTTTTACCTTCACCTTGCATCTTGTCCTTGCTTATATATAGCCAAACTTGATCTCCAACTTGAAAACTATGCTCCATCTGATGCTTATCATGCCTAGCCTTGTACTTGGCCTGGCTCTTTTCCAACTGTTCCTGTACTTCCTGGTGGATCTCTTGGATCTGTTCAGTGAACCTAGTTTCCTTGTCCACATCATTGTGTCTATCAACCATGGTATCTTTACCAAAGACAAAATCCAAAGGAGACCTTGGCATGAAACCAAAACAAATCTCAAAAGGAGATCTTTGTGTAGAAGAGTGTTTGGCTCTATTATAAGCATGTTGTACATAGCACAAGTGCTCATCCCAGAGCTTAAGATGTTTGCTGCAATATCCTCTTAGTAACTGGATCATTGTCCTATTAACTACTTCTGTCTGGCCATCTGTTGTGGATGAAAAGATGTGATTTTCTTTAACTTGGTGTCCATTAGTTCCCATAGACTTGACCAAAAATTCCCCATAAATTGCGTATCTCGATCGAATACAATAGAAGTGGGTAATCTGAAATGAACCCATACATGTTCAAAGAATAATTTTCTAGTTTGTTCATTTGTAATCTATTTACTACAGGGTATCAAAATACACATTTTGCTGAATCTATCCACAACAACATATAGATAATCATTACCTTTCCTAGATTTAGGTAGTCCTCCCATGAAATCCATGGAAATGCTTTCCCAAGGGTGAGAAGGAACTGGTAATGGAGTGTATAAGCCTAGTTTTTTGTTGCTGGTCTTGCTTTTAGCACCCATAGCACACCCCTTTACATATCTAGAAACTCTCTCATTTATTTTCGACCAATAGCAGAACCATTGTAGCTGTGCAACTGTTTTACTTACCCCAAAGTGACCTGATATCAGAGAAGTGTGTACTTCCCTAATTATTTTTTCTCTCTTAGTTTGTGGAATGCAGAGTTTCCCACAATGATACAAGAGCTGGTCCTTCAGATGATAGTCCAATTCTTATACTCTTTTTCCTTGACTCAAAGTTGCATATACATCCTTAAAGTCCATATCCTGAGCATACTATTCTATGTAGCTTTCATGCAGCACATAATTATTCTTAAGTATGGTGGATGCATTTATAATGGGTCAAGATAACATGTTTGCAACCTCGTTATGTATGCCCTTTTTATATGCAATAACTAAATGAAACTGTTGCAGAAAACCCTTCCATTTGTAATGTCTTGATTGTTGCAACTTAGTTTGGGAGTGTAGATATTGAAGTGGCTGATGATTAGTATGTATCACTGTTTCTTTGCCCATTAAGTAATGTTTCCACTTTTTCACACTCTGAACTAATGCATACAATTCTTTATCATATGTAGGATAGTTAACTACTGCAGGATTAAAAGTCTCAAAATTATAACATATGGGTTTACCATGTTGTGCCAACACTGTTCCCATGGCATAGTCACTAGCATTAATTTGGATCTAAAATGGTCTTTGTAAATCTGGCAGTGCTAGCACAGATGTTGTACTAATCTTTTCTTTTAAGGTGTCGAAGGCTTTCTGCTGTTTGCCTCCCCACTGAAATAACTTGCTCAATCCTGTCAAAGCATGTAAGGGAGCTAGAATTGAGGAAAAATTTGAAATGAACTTCCTTCAATACTGTGCTGCTCCTAAGAAGCTTCTCACTTCGGTAGCAGACTTGGGTTTAGGCCAGTTTATGATGATTGTCACTTTAGAGGGATCTATTTTCAATTCACCTCCCTCTACTATATGACCAAAATAATTTAGAGAGGTTTTTCCAAATTCACATTTTGAGAGTTTAACATAAAGCTTTTCTCTTCTCAAAACATCTAATGTCTACTTAACATGCTTTAAATGTTCTTCCCATGTTTTACTAAAAATCAGAATGTCATCCAGATACACAATAAAAAAATCATCAAAAAAAGGTTTGAGTACATCATTCATTAATCTCATGAAAGGAGTAGGGGCATTAGTTAGGCCAAAAGGCATAACCAACCATTCATATAATCCCTGCTTTGTTTTGAAAGCAGTCTTCCATGCATCTTGCTCTACAACTCTAACCTAATGGTATCCACTGTGCAAATCCTGCTTGGTGAAATAAACAGCTTCCCTCAATTGACCTAAAAGATCATCTATGCGAGGAAGGGGATAATAATTTTTTATTGTTATTTTATTCAGTGCTCGATAATCACTGCACATTTTGTACGAGCCATCTTTCTTTCTCATCAAGACGTTGGGTGACCCACATGGTGATGTGCTAGGCCTGATGAACTGTTTCTTGAGAAACTCCTACACCTGCTTCTTGATTTCAGCATTCTCTAAAGTAGATAACCTTTTATACCTGTGGTTACAATGATTATTTCATCTCCTGAGTCTGACCCCAAATCTTTCTGAATAGCTGCATCAGTTTTCTTCTTCTTGCCCTCAGACTTCTTAGGTCTCAGCTCTAGATGCAGAATCCAACAGTGCTCATCATCATTCCCCTCCTTTTTGCAGTGAGTGCATGAAGCTTTTCCTTTTTTTGTAGTGTTATCCTTCCTTGGTTTCTACTTCTGCTTTATTTTCTCCTTGCTCTTGCTTACAGTGGGTTGGGATGGTCCCCCAAATTCTAGATTTCCATTCTTTCCTCTAGCTTCTAGGTGAGTAGCTTGAATCGATACCTCATCTATAATAGTGGGATTAAACATGAGGATGGTAAGCCTCACGTAGTTGTGTAGACCACCAATGTACTTTAGAAGAGTTTCTGGTGAGTCTAATGAGATACCCAACATCAATGATCTCTTTGTGAACTCTTGAGTATACCCTTGCACACTTTGCCCATTCAACTGCCGAAGAGTTTTCCAACTAATCATGGCTTGTTTCATGTAGGCCAATGGATAGAACCGCTTTTTGATGGCAGAAACAAATTCACTGTAGATAGAGATGGTCTTACCATGTCTTTTCATATCAGCTTCAGTTCTGCCTTCCCACCAAACCAAGGAAGTGACTCCTAGGTGTAGGCTTGCCATCTGAATATTACTCTTGTCCGAGTCTATGTTTTGTACCCTAGAATATACATAAATTTGTCTTATCCAATTGTCGAACCTTTCAGCATTTAGCTCTCCATCATATATAGGCGAATCAAATTTAACATCTAACTTAATCAAAGATGCTTTCTTATTATGCATAGGGCTATTATGACGTGTGAGAAAGCTTTCCCCTTTCCCCTTTCCTTTGGAGTGGTCATGGGAATGCGACTCATATTCTTCTTTACCTTGTTCAGAAACTGATGAATTTTCATCCCTATGCTTTCTAAAGTCTCTATACATTTCCTCTACCATAGACTTTATAGCTAGGAAACTCTCTATGAATTGAGGGTCTGTCCGTATAGAACCTTCCTCTAAAATTGTCTTTCGAGAATAGATTCTCCCCATTTCAGGATTAGTTCCCACCAACTCTCCTTCTCCTAATTTGAGCTTTGATCTAGTGAGCATTCACAGCCAAACCAACACAAGCTTGTCTAACCTTACAGCCTAGAGCTCTGATACCACTAGATCTGATAATCACCCTATGAGTGACCTCAATTAAATATTTATTAAACAAAAGGTATTGCAAACTCATGTGATGGTGTGTGTTCTGTGTTATTTAAGAAATGGATCGATCAGATTGCCAATACACAGAAAATAAGTGGAAAGACAACAGAGAAATACAGTAAGAAACATAAAGACACAAATAGTTTTTAATAACGATTTCACCCTATTCTCTAGGGCTACATCTCTGGTCCAGCTTCAGTGGTGGCCTTGTTTTATTTGTCTTACAGTAGAGAAATTACAATATAGGGACTCAATGTGAGTTCTCCTGAAGCATATTTTTCTTGGTAGGCTGGTTCTTGGATTTCCAAAGCCACTCGGAGTTCGCAAACTCTTTTTCTTCCTACCAGCCCTATGACCCTTGATCTACAGTGGAAAGAGCCAACTGTGATGCTCAATATGGATAGATTCCTCTATGGGAAAGCTTGAATCTTCATGCTCTCTGGTGCTCGACACTACCTGTGGTTAGCTTGGCCCTCTGTCTCCTCTACTTGGCTTTACTATTCTCTATGTTCAGTCCTCCTCTCAGGGTTCACTATTCACTATCTCTCTTGGTTCCTTGGACTCGTCTCTCTTCTTCCTCTCTCAATCTCCTATTTGACTCTCTCTGTTCATGGCTTTAGCCCTTCGGTCTTTATGCCTATTCGATTCCTCTCCCACCTGCATTGATTCGCCTACCACCTACGTGCTTAGAGTTCCCTATTTGGTGTCAGCATGAATGCTCGGGAGGTAGCCACGTGTCCCCATCTAATTGGGGCTAGCACTCTCCATCGATTTATTTCTTTGGTTATGTCATGGATACATTCTTTCTCCATCATGGCAGTCAAACGGATTCCAAATCCACCTAAATCGCAGCTTAATTCCCTGTCAATTCTGCTTCTTTCTATCAGGCGCAATCTCAGTTGTCTGATCTGGGCTCGTCCAAATCCAACGTCATACACACATCGAGCACGATTGACTTGCACAACTGATAGCACGCGATCATAGTGGTTCTTCACTCAACTCCGCTGCCACATGTTGATTGCTAAGTTGCATCACTCCCCTCTCCTCCAAAACCTCTTACCATTCAAGGGTACCCCGATCAAAATCGTCGGTCTCTAGGTCATGGGTCCCACCTTGGTACGTTGGAGCTTTTCATTTCTCCGCTCTTTGTCCTCTAGTCTCGCCCATGCGACTGGGTGCTTAGGCTTTCCCATTTTGGCCCTGTTCACCTAGTGATCACACATCGAAAATCAGCTCCTTTTCTCGATCCAGGGCTCCCAGGGGCTATTTTGGCATCTCGCATAGTCTCCATGGGCCTCGGTCAGCGTGCTTTGATCGAGGTCCTTGTAGTTCCACGTCGGCTACCATGGCCACTGGTTCAGGGTGTTTTTGATTGTTGTTTTAGATTCTTCAAGGATTTGTTTGACTTGATTCAATCATGGTTCTTGGATAGTCGTTTGTCGATTCGATGCAGATCATAGATGGAGGAACCACCAACATACCTCATTGAATTTTTTAGTGGCACTTCTCGATGATCGGAAACATACATTTGGTAGCATATGCCATTTACATCCTTGATAAAATGCCTCTCCATAGAAATAGTGTTTATATTGGGTCACCTATCAGTAACCAAGATGAATATAATGCTAACATAGGGCTCTTCATAATTGCCACCCACCTTTTCATTTCCCACATGGATTCATTCATTGATTCCCAGCATGTCATTGCACAATTAAACAAGACACTCCAAATTGGTGATCCTCTCCTATTTCATATGTACCAACATGTTAAATTGTTAGTGTGGATCTTTAATAATTTTACTTTTTCGCACAATCCAAGACATAAGAACCATGTCACCAACAAAATAGAAAATGGCATTCTAGACTAGTAAGCATCACATTAGCCATATAAAGATCATTTAGAAGCATGTCAAACACACATGGCATAATAAATATCCATCACATCATATATATCTTCAAATCAATAAGAGAAATAATGAGATACCAAATATACAATTTACATACATTAAGGGGCTTTTAGCCATTTAAAATAGGCCATAGCAAAAAAGTGGGGGCAATCATCATCATGGGTGCTTCCCCTAGTACATATGCCAATATAACATCTAGGGAGGAGGTAGTGTTGGAGAAAAACCCCATTTCCCTCTACCACCAACAAGAGACTCATGTGACTCCTCATAGTTAGGAACTAGTATCGATCAAGTTGTCACTGTTGCCACTACTACACTTTCCAATATTGACTACCACTCATTATGCATGTCACCAAAGAATCAACTATGTCCTCACCTAGCATGGCCCCATCAAGTCAAATCAAATCAAATACATACCTAAGGGACCCATCTAACACCTAAGGGATGACCAATGTCTAGGTTATCATGAAAATCCATGTTGATAGAGAATAGTAAAGCCAAGTAGAGGAAGGTTCTATACGGACAGACCCTCAATTCATAGAGAGTTTCCTAGCT
>Ga0181464_1001933_pt1 | contig 10392 bp, 10 predicted proteins | sample InSIn2gowninarea_FD_119074 | JGI IMG/M metagenome (GOLD analysis project Ga0181464, IMG submission 119074) | Clean room microbial communities from NASA Spacecraft Assembly Facility at Jet Propulsion Laboratory, Pasadena, California, USA -... ...
CATGTCGGCTTTATCGATCGCACCATCCACATCTGTTGAAAAGAAAAGATTTCTCCCGCGTGCTTCTTTGACAATTTCTGAAATGTGTGAGAAGACCGGAGCCGATGTACAGGAGGTTGCAAAAGCCGTTGGAATGGACAGCAGGGTAGGACCTAAATTTCTGAAAGCTTCAGTAGGTTTCGGAGGTTCCTGTTTTCAAAAAGATATCCTGAACCTGGTCTACATTGCCAAAACTTTTGGATTACAGGAAGTCGCAGATTATTGGGAGCAGGTGATCATCATGAACGATCACCAGAAACAGCGTTTTGCAGCCAATATGGTGAAGAGGATGTACAATACTGTCTCAGGAAAAAAGATAGCTTTATACGGTTGGGCCTTTAAAAAGGACACCAATGACACTCGGGAATCAGCCGCAATCTATGTAGCGGATTATTTATTAAGTGAGCAGGCAGAGATCGTGGTGTATGATCCAAAGGTAACCGAGGAGCAGATTTATTCTGATCTCGATTATCTTGGGACTCGAAGCGAGGAAGAGAATCGAAGATTGGTTAAAGTTGTACATTCTGCCTCAGAGGCTTGTAAGGATGCTCATGCGATTGCTGTTATGACGGAGTGGGATGAATTCAAGCAGCTGGACTGGAAGAAGATCTATGATTGTATGCTTAAGCCTGCATTCCTATTCGACGGGAGGAGACTTCTGGAGCGAAAGACAAAGGAGGAGATCGGGTTTCAGTTTTATGCCATAGGCTCTTAAAGATTTATTCAACTTGGAACCTCAACTACATATTGCCCTAAAAGCTGCCTTAGAAGCTGGAAAGGCGATAAAGGAGATTTATGAGGCCGGTGTTTTTGAAATAGAAGACAAAGATGACAACTCTCCCCTGACCACAGCCGATAGGAAGGCTAATGAAATTATAAATGAGTTTTTGTCTCCTACCGGAATTCCAATCATAAGTGAAGAAAATCAACAGCTTCCATTTCGCCTAAGGAGCACCTGGACTTCCTGCTGGGTAGTAGATCCTTTGGATGGCACTAAAGAATTTATAAAAAGAAATGGAGAGTTTACGGTAAACATTTCGCTCGTATCTGAATCCAAACCAGTATTAGGGGTTATTTTTGCTCCTGCTTTATCAACCCTTTATTTTGCTGAAACTTCTTCAGGAAAAGCATATATATGCCATGTTTCTCACGGACAGGAGATAAGTGATATTCTCCAGAGTTCTTTTGAAATAAAACCTTCCAGATGCGACGGGAAAATTATTGTTGTTGGAAGTCGGTCACATATGGATCACAACACCCTTGAGTATATTAAAGGTCTCTCATTTTCGGGAGACAAGGTTGAGATGGTTTCCAGGGGAAGTTCTCTGAAATTTTGCTTAATGGCTGAAGGAGCAGCGCATATATATCCCCGGTTCGCACCTACCATGGAATGGGATACTGCGGCCGGACAGGCAATTTGTGAAGCTGTGGGATTAAAGTGCATACTGCAGGAGTCTGGTCAGCCTGTCACCTATAATAGAGAGAATCTATTAAATTCAAGTTTCCTGGTGTGTCATGAAAGATAAGTCCTATAAACGTCATATTGCCAAGGCTGTTACCTGGAGGTTGGTAGGAACCTTGGATACCATTCTTTTATCATGGCTCATTTCGGGAAATCCATTTACGGGGTTAAAGATCGGATTGGCAGAAGTTGTATCGAAAATGCTGCTTTATTACCTCCACGAGAGATTGTGGTTTAAAATGCGCAGTGGAGATGAGAGCAGAAGAAGACATTTGGCAAAAACTTTCACCTGGAGGATGGTCGGGACACTTGATACGATGATCCTGGCGTGGATTATCTCCGGGAGCCCCACGACAGGAGTGCAAATTGGAATGGCTGAGGTGCTGACAAAGATGGTTCTGTACTATTTCCATGAAAGAGCCTGGTACAGGATCAATTTTGGTCTGGATAGCCGGAGAGGACGAGGAAATACTTCGGAAATTGAAGAAAAATTATCTTAGATTTGAGTTCAATCTCGGATTTAACCTGATTTTTTAATGGCAGAAAATATTACAGAACATACCTATTTAATTTCCAGGGAGGATCGATCACGACTTAACAGTCATAAGGCCCTGCTCGTATGGTTCACTGGTTTATCCGGATCAGGAAAATCCACCATTGCCAATAAACTGGAACAGGAGCTCTTCAGGAGGAAGATTCATACTTATTCGCTTGACGGAGATAACATCCGAAAGGGATTAAATTCCGACCTTTCTTTTTCCGAAGAAGATCGTCATGAGAATATCAGAAGGATTGCAGAGGTGGGGAAGCTGTTCGTTGACGCAGGAATGGTGACCATAACCGCATTTATTTCGCCTTTGCATAACGACAGGAAGTTGGCCAGAGAGATCATAGGGCCTGGAGACTTCCTGGAGGTTTTTGTCAATACTCCTTTGGAAATCTGCGAACAACGGGATGTAAAAGATTTGTATAAAAAAGCCAGGGCAGGAGAAATAACAAATTTCACCGGGATAGATGCGCCGTATGAAGCTCCCATAGATCCCGATATTGAGATTAAAACATTAGAAGAATCTTTGGAGGAATCGGTACAGCGTCTGGTACAGATCATCGAAGACAAAATACGATTGAGATGAATAAGTATTACCTGAACTATTTAGACGAATTAGAATCTGAAGCAATATTTGTGCTTCGGGAAGTATATGCACAGTTCCAGAATCCGGTGATCCTGTTTTCCGGAGGAAAGGATTCTATTCTTGTGACTTATCTGGCAAAAAAAGCCTTTTATCCATGCAAGATCCCTTTTGCACTTCTGCATGTGGATACCGGTCATAATTTTCCAGAAACCATAGAATTCCGTGATGATTTGGTAAAGGAGCTGGGTTTGAAGTTAATTGTAGGATCCGTTCAGGAATCAATTAATTCAGGAAGAGTTGCTGAGGAACGCGGGAGAAGTGCTACAAGGAATGCTTTACAAATAACCACCCTGCTTGACGCTATTGAGGAACATAAGATCGATTGTGCAATAGGTGGTGGAAGAAGGGATGAAGAAAAAGCAAGGGCTAAAGAGCGTTTCTTGTCTCATCGAGACGAATTCGGTCAATGGGACCCAAAAAACCAGCGACCGGAACTCTGGAACCTGTTGAATGGAAAACATTTTGAAGGTGAGCATTTTCGTGCCTTTCCGATAAGCAACTGGACAGAGATGGATGTTTGGAATTATATCAAAAGAGAAAACATCAAAATTCCATCTCTTTATTACGCACATCAGCGAGAGGTAGTTTGGAGGAATAATTCCTGGATCCCTACTTCTGAATTTCTGAAATTGGAAGAAACAGAAACCGTTCATACAAAGAAAATACGGTTCAGGACCCTGGGAGATATTACAATTACGGGTGGGATTGAGTCAGAAGCAGATACTCTGGATAAAATTGCTCTGGAAGTTTCAGCCATGAGAAAAACGGAAAGGGGAGATCGGGCAGATGACAAACGCTCTGAAACAGCCATGGAGGACAGGAAAAAACAAGGGTATTTTTAATACTAAAGGAATGGAAATTAATAATAATCAGTTACTTCGGTTTACTACTGCGGGAAGCGTAGATGATGGGAAAAGCACCCTGATTGGAAGACTTTTGTATGATTCTAAATCAATTTTTGAAGATCAACTGGAATCCGTGTCAAATACCAGCGCTAAGAAAGGTCATATGGGTATTGATATGGCTTTGTTCACAGACGGACTAAGGGATGAGCGGGAACAAGGGATAACAATCGATGTTGCCTACAGATATTTTACGACCCCTAAAAGAAAATTCATAATTGCCGATACTCCAGGACATATTCAGTATACGAGAAATATGGTGACAGGAGCTTCAACTGCAAATGCCGCTGTTATATTGATCGATGCACGCCATGGGGTAGTAGAGCAGACAAAACGCCATGCATTCATCGCATCTCTGCTAAATATCCCGCACCTGATCGTTTGTGTCAATAAAATGGATCTTGCGGATTTTTCTGAAGAGGTATTTCAGCAGATTCTAGTTGAGTTTGAAGGCTTTTCCTCCAAGTTGTTAATTAAAGATGTGCGATTTATCCCAATTAGTGCACTTTTGGGAGATAACGTGGTGAACAGATCAAAGAACATGGATTGGTACCAGGGGGGGACGCTCTTGAATATCCTGGAGACCCTGCATATTAGTAGTGATATCAACAAGATAGATGCCCGCTTCCCAGTACAAACTGTTCTAAGGCCTCAGAGAGAGGGTTTTATAGATTACCGTGGGTATGCAGGGCGAGTGGCTAGTGGTTTATATAGAGTCGGAGATGAAGTAACTGTGCTTCCTTCAGGTTTTACTTCAAAGATAAGATCCATGAATTCCGGAGAACAGGAGATTGAGGAAGCCTATGCCCCAATGTCGATTTCGATGACCCTGGAGGATGATATAGATATCGGCAGGGGAGATATGATCGTTCGCAATAATAATCAGCCACAGGCCTCCCAGGAGTTCGATGTGATGCTCTGTTGGTTAAATAGTGAAGCGGCAAAGCAAAGAGGCAAATATATAATCTTGCATTCCTCGAATGAGCAGCGGGCGATGATAAAGGAGGTAGTTTATAAAATCGATATCAATACTTATAACCGCAATTCTGAAGATAATGATCTTTTGATGAATGATATTGCCAGGGTGAAAATCCGTTGCACTCGGCCGTTAATGGTGGACGCATATAGAGAGAACAGGAATACCGGGGGAATTATTTTGATAGACGAGACTACTAAGGAAACGGTGGCGGCGGGGATGGTGGTTTGATTTCTAACTAGTAGTTCCTCTTTTCAAGGGAATTGTGTTAATGTTTTTTAAAATGTTATTCATTCAAATCCAATAAGAATAAGTTTGCACGAACCAATATTATTAGAAGTTCAGATCAATAATTAAAATTTCAACGATTAATAGCCATAGATGTTGACAGAAAAATCCGTATTAATTACAGGGGGGACGGGTTCCCTCGGAAAAGCTTTAACTTCCCATATTTTAAGAAAGTTCCCCAAAGTGAAAAAAGTAGTAATATTTTCAAGGGATGAACAGAAACAGTTTGAAATGGCACAGGAATATCCAGCTGATCAATTTCCACAGTTAAGGTTCTTTATAGGAGACGTCCGAGATGCAGACAGGGTAAAAAGAGCTTTAAAGGGAATTGATTATGTTATTCACGCTGCAGCCATGAAACATGTACCCATTGCTGAATATAATCCTATGGAATGTGTGAAAACCAACATCATGGGAGCAGAGAATATCATTAATGCTTGTCTGGAAACTGAGGTGACTCGTGTTGTTGCGTTATCCACAGACAAAGCGGCCGCACCGATCAATTTATATGGAGCGACCAAACTTGCTTCTGATAAATTATTTGTGGCGGCGAATAACATTACGGGTTGGAATCCTATTAAATTTTCTGTAGTACGCTATGGCAACGTGATGGGATCAAATGGTTCCGTAATTCCATTTTTTCTAAAAAAGAAAGCCGATGGGGTATTGCCAATTACTGATCCTACCATGACTCGCTTTAATATTTCTCTTCAAGGAGGGGTAGACCTGGTGATGCACGCTTTGGAACATGCCTGGGGAGGAGAGATCTTTGTTCCAAAAATTCCTTCTTATAAAATAACGGATGTTGCAGAAGCAATAGGACCGGAATGTGAAAAGCCGGTGGTAGGAATTCGTCCTGGTGAAAAGATCCATGAAGAAATGACATTAATAGAGGAAACTCGTTGAGCCAGAAATGCGTTGGCTGTTAGTTTTGAAAGTTCTGAAGACCATACATTCGTAGTCAGGATCTTTTCTTTCGGAACCCAGGAAGCGTAAATACCTACCAGAGCCTCCATAGCTTCTTTTCCTTCAGAAGTATCAATGTCGCCGCCAATAAGAACCCGATCCGGTTGTTTCAGGTCCTCAACCGCCGTTCCCTCAGCCAGGAACTCAGGATTCGACAATATCTGGAATTTAACCCCATTTCCAGTATTGTGCAGAATATCCTTTAAGGCAGCTGCAGTACGAACAGGCAGTGTAGATTTTTCTACCACGATCTTGTCATTCTTTGCAACTGCAGCAATTTGCCTGGCACACAACTCGATCCATTTAAGATCAGCAGCCATTCCCTTTCCAATTCCATAAGTCTTGGTAGGAGTATTTACCGAAATGAAGATCATGTCGGCTTTATCGATCGCACCATCCACATCTGTTGAAAAGAAAAGATTTCTCCCGCGTGCTTCTTTGACAATTTCTGAAAGTCCCGGCTCATAGATCGGAATCTTTTCCACATCAGGATTGTTCCACTGCGTGATCCTTTTCTCATTGATGTCGACTACAGTTACATTAATATCAGGACATTTTTGAGCAATAACAGCCATGGTGGGTCCGCCAACATATCCTGCTCCAATACAACATATATTTTTTATTTTCATTTGCTTTTCCATTCTCAGGACCTTAACTGAGGTCCTATTGGTAAGTTATAATTTTTTATCGCATCTCTCCCCCAGAATCCCCTTGACGTCATACACGACCGAATTTCCGTTCTTCAAATTATCCAGATCCAGATCAAGAAACTCTTTATGAGCTACGGTTAGCACAATAGCTTCATATTTTTCCTTGGGCAGAATATCTACAGTTTCTAAATTATATTCATGCATTACCTCTTCCGGATTTGCTAATGGATCGAAAATGGTAACATCAATTCCATATTCCTTCAGATTCCTTACCACATCTACCACCTTGGTATTCCGGACATCAGGACAGTTTTCCTTAAAGGTGATTCCAAGTATTAATACTTTTGAACCTTTTACCTTCAGATCATTTTGAAGCATCAGCTTCACCACCTCGCTGCTCACGTATTCTCCCATGCTGTCATTCATTCTTCGACCTGCTAGGATAATTTCAGGATGATAACCTACCTCCTGAGCTTTTTGAGCTAAATAATAAGGATCTACCCCTATACAATGCCCGCCGACAAGTCCAGGCTTAAACTGTAGAAAATTCCATTTGGTACCCGCTGCCGCTAAAACGTCCTGGGTATCGATCTTCATCATGTTGAAGATCTTCGCCAGTTCGTTGACAAAAGCAATATTTATATCCCGCTGTGAATTCTCGATCACTTTAGCAGCTTCTGCCACTTTTATACACGGAGCCAGATGGGTGCCGGCAGTTATTACTGAAGCGTAAAGCGCATCGACCTTTTTCCCTATCTCTGGCGTAGATCCAGAAGTGACCTTCAGAATTTTCTCCACCGTATGTTCTTTATCTCCAGGATTAATTCTTTCAGGGGAATAGCCCGCATAGAAATCTTCATTAAACTTCAGGCCACTCACTCTTTCCAGCACCGGAACACATTCGTCTTCGGTGACTCCTGGATAAACAGTAGACTCATAAATAACTATATCCCCTTTTTTCAAGACTTTACCCACACTCTCACTGCTTTTGTAAAGTGGGGTAAGATCGGGGCGGTTGTTCTTGTCTACCGGCGTGGGAACAGTGATTATATAATAATTGCAATCTGCAATATCCTGAAGATCTGAAGAACAATACAAACCCTTATCTTCAGAAGGGGAATCAACAAGAACCTTTTGAAGAACTTCTTCCTCAACTTCCATGGTGTTATCCCTCCCACCGCGAAGTTCGGCGATCCTTTTCTCATTAATATCAAATCCAATTACCGGGAACTTTGTTGCAAAAAGTCGGGCCAAAGGCAATCCGACGTATCCTAGACCTATTACGGCTATCTTTATATTATCATTCATTGATTCTACTTGGTAATTTATAAATTCTTCCAGTACCAGTCCACAGCCTCTTTCAGGCCAGACTGGATATTATATTTCGGATCATATCCCAATAACTTTTTCGCTTTATCAACTGAAGCCAGGGAATGAGGTATATCTCCCATTCTGTTCGGACCGTGTTTCACTTCCACCTGAGCGATCTCCGGGTCATATTCCGAAAGATACTTCTTCAGAAGCTGCGTCAGCTGCACCAGAGTGGTCCTGTCGCCCACAGCGGTATTGTAAACCTCGTTTAAAGCATCCTCGTTATAAGTTGTTATAGCCAACAGATTCATCTGGACCACATTGTCGATATAGGTGAAATCCCGCGAGTAGGTGCCATCCCCATTTATCACCGGACTCTCGTGTTTCATGAGCTGCATAACAAACTTTGGGATCACTGCCGCATAAGCCCCATTAGGGTCTTGTCTCCGACCAAATACGTTGAAATATCTCAGGCCAATGGTATCCATCCCATAGGTCTTGTTGAAGATATCAGCATAAAGTTCATTGACATATTTCGTGATGGCGTAAGGAGAAAGCGGTTTCCCAATTTTATCCTCTACCTTTGGTAAGGCTTCTGAATCCCCATAAGTGGAAGAACTGGCCGCATAAACGAATCGTTTAACATTGGAGTCTCTTGAAGCTACCAACATATTCAAAAATCCTGAAACATTTACATCGTTACTGGTAATCGGATCATTTATTGACCGAGGCACAGAGCCCAAGGCTGCCTGGTGCAGCACGTAATGGGCGCCTTCAACGGCTTTTCTGCAGTCTTCCAGGTTCCGGATATCCCCTTCCACAAAAGTGAATTTGGGATGCTTCAAAAAACCAGCAATGTTCTCCTTCTTCCCGGTGGCGAAATTATCCATGCACACCACCGAACTTCCTGCTTCCAAAAGAGTTTCACATAAATTGGAACCAATAAATCCTGCTCCTCCGGTAACTAATATGGTTGATGAACGAAGTAATTCCAGTTGTTGGCTGTTCATTTAATTTATTCTGGGTTGTTTTAAGTTTTCAAAGATATCATTTCGGAAAAAGGATAATCCTAAAATCTTCTTAAAGCTGTTCTTTCAAAAGATTCGTTTATTTTAATCTAAATAACTAAACCGAGTCGAATCCAAATGCACCATCTCCGTCTTTAAGACCTGCTTAACAGGTTCCGCCTTTTTCCCAGTTGAGTTGATCCTCTCATAAAGGAAATTAATGGCGCTTTCCCCGATCTTTTTCGGATGCTGGTCGATATAACTCAGCGATGGTGACAGATAAGGCGCCACATCTTCATTTACATATCCGATCAGCTTCAGGTCTTCAGGAATTTTCAGGCCCTGTTCAAATGCCACTCTTGAGGTCAGCAGGGTACCAATAATATCGGTGCTCACGATTCCTTTTACTCCGGCATCTAAAAGCTCCCTAATCTTCTCTCGCAATGGCTCCACGTCCGCATGACTGGCAATAAATCCTTTCAGGTTTAAATCTTTCACTGCTTCTTTATAACCCTCCATCCGCTGCACCCCTACATCCAGGTTCTGGATCGCACTCACAATTCCTATTTTCTCCAATCCGTTCTCATGCATCAGGCGCACGGCATCTTCAATGCTCCCTTTGTCATCAACGCCAATCTTGTCTACGGGCAGATCAAAATTTATTCTGTCGTAAAGCACCACCGGAAGCTCATATTCCAGCAGCTCCTTGAAATGTTCGTATTCCTTTTTCTTCTGGGTTTCTTCGGAAGGCGCTATCAGCACCCCATCCACAAATCCATAAGAGATCATGTCTATGATCTGCTTCTCACGCTCATAGGACTCATTTGAGATATAAGTGATCACCTGCAGGTTCTTCTTCTGGGCCTCCTGCTCTATTCCCGCCAGTACTTTTGCGAAGAAGAAGTTCGAAATATTCGGAACGATCACGGCAATGGTCCCGCTTTTGCTGCTCTTCAGGTTCACTGCAGTAGGGTTCGGTCTGTAATTGTGCAGCAGTGCCAGTTCCTTCACCCGGTCAATTGTTTTTTGACTGATCTCCGGGCTGTCATTCAGTGCTTTTGAAACTGTGGAAATGGATACATTCAGCAGTTTCGAAAGTTCCTTCAGGGTAATTTTGTTTCTCATTCTGATGCTTAGGGTATTTAAGAAAAGCGAATTTAACTAAAATGAATTTGATGGACCTCAATTCTCTCCTGAAATGTCCTTCAGCCAGTGAAGGGATTATCCTCATATCTGCTCAATATTGTCTAAGGTTTGAAAAGGAGTTCAACAAGAGTTGCAAAAGCTTCCCGGCATCTGCGACTCTCAAGAGAGTCATTAGGGAGTCATTAGGGAGTCATTAGGGAGTCATATGCGAGTACAACCCGCAAATGACCCGCATATGACCCGCAAGTGACCCGCAAATGACCCGCTAATGCGATGGAGGAGAACCGATCCTGGTTCTTATCGCCTTATCCTGGATTGACTTTACTTTAATATCTTTGAACCATGAAATTCCTGAAGTCGCCCTGGTTCCTTATTATTGCAGCGATCATCACGCTGATAGGGATCATCACGGGAAAATATCTCTTCATCTTCCTGATCCTCCCCTTCAGCCT
>Ga0181464_1001934_pt1 | contig 10391 bp, 4 predicted proteins | sample InSIn2gowninarea_FD_119074 | JGI IMG/M metagenome (GOLD analysis project Ga0181464, IMG submission 119074) | Clean room microbial communities from NASA Spacecraft Assembly Facility at Jet Propulsion Laboratory, Pasadena, California, USA -... ...
TAAAAATTTTGGTCTCTCACCTTGTTGATAAAGTTCCTCACCATTTTATAGGTTGAGGTGGATGACCTTTGGAAGCCCTGGATATGTTTTGACTGATGTGTTTATGAGATCTAACATTCATGTTTGGAATATGGCATGGGGGTGATTGGCTGAAGAGAGATTGGCTCAGCCATTCTACAGTCGAGTGGAATGCGAAAGTCCCATCCTAGGTTTGGATTTTGCATCATTAATGAAAGGTTATTTCTCCTGGTATTTCTATGAGTATTATGATGGATTATATGTGGTGTATATGGTTATGATTTCATTGATATTTTTGTCCCTACTATGTTGGTTATGTATATGTTTCATGACAGCAGCCATGAGTGGCTCTCATCATGTTCTTATATTTTATTGAATTATCAATGTATCTATGACCTAATGGATGAAATGGAAACTAATGTGACAAGGAGACAATGATTCATAGTGAATCTCATATAAGTATGAGACCCTTATGCTTAGATCTATTATTTACACCCATTAGGTTGCATATTTACTAAGTGTTTGAAAAAATGTCTGTCATGGCTAGTAGGGGTCCAATCAAGGTCTTAAACGAGTATTTGCTTTAGTACTATCATTTCCATGTTATTTTACTGATTTGAAGAGATGGTTCAATTATAGGCAGTGACCTGGGCTTTAGGCTGGAAAAAGTGGCTCAAATCCTGGAGTTGCTAGCATAGCACTGCCAATTTGGGTCTCTGGACACTCGCAGGCAAGCCTCTTAAAATGACTATAGGTTTCTAGTCGTATGCATGCCTTGTCGTGGGAGTGACTTTGGGTTTAATTCATTGAAATGCTAGGTTAACTTAGGGGTTGGGCACCTAGAGTGGTAGAATAGCTCATGGGGGTCCTGTAGCACCTGAGGGAGGTTTGTAAGGTATTGTTTTCTCAACTCCATTTCCTTAAGGTTACCTAGGAGGTCGAATCTTACCATAGTGGCCTCTCGTCACATGTTTACCCTGTTAGATGATTGCTTGGGTAGATGAGGGAGGAGGTTGTTACATCCTTGAAGTTTTCCACTATGTAAGTCCTGATAATGGGAGCAAATGTAGGACCAGGCTTCTTCTTCCCCTTGCTTAGTGTCTTCGAAAACCCCTGGTTCATCTGATAACACACTTATTGCATAAGTACTTTGTCCATGGAAAACCAAGGAAGTGCGTGTGGGATCTTGTAAGAACCAAAATCTTTGATGAAAGTCCCCTCCTAGATTAGGAACCAATGCGCCACTTTGACGATGGTCTCTGTTGCCCTCTTCAACATGTAAGGGGGTTCTTCACCAAAAACCACCTGATATAATGGGACAATAAATGATTCAGAGATGGTGTCAAGCATACCCTTATAGCCAGGGTTCCAGAAGATCTTGTAATGTTGATGCATCGACTCTATTGTAGTCATGGTCCAGTTGTAGCTCTAGTGGTCAAACTAACACCTTGCACACACATCCAGGAGGTATGAGACCATATATAATTCTAACGGCTGGTTTGGCTTGGGATGTTTAGTTGCAACTATATTTGTTCTTAGCGTTGAATCTAGGATGTTATCCCAGTTGAAAATTGTACCTTAGTGGCGACAATGTACACGATAGGGACACATGTCTCGAGGAAGACATCAACATTGACCCTATGGTACAACTGGTTCATCATAGCGGCGATCAGCTAATAAACACTCTTTAGCATTTCCTTTCTATATATTTAGTCACTTCTCACTTGAAACTTGGACAGGTCTTGCCACCATTCCCTCAAAATGTCCTTGGTCTGAATTACAAAATTTGAGAGCCACAGGGTGTTCAACGCATCCTCCTTTTCGGGAAATTTGTAATATGCAGTGATATACGTAGAGGAGATAGCTGCGAACGGTGTGCTTGAGTGATCCCTTACCATCCATTGATCCATGTCTATATTCCATATGATCCACTGAATAGTCTAGGCACATGGAAGAACTTGGGGATGTGAGGTCACCTTGTGGAGCTGCGATATCTTGAGATTTATGTATACTTGGAGATTCTCCTAGTCTTCTGGGATCTCTTGTTTGGATAATTTTGTGTAAATGTAAAACTAGGAGATCTTGGTGCTTTTGTTGATATTTCATGCAATATCCCCATAGATGGGGGGTATTGGGGCTTGGTGAATCTCCTGCACACTTCTTTTGGAACTGCTACAGGAATATTTTGCTACTATGGGTACCATCTCATCTTCGAAGGAGGAGATCAAGATGCACTCAAGATCAATGCCACTTGGAATGTCAAATAAGCAATCCCACGATGAGAGAGACAACATGAATAATAAATCCTAGTATCAAGTATAAATTATAGTTTCCAGATCCCAGGAAGAGGTTTCCCTTGGTAGGTCGCAAGGTTGCAGGGATAAGGGGGTTGCGGAGGTCAAGAAGATGAACGCGCAATTTGGTGAGTGGTAGGATAGTAACCACAGCTAGGTCGCAAAGGTCACAAAGGTCACAGGGTCGTGAATGGAAATGGGTTGCAAGCTCACAAATGTGGATTGGTCGTAGGGGTCATGAGGTTGCAAGGGCAATTCAATGAGTGAAATGAGGCTCAAGATGGGTTCTTAGGGCCTCTCAAGATCAAAGGCTTGGTCCTCAGGGAACACAAGCCAATTTGGCATGAGGATGGCTAAAGAAAATGCTCATAAGGGTTAGTAAGGAACAAATTAATTAGGAGCTAAGGGTTTCTGGTTTAAAATGAACACAAAATGACAAAAGGAAATGATTAGCAGGGGAGGGGAAGAGTCTTCCACCTGACATGGTTGCGCACCTCCTCCAAGTCATCGAGAGTCTTTGTCTTTCGTGTGACCAAGCTGAATTTCCCAAATGACCGGTGAGGCCAAATATTTATAATTTTGGTTTCATAAGTAGGGGTTGCAGGGGTTGTACAAGTATGATTTCATGTGTTTGCAACCCTTGAGACCTCGCAACCTCAAGGATTTCCAAAGTTGTGGGGTTTCATAGGTCACACTTGTTTGGTCTCCAAACCTTTTCAACCTTGTGACCTCGCGACCACAAGGGGCGTGAACTCACATCGGTCGCACAATGCATGGATATGAAACTTACGACCATGCGACCTTGCGACCTAGAGAGGTCGCACAGTCACAAGGTCACATGGGGGAAGAAAAGTCACAAACTTTTCACTGTGACCTAGTGACTTGAATTGATAATTAATTTGGTTAGGTCAGAGCGTCGTGATTTTTTAGCTTACAAGGTTTGTTTTGATTCACAAGATGAAGAATTTTCAAGGTTCCTGAGAAGGTCCCGAGAATAGGCGACAACTACGGGGATTGTAAAGGAGCACAAAAATTTTGAAGGGTCAAAAAGTTTGGAGGGGTTGTTGCAACAGCTACAACACTAGGGAAGGAGATATAACGTCCTAGGGTAGAGAATCTCTAACTCGGGGCCACTAACAAATCTTAGATTAAGAGTACATACGCTGATAGAAAAATTGAAGCTAACTATAAAAATGAAATTATAGAGAGGGGTGAGGAACTTTATCAACAAGGTGAGAGACCAAAATTTTTATAACCATGAATTCTTCCTTTCATGGCCATAGCAATAGTGACTAAATGAGTTTAAAGGAAAATTCAAAATCGTGCTCCAAGGTAGATGGAAGCAATAGTTAAGTCCATAATGATTTGAAATTCCCCACTTATGTACCAAAGTGTCTGCATGTTATGGAATCACACAATTTCCACACCAATTTCTCAAGCATCTCAAGGAGGAACACTCGCAAGTGACTGATTGATGGCAGCATTGTGTGGGAAGGTCATGTTAGATACCCCATTTTGGGTAACCAATCGTAATATTGTTATCACACAAATTTAACTGAAATTTATTTCCTATGAATTTTTGGGTATCTAGAAATCAAACACAATCAAAAAATTAGTTAAACATCATAAAAATTGTTGCGAAGGTGATGAAAGAAATTTTAGTTGGTGATTGAAAAACACTCTATCATGTACACATGGTATTGAGAATTCGAAAAAACTCAACAAAGGAAAAATCACATCAAAGGAACTCTTAAAAAGGTGTGGAACACATCAAGGGAACTGTTAATAAGGTGAGGAAATGAGGTTTGGTAGGTAGTAAGAAATAGGTAAATATTAATAATTTTATAGTAAGTCTATGATTAGTTCATTATCTTTACATTTTATCATTTCGATTGAAAAGAAGTAACATTTAATAGATAAAACGTTAAAGTAAGATTACTACATGGTACTTAATATTTGCTATAAAAAAATATCCTCCTATATGTGATTGTATGAAAATAAAGTGGCATACATGATACTTAATGTCTACCATACAAAACATCCTCTCATGAGGAAAAGATACAAAGAATTATCCTCCTTTAATTGCTAGGTATCTTTGCCACATATAAGGAGTTATGTCACAACCTACTTTGAGATTTACATTAACGAGAGGTGAATCATTTCATGATTAGTGAAATTATGAGGTATATTTCTACACTTACCTCTCGATCATATCCAATATTATTAGCCTATTGAGCTTTTCATTTAGCATAACAGGTGTTGTCACTCACTACAAAAAGTACTTTCAAGCCACCCAAAGAGCAAAAGAGTAGAAAATTTTGCAGCCATCTTCCACGCTACAGAAGCTCTTAAAGCTAAATTGGACCCTCTCCATTGGATAGGGCTCGGAATAATCTTTCCAACGGTATATGGAACTCCTCAAATGATCAAGGTGGATGTTGGTGGCCACCCTCCTATCCCATTTGGACCCCCACAACTATCTCTTTCAGTTTTTCAGTTTCCTTAATTGTAGCACAATTTACTATTTTTAGCAGTTTTTAAGGTCCTGAACTTTCGGAGCCATTTTGAGGCCCTAATGACGTTTTTTGTGAAATCTAGGAGCAACATGGGTCCATCAACCAGTGTTGCTCTTCCCAAAATTGCAGTCCTTCGATACATCTTTCTAACGAGCTATTGTGTGCGTCAAACAGGGATCGTATGCCAAAGTTACAACCCCAGGAAGTTGATGTACCAATTTACTCGAAACAGGGCCCATAGTTTGGTGTTTCATCTCCTAGGGTTAGGTTTTTGGATGTTTAGGGTTTTCCATTGTTTCTCAACAATAAATAGCCCTTCGAGCCTCATTGTAACATAGTTCAGAGGCATCTAGCCACCGCATCTCTTCCCAAAGATAAACTACCATCGCCCCAACTGGTTTATTTCCATTAATGTTTGTAAGCATATTTCAGTATTTTACAGTAATGAAATGAAGTATTATTTCCATTGCATCTCTGTATTTATGGTCATTTCTGTACTTTATTGCATTCCTTTATAAATATGGATCATCAAAGGGACCCCAAAATTAGAAGATATGGCTTGTGAAAGATGAGGGTTTTGTCACTGTTGAAAGGAGGAAGAACAGGTCCAGTTTAAATTGTTTTGGAGAAATCTCTATATTCTCTTAATACCATTTCTTTCACAAACCCCATTTTATCCCTTTATATTTCCAACTCTAGTCATGTTTCCCCATTCCCCTTTGACATAACTTAAAAACATTCATAGAACATACCGAAGGCCTTTTAAAAGGTTAGGACCCGCAACACTTTATCGCTATTGACCCATTTTCCTTTGCAACACATATCTGCTCATCTCCCTTTTCCTTTTGCGATTGAAATATCGCAAAGTTTCCCAACTCCCGCAATAAAGTTCTTCCCCCGACGATTGTGATATCACAAATTCTCCATTGATATCGAAATATCACAAATTCCCCGTTGATTGTCTTATCTAAGTCCCTCCTCCACGTGTCGATTGCGATAAGATCCTCACCGCCGATCGCAATATTTCCACCTTCCTACCGATCATGATAGGGTCCTCTCCGTCGATCGTGATAAATCCTCCCCCCACCGATTATGATATCGCAATCAGTGATCGCACAAAACATAACTCCCTCCTCCACTGAACTCCCTTCTGACTTGATTTTGATGGACCTGAAAGGTTATGTATTGTGGTTTTGAGAAATTTTAGATCCGACATATCGAGAAATCACCATAAAATTAGTGTTAAATCCCCTTTTCACTTTCTGATGGCAATATGCGAGTCTTGGTTCTGGATGCGATATTTTATGTGTGTCATGCTTTATTGAAGTTTCACATTCGGACAATCGACAAGCACTATGAAATATGGTAAAAAGACCCTCTCCTGTGTTGCGATTGTGATACCAATAAACCCAGATCAACGACCTAGATCAACGAACATTAAAATGTCTATTTTGCTTCCACTCAGTGGGATGGCGAGGGTATTCTTTAGCATATGGGTCGGTAGTTGAGGTATTAAATGAAGGCACTGAGTAGCTGGAGAGTGATATGGGATAATCCTGCAGAAACCTCTACAACAAGAAATCGAGGACAACAATGGCCTCATAAATGAATTCTATTGTTTTGTTGCACATCTTCGGAGAGTAAATGAAGGTATGGGGACTCAAGAATATTAATGGCTTAGCATGGTTCTCCATTCAGATACACAACGAAGGACAAACAAGATATTTTCTACTTCTAGTCAGTAACATGAAAATCAAAGTCGACCCACTCCTTGCTCTAGAGAATGAGTGATTCAAGCAGTTAAGGCGAAAGAGATAGAAACCGGCCAAGCAGTACAAGGGATACATTGTGGTAGAGACATGGCCTAATTAGGGACCTTCAAAGGAACCGCAAGATGATATTTTCCTCCATCATCATTCACTTCCCTCTTTTCTATTTTTCTGTAATTTCTTTTACTTTTTAATTTCTGTTTGTTTTCAAGAATGGAATCAAATCCTTGGAAATTATTTTGGGAAGTAGAGTTATCGCAGGCCTAGACAGCTAGTCAATCTCACAACTAGCCCTGGGTTGAGATATTTTGTAAATGTTGATTCAAAGCCCCTCTTATCTGTATAAATAAGGGGGAGAAACACTTAATAGAGGTTTCGGAATTTTGCACCCTGAGTGGTCCAAATTTTATGGTTCCATTTTGGTTCTAATGCTTTTTCATAAGGGACTCGTAGGATGTATTGTTGAATGTAAATGGATTGGTGAATGGGACTCTTTTTGAAGATTAATAAAACTCTCTATGGATTCCAATCATGGCAATGCGCAGTATGTTTTCTCCTCTGTAATCTCATTCTATATGTTTTTATGTCTCTAAAATAGTGTGATGAAGTTGTTAGTTTCTCCCTTGTTCATGATTGTATATTTGTTACCAAGTAGCAACAGTACCTATGTTAGCTACATATTTACTTAAGTACCTGTAACATGGACATATTTGCTTGAGGATTTGGATACAAATGTGCCCATGAGTATATGGCCTGAAACCCTAACTAGCGCTCCACTCATTCCACTCTTGCATCTCCTCCCTCTTCCATATTTCTGTCGAGACATTGTTGCTTAGGATTCTGTGATAGCCTTATGCATGAAATCCCGTTCTTTCTCTCCTCCTCTTCACCTTTACTACAATTACAATATTAAGCTTCCCGTTGTTGTGTGTCCACCACCAGAACTAGACTTTTCTCTTTGAGATTGGCACAATTTACCCCCTGAGCATTCAGACCCATGCATTGACTTGTGTTTACCTTAATGAAGGCCAATTGAACCAAGCTCCCTTTTATCCTCTTTTTCCAACTACATGACAATTGGAGTGCAACAGAAAAGCCCCATTGATAATCTCAAATGCACTCCTCTATTTAAGATGTCATAGGCACTGGTCTACAAAAACCCAGAGGTTGTCTCTAGGAATCTTTCTATATCTCCTGAAGCACTTGTGCTACAGGTGCTAGAAAAAGCGACAACAGTAGATATATTACTGCTACTAGACACATGGATGTCAAAGACAATTACAAACCATTGGATTCTAGGGGCCTCTCTCATCCATGAAGGTCGTACTCTTCAATTGTTGGTATTTTTTACCTTGCTCACCTATCTACATTTTATCAGGGCTCTAGTGGTTCCTTCCACTAATACCATGAACGACTACATACGAGCATGCTACGAAGCATCAAAATTTGTAGAACTAGTGGAAAATTCTAATTTTTAAGTCGTACAGGTGAATAAGTAAGCCGACATATTACTCCACAATTTGAAGGAATAGTGCAAGTGGTTGGGCATGCCTCTCCCCATTAATCATTTCCAAGATAGAATTGCCGAAGAGACCAAAATTTCCTTCTAGGGGCTTGTGAACAAAGGAAAGGAAACAACAAATACTAGCTATGAATCTAAGAATTTGTAGGCAGTAATTGTAGGAAATAGCTTGTACATGCTTTGTGAAAGAATGAAAGGTAATCAAAGTCTTTTTATTTTTTACTCGCATTTAACAAAAAAATTATGGAAAGTATAAACATTGTAATTCACATTAAAGGAGGTAATTTTTCAAACCAATTCCATAACATCATCAAAATCACCATTCTTTTAGTTTTTATTGTTGCCTCAAATTTCCCTCCCAAAAAAATATTTTTTAATTGTGCAAGCTTGAGCTACAACAAATTATTGGTTCACTAGAAAAACAATATGTAGAAAGTTCATATTCAACATCATAGGCTACAATGGAACCTAATACCTTAACTATATTGCAATATAGATTTTTTAAAATTGGTACAAATCAAACATTTGGGATTGTGAATTTACAACAACTGTGAACTAATAGTGAGTGGATGAAAATTTACAAATATTAAAATCATGATATTTACATCTTGTTATAATATTCTTTTAGCACTCACAGAACACATCATGTAAACTAATATTTAAAACTCAAATTAAAAAAGGGGAAGAGCTAGCCCATGAGACAACTCAATTAATGATTGCCATGATATAAAGTATTATATAAATGATAAGATTCAAAGTTCAAATCCCCGTGGTTCAAACTAAATAAAAATTAAAAAATTGAAGACATAATAATTTGGTAACTTAACCCCATTCCTCATTATATCAACCAAAAATATTATAGTCTTAAGAAATTTAAAAGGAGGGCTTGGTTATTGATTCCAAAATAGTAATTTGTTTTTCATCCCATATACACCATATGATTACACTTTTTGAGGATGATGTAACAAGTTGGGAGTGACGCTTTAATCTAGACCCTAGTGTCAGCTAATTTGGAAATTATTTTGTTTCTAAACATGTGTGGGGTAAAATAAATGTAGCTTTTCAAGCTTCCTTCCAAATTTAATCCCTAGGACTCACAGTTGTTGACTTGCTCCCCTGATACTTCCCACTTCATACAAGGTATCCCATAATTTCTCCTCCATGAATGCCTATGCCCTCAACCTGCACTCAATCACTATAATCTCTCTCATTCTAAACATAGAAGTCCTTCGCATCAGCCAATGAACTGTGTATTCCATCCAATAGTTCTTCCATGTTAAGTGAATGACCTTTGATTCTTTCACAGAGCATGTACAAGTTATTCCTTATGATTACCACCTTCCAATTCTTGGATTCGTAACCAATATTTGTCTTTTGGTTTCCCTTGTTTGTGATTCCCTGGAGGGAATTTTGGCCACCTCAATGGTCCTTTGATTGGGATCCCCTAGAGGAAACCTTTGTTCACTTCAATAGTCCTTTGTTTGTGATCCCCTAGAGGGAACTTTTGGTCACTTCAACAATGCTAGCTAGCTTGGAAGTCATTGATGGGGAGAACCAAGCCCACCCACTTGCAAGATTCTTTGAAACCATGGGATAATTTGTCAAGTTATTAAACAGTATGACTTGATGATTAGAATTTTCCACTGGGTCTACAATTTTCCATGCTTCACAACTTTCCTATATCGCACACATGAGGATGTTTTTGATAGAAAATATTGATTACAATGTAGTAATATTACTTTGGCATTTAATCTATTGAATGTCATTTTATTTTCATTCAATTTAGTTACTCCCTTGGCCCTTCCTACTTTGTAGAAGGTATCCCATAATTTATCCTCCGTGAATGCCTTTTCCCACAACCTACATGCAACCACTATAATCTCTCACATTTTAAACATAGAACTCCTAATTAATCACATCGTCCAATGAACTTTGTATTCCAACAATTATTCCACGTTAAACGAATTAGCTTTCAATGCTTTCCAATTCTTGGATTCATAACCATTATATGTTGTTTGCTTTCCTTTGCCTATGAGGCCCTAGAGGGCATTTCTGGATGCTTCGACAGTTCTAACTTGGAAGTTGTTAATGGGGAGAACCAGGCCTAACCACTTAAGACCCATTAACATAGTAAATGACCCGTCATTTTTTTTTCCAGTTAAGACCCGTCATTAAAACCCATTAACATAGCAAAAGAAACTTCAGTCTCAATGTACAAAACACAAAGAAAAGATACAAATATTAAAATCACAATCTCTACAATTGGTTATAA
>Ga0181464_1001935_pt1 | contig 10391 bp, 18 predicted proteins | sample InSIn2gowninarea_FD_119074 | JGI IMG/M metagenome (GOLD analysis project Ga0181464, IMG submission 119074) | Clean room microbial communities from NASA Spacecraft Assembly Facility at Jet Propulsion Laboratory, Pasadena, California, USA -... ...
GGATCCTTTCTTACACAGATAGACACATTGTGAAAATCTGCCTTGAACTTTTCATAAGCCTCAAATTTCTCAAATAGATTTGGTGATTGCCTTGGTCTCTAGCTTATGACTATGAGTAGATCCATTTCTACCAACACCCAAAACATCATCATCTCCATGACTTTTACAGGGTCCTCCATCGCCTATAGTGAAGCGAACTTCGCGGCTTTTGGTAAGGCAACATGCTGTGGAAGGAATTGACTATTTTATGGTAGCCTTCACTCGACAAGGGCAATAAATAACAATAGCAAGGCATAATGGAATGCCTTGTTGTCATCTTGTGCTTAACGATAGTTGGTCAAATATTCTTTACAGAGGTACTGCAGTCCCTTAGCACATTGGGCAGCAAGTGAAATTACTTGTGTTGGAACCTCATCTGCATGACACTTCCTAATGATTTTGCAAGCCAAGATCTGTGCAGCAAACTGCAACACCTTTTCTATAATAGAGTGGATCAAATATCTGTGTGACTTATCTACTAAGCCAAACTCACTCTTCATTTGGTTCACAAGTTTCCTTTCTTTGGTTTTACCTCCAAATGCCTCGCCTAGATCAACCCCTTGATAGGGCATCATCGTAATGCAGTGGATTAGCATGTCTATAATGGGGATGGTTTCTACCAACCAGAGACATCCATCATGTACTAGGGTAAGCAATTGTCTCACATAGACCATGTTGATGATTGTTCTGCTAAAATGTGACACGTATAGCATATTCAACAATCCCGCCTTTTCAACCCCTGTGACCCAATTTATTGGCTCCAGTCACGTTACTCTGGTCTCCTCATAGTAGATCTTCACTATTTTGCACCAAATGGGGGAATTCATCACGATCTGTCAGATCCCAATCTTCCACTTTGAGTGTAGTAATGTGCCCTAAGAGTGCACCTTCAAATACAACCTTCTCTGGTAGCATTGGTGTAGAAACCATAAACTTGCCGGTATCTAGATCTTTCTGTACTTTCGCTTTGCCTTTTCATGTGGGATATACTTCAGGAGCCAAGTTATAGGCTCACCCTATTTGGCATCCAAATATTGAACACCTTCATAGAGCTCTTCTTCATCAATAGCAAGGGGTTCATGTGCCTGTTTTGACTTGTCCATTTTCCCCTTTTGGCAAATCTCAGTGGGGCTTTTCCTTGGTGACTATCTCACCGAACCTGGTTGTTGTTTTGTTTGTTTCTTATCAACAACATACAACTTAGGCCTAGGCGATGTAGCTACAGAGGGCGTTGCTTCCATTGTCGGCTGACTTCAGGGGTTGTAGCTTAAGAACTTGCGGCTTCTGTAGGGTTAGTGGCCATCATTCTGTCCAAGATGGCCTTATGGAAAGTTTCAAACATGTTAGCTAGCTTTAGGTACTTAAAAAATTCTTCCCAGTTAGACAAGTTCATCAACTTAAGGCAAGAAAGGTCACAAGCGATTTTCAGAGAGAAAATTGTTCTAATGCAGGGCAACATGCCAGATTTATAGGTGATTTCAAATTTGAATCCGACCGTTCCCTCCAAATTTCTATCACAAATGCATCTTTGGCAGTAGATTTCTGAAGATTTGTGCCACAAATTCAGCCTACCACTCCTTCTATTAGTGTCAACCTTTGCAGCCTTCCACCAGTAATCAAACATGCTCTTACAAAGTGGTCTTAGGGTTTCAAAGTCAAATTTCATCATTTTAGTGAGTCTTCAAGTAAAATGTGGTCACTAGGTATTAGCTCTAGGATTGTTTTCACTCCTTCCAAAGTTTTCCAAGTATTGGTTCATGTCACCATTTGGCTGAGTGTACCATCACTCACAGAGTTGTCATCATTATTTTAGGTTCTAATGGGTCGTTTTACACCTTATTTGTGCTTCCTTTGTGCTTAGGTAAGGCTCATTTCCCTCTCCTAGGGTTTTGAAGGTAATTTTTCTTGGATGGTCAAATCATCAACAAAACTTGTATCCTAATGCTCATACACCTTCCCCTATCCTTAATATACCTTCTTAAACACTTCCCATCACTGATATCCCTCAAATTCATCATTTTCCCACAAACCCTAGCATATTGCTACAATTTGACACTTTTCTAGGTTAGGCTTGTGTTTTATCCTTTTGGACCCCTTCCCCTCACTCAATCCTTGAAATTCCACTTTCCCCTACTTCCTAACATCCCTTCTTACTTCCCAAAATTTTCTCAAGAAATTAGAAGCCCCTCATCCCCTTCATTTCCCTTCATTTCTACAAATTCTCTGATCCACACATCGGGATAGGTTTTATTCAAATGATGTTTCTGAGCAAGAAAAGATGAATTTGACAAACATGAGAGTGGTTTTTGTCCACCATAGACCCAAGAATAAAAACCTCCTTTAGTTTTTACACAGGTCTCATGCTTTGAGAGAAATATCCAAAACATCATTTGCCTTAGGAGAGTTGATGCACTTCTAGAGTGACCTTGGGAAAATCACTCTTTCTCCTAGCTGCAGTGACCAAATGAATTTTTTGATGAGTCAAATGATAACTAGAGAAAAATAGATTTCCAATGAGCTATCATGAGCTCAATTTGGAGTTGAGAAAGACCTCCAAACGTTGACTGAAACAACACTCTGCATTTTGGCAGCCTCATTCTTCACATTTTGACTAGTCTTGAGAGATTGAGCTTTTGACAGGGAAAATGAGTTACAAATTAAAAAATTCAAGATGTTCTGGAAAGCAAACTCAACAATATTTATAACGAGATATCCTGCACCCAATTTGGACACCGGGACAGCCTCCAAACATGGCCTGTAAAAAGCACTAGGCATTGAGGGAGGGCGTTGCATGTTCAGGAGTGGTGCTGCGCATTGGAGAAATTTTGCAGTGTTTTTTTACACTACGCTATGCATTCAAGAGTGGTGTTGCGCTCCTGTAGGGTGAAATATACATAGGGCTAGTAATAATCAAAACTCACAGTCCATCATCCAAAAACCATTTTTTTTTTGGACCCTCAAAAAAGTAAGTACCTTCCTTCTTCTATCCTCCAGCATTCAGTTTGTGATTCTAAAGTGCTTGGTTGTTTGTAAAAAATTTGCAAACCCTAGGTTCCAAATACACTCCTCCACTCATTCCCCATATCCTAATTACCTCAAATTCCACTCATTCCATATACTCTAATCCCCTCAAATAAACACTTCCATTTATCCCTTGCCCCCTCAAACCCTAAAACAAATTCCTAAAACCCTCATAACCTCTTTAGCACTCTCACAAGTTCACTTATAAGCTCAAACCCTAATGTGCTCATCTCCCCTTCCCCTACCCCTATTCACTATAACTCATTCCTCAATTACTTTCTCTAGGTTTTCAAGGCTTCAAAACTCAACCAACATGGACACAGAGGACAAAGATTATGAGGAGGAGCAAAACAGTGGCAATGAAAGCATGGCAGATGAACCTCAACGTTAGAGAAAACCACATGAGGGAGGAAGACATATCAGAGGGGCACAAGGATATTGTTTATAGCTGATAGGAAAGTGTTTGCTCCATAGGATGTGGAAGGGACCTTGCTTTCTTCATCAACTCATAGGCAAATGATAGCTCCACAAGATGTGGAAGGAGCTTTGCTTTCTTCATCAACACAACAGGTATAGGTGCAGTAGCTACACAAAGGGAAAGAAAATATGCCAGATGAAAGTTTTGATGATGAGGAGTAAGAGGGAGATTTTGATTTGATAGAGCATGATGAGTCTGAGTAGCATTATACTCGAACAATTGACATGGAGGCTCAGGATGAAGAAACAATAAAGGACATCATCATATAGGAAAAGGAAGCTCAAGTCCAAGCATTGATGGAAAATTTGGAGAGGGCCAAGTATATCATCACATATTTGGAACAAGAGAACAAGCAGTTGAGTGAAAAGCAGGTCCTCATGGAGCTGGAACTTCTCAAGGTAAAATGACAAGGTGACAAGGAGGCACCAGTCACTTTGTCTCCTATTGAAAGTGAAATTGAGGATGATAGAGAGACTTGGCTTGAGAGCGTGAATTTGCACCTAGGGAAGTTGTTGTAGAAGGCCAATAGGGACAATCAGATGATCAGGCACATGGCCTACCATTACAGGATCCGAAACAAAATTTTGCAACATGAGGGTCAAAAAGATGAAAGCTAGGCTAAGGTGGGCTCTAAAGGGAAAAAAAGAGGAGGATAGGCTTAGGTTTCTTGCTGAAGCTTCCTTGGCTCATCAAGATGCTTAATGGTGGTGTTGCTCACCAATTTTGGTTAGTTTTGGAGAAGATTTTCTTTTTTCTAAATTTTGGAAATTGCACACACAGAAAATCTAGTTCAACGCGCAGTGCCACTGGTGCTGCGCTTTTCCTAGGGCAACCCAATGCACAAATGACTTATATTTTTGGATTTAGAGCGATGAGTACAAGAACCCTATGGATTTTCTAAGTTTTTGGGGTAGAACTGGTCCACCAAAAGGTCAAAAAACACCTTAAAAATGACCTTTCTACCACTTTTTGGACACACAGAAGCAGTCTTGGAAGAATCAACATTTGATGGGTCAAATAAGCTTTAAATGAATAAATTCTAGGTGTTTTGGAAAGATTTGAAGACCTTTCCAATGATCTATCATGAACTCAATTGGTATGTCGGGAAGGCCTCCAAAAGGGACCTGAAAGTGGTGCTGCGCGTTGGGCAAATTTGCACAGGATGGCTATTTTTACTTTTTTTAATTGTGTTCACGGATTTTCTCTCATGGAGGTTGTTTTACTATGGTAAATGATGACTTGTATTGTAAATATGATGGATAATTAGTAGTAGAGGGTAGATTCATTAGATTAAAAGTCATTTTGAGCGCAAACGAATCAATTTCCTCACTTTTAGAGGCAAGTTGTTAGGATGCCTAGATTCCAGTTTCTTGTTCAGTGTTGGTTAGATTACCTCCTCATTTTAGGGATTCGACCCCTGAGGATTGGAGGAGGTTGAAAAAAAGCCTATATCTTCTTCTTCTTTCTCATTGTAAAAGGTTGGACTCATCTAGATGCTCAGACCTTGATTGTGCATCATTTTGTAGCAGTTTAGCAGGAGATTAATACGAATTGTAGCTATTTTTATGGGATCCATGTAGTACGGAGTTTTAGTACAGTTTTTCCTCTTGTGATCATATGTTAGTATGTTTTGTGTATTTCGTTAATCATTTATTGCTTCTAAGTGAATGCTTTCAAGTTGATAGGTAGAATTCATTACATCAGTGCTCTCCTTTGGGAAAATATTCACCATTATATGTTTTCTATAGTTTGGGAAGGATCCATGGTAATCACATGCTCTTCCTAGCCTCTCACCAGTCTTAAACATCTCACCTGTCAAGCCCTAGAGTGCTAAACCTTATGCCTACCTTGCCCCATTGAACACCCTACAATTTTTACCTAATTCCCTAGCCCTAAATTGTCCAGCTCCTCCTAATCCAGCAAAACCCCTTCAAAATCCAATCAAAACTTTGTGCTACTATACCTAGCCTAATATCTGTTTCTTGAGCCAGTCATCTTGGCTGAGATCCTTATGGAGAGAGCCCTCTCTCGGCCTAGTATGGCTAGCTACTTGGCTAAGCGTGGTTTGCGGTTACCCTGGCATTTCCTTCCTTCAGCCTAAGGTTCAATCTAGGTGATAACACCTTCTAATGGAAATTTTTCCATCCAATAGCTTACAGTGCACCCAATGACTTTTTTTCGACCCTATTACGTAGCACCAACCTCCATGGTGCATCCATCTTAGCGTAACTCCTTCTGGCGCACTAGTTGCTTCCATCCCGCAGCCCTCTTACCACGTTTTCCCACTTCTCGAGCAGTGTAGTTTAGAGTCGCATACTTCCTTGTAGCTACTTGGAGTACTAAGACTATGCTGCCACCATGTAGTCATTGCGCAGGGGTAGGATCCCCTTTATACAACTCCAATCGACTTCCATTGACTCCACCCAGAAAAAATTCCCCATTTAGCTTTGCGAATTGAATTGCACTACCATATATAATTTCCTTGACTACATAGGGTCCCAGCCAATGCATTTGAAACTTCCAAATAAATTTTGTGAATTTACTGTCATAAAGTAACACTAAATATTAACCTAGAAGGTTTTTAGCTTAATATGTCGATCGTGCCAGGCCTTCTCAGGCCCCTTTGCACTTGTTGGTGAAATCCTGCTAAAAATTAGTCTTCTTCTAATTCCAGAAACTATGCGAGGAATTCATCCATAGTCTCGAAATTAACCATATTAGTCAGCGCTACAATCTGTAGCCTCGGCACAATATACTCCATGGGCATCACAACCTCTATCTGATAGGCCAACCTGAACAGAGTTTGGCCTGTTAACGCTTACATGTTGTCCTATATGTCCATAGGACTGCTAATATGCGTACATCCCAATCAATCCTTTTTATGTTGCACATCTTCGTTAGCGTGTTCTCCAATGTCTTATTGAATGCTTCAACTGTACCATTAGCTTGAGGATGATAGGGCATACTCTTCTGATGATAAAACTACAATTCTTGAAGCATTGCGGCAATTGTTTCATTTAAGAAATGATTACCCCTATCACTCATTAGTATCTTAAGACATACAAACTGAGTCAATACAAACTCGAAAAGGAACTTTGCAGCTGTATCAGTGCTACAAAATTTGACCAGATGTGCTTCTGGTAACAGTAATAATGTATTGTGTGTCTGTATTTTTCCCTGGTGGTTGTATCGTACCCACAAAATCAATCACCCATTTGTCAAACACCTGCAATGAAATTTGTGGCTTTAAGGGTAGTTCATCACTTCGTGAAGGATTCCTTGTTCTTTGACAAGTATCGCATGCCTTGTAATATGCCTTAGAATCCTTTTGCACCATTTCCCACCACAATCCTACACGCAGAATCTTCTATGTGGTTTCTCTACCTACATAGTGTTCTCGTGCCACTCCTACATGTGCTTCAGCGAGGACGCTAGATCGTTCAAACTCCAGAATACATCGCTGCAATATTTCATCGGATCCCATCTTATACAAGTGTCCTGTAATTACAAATAAATCAGCAGCACTGACCACCAATTCCTTTTTCTACTGTGTAGAATATCATTTTGGGGCTGTACCAGTGGTTAAAAGATGGATTATGTCAACAAAGTGATCGTCTGTGACACATACATGAAAGAGCTACACATTCGACAAGTCCTTCTTCCAAACTAGTGGGTTCGTCGCCTGTCTCAATTCTAGATACATGATCCTGTCCTGCATTCAATTGATCGAGATTCACAATCACCTCAAAATCATATTCTCGAAAGAGAAACAGCCACCTACAGGTCTTCCCGCCCAAACACAAGCTTGTTGACTAGGTACTTGAGAGAGAAGTGATTTGTATACATTTTGAAGTGCGCACCCAACAGGTAATGTCAAAATTTTTGTAGTGCGTACACCATCGCCAACCCTTCGTTCTCTATAGTTGAGTAGTACTTCTTTGCCTTTGATAGTTTCCTTCTTGCGAATGCTATAGGGTGATCAATATCACCTTTTCCTGGTTGGGTCAATACCACACCTAATGCAATACAGGAGGCATCCACATGAACATGAAATTCTTTCTTCCAATTTGAGAACACCAAAATGGGCATAATCACCATCTTTTCCTTTAAAACATCCAAACCATGCTGACACTTCTCATCCCAACAGAAATTCACATCCTTCTTCACTAATTTCTCCATTTGCATAGTTATTAGTGCATAAGCTTTGATAAACTTCCTATAGTATCCAGTGTGGCCCAGGGTTGCACACAACTGCTTTACATTCTTTAGAGCCTTTAAATTGACAATAACAACTATCTTCGTAGGGTCAAACATTAAGCCTTGTTTTCATACCACATGGCCTAGAAGGATCCCATAAGGCACATTGAAGATACATTTCTTCAAATTCAGGGCAATCTAATATCTGCGAAAAATATCCAACATAAGCCACAGACTTGCAACGTGGTGCTTTACCAACCCAAAAACAGTCCATTCATCAAAATAAACTTATATGAATTTATGGATGAACTCCCTAAAGGTTGCAATTACAACCCTTGAGAAGATCGCGGGCACATTCTTCAATCCGAATGGCATTACTATGTACTGGAAGCATGCCCACTCTGTAATGAAGGTGGTCTTGCTATGATCCTCCGGTGCGATCTTAATCTGATGGTACCCTGAGAACCCATCAATGAACGAATAGGCTTCCTACCCTCCAACATTCTCTAAAACTTCATCTATAAATGTCGTTGGAAATGGGTCATGAATGCATGCATCATTGAGCTTTCTCAGAACTACGCATATCTTGATTTCATCTTGTTGCTTCTTCTCCTGAACAACCATAGGGCTCACCCAATCAGATTCTTGCACCGGCTCAATGATCCCGGCCTCCAATATTTTGTCCAACTCTTTGCACACCTTCTCATTATACTTGTGATTTAGATGGTAGGGTATTTGTTTCATAGGCTTCACATCAGGCTTTAAAGTAATCTTCATTATACCTAGATCCCCTATGATTCCTTTCAGGTCTGGTAACTTGGTAGGAAACAAGTCATGGTATTCGCATAGTAGTTCCAAAACTTTGTTGACTATGTCTTCATCCTAATAATCACCTATCTTTGCAAACTTAGGCCATGCATTGGATCCAATGTTTACTTTCCTGGTCTTTAGAGTTTTTGTTATATCAGGGTTCGCTGCTTTGGGGCCTTCAACCTCGCACTGCCCCTTGGTCTCTGGAATGTTGATATTTCATTGATCCTCTTCTTCTTCTGGAGTCACAATGTATCATTCCAATGCATGGCCTAGTTGTGTATACCAGTCCAGTTGAACCCATTATATCGTCTCCTCAAGCATCTTGAAGATGGTGGCCTTGATTTCCTGGAACGCTTCATCAATACACGCAAATCCATATTCAAAACTGAAACTTAACAAGAAACCTTCCCGCAAGATATCCCACTTGGTTGTCCCATGGCATAGCTCCATTTCCAAATACCAATTCATCAGAACAGTATCTAGGGTGTGACAAAAGATATTTACCCATTTCGATTGAGGCTCTTCTCCCTAATATTTAGTCCATTATGCCAAGTGTTCACATGGATCATCCTTTCCAATGTATTTTTCATCCATACAAGTATTATCATACCTAAACCTTAGCTTCATCATTCGCTTGTACTCTTTCCAATCAACGAAGCTATCCTTATGCGTACCCCACCAACAAACATGTGTAGCGTGCAGTGCCAGATCAAGTGCCTGGAATTGATGTTCTTCTGGCACCTCCATTTCAAATTTATCCATAAACAAAATAACATCATCTAAGTCGTCATAATGAGGAAGATTTCTTACCTCCATTGATACACATTGAAGCGACTTTGTCATCATATTGCAGCGTGGCGTTGAAAATTTGTGCAACCTTTTCTGCCAGTGCTCAAGTTCTTCATTTGAATCCGAGGTATAGGAGCTATCCATATCCCACGTAATTCACCCATCTACAGTGGGATTGATCTAGTCTTCATCGCACACAGTAATCTTGTATATTTGATCCAAGTCATCATCCTCTTCATAGTCATGGGCTGGTTCAATGTAGCACGCTCCCTTAGTGGGATCTAGTGGTACAATAACTCTAAGTGACTTGTTTTCAAATGTCATCCTTCGCTTCCTCAGATTAATTACCACATCCATATCGAAGGCCCAATCAATACCTAAGAGTGCACGGTAAGGATTGTTGTCATCCACTATTTTAATTACTTTAAATTCGGCCAGAGTCCTTGCTCCCTCAATGTCTACTGTTACCCCATACAGACACCCCATAGGAATGATCTTATGTTGATTGGCCATGCATAGCTGTATAGGATACTATTGTAGCACAAGTCTCCCCATCGTTTCCCATGTATGCTTAGGTAGCACATTTGCATCAGATCTCAGATCCAGGATCACTTGGTTCATTTCGTATTCTCTAATATGTGCAGTCAACCTCATTTCACACCCTTTCCACTTCTTATGCTTACCCAATTTCCTTATAGCACGTTGTTTGGAAGGAGTCCTGATTTCACCTGTATATTTTTCAATGAGCTCCTGGAGTTCTTCCACCTCCTTCCTATCCTGCAATAGCTTCATATAGGTTTTTAGAAGTAGCCAATAACAAGGGATCCATGTCATGTACTTCATTGTTTCCAGCTGATTTTCACTGACTTCTTGATGTAGAAGCCTCAAAAAGTTCTTCTTGGTTTCCATGAAAGTTTCTTTAGCCCTATTGAGATCAAATCCAACTTCTTTTTCAGTAGCCTTGCGCAACCAACCTTTGGTTTATGGCTACTTTCCTTTATCTTCTCTCATGTAAATACCACTTCATGTCATGATATTAATGCTAGGGTCCTCT
>Ga0181464_1001936_pt1 | contig 10391 bp, 8 predicted proteins | sample InSIn2gowninarea_FD_119074 | JGI IMG/M metagenome (GOLD analysis project Ga0181464, IMG submission 119074) | Clean room microbial communities from NASA Spacecraft Assembly Facility at Jet Propulsion Laboratory, Pasadena, California, USA -... ...
TGGGGTGGGCATTGTCCTTGTTGGTGTCGGTGTTGTTGAGGTACTGGCTTGGCCTTGACCTTGACCTTGTGTTGTGCCTGTTGCATTTGCTGTATTTCCTGGTTGTGTGTTGTTTTGCTGACCTTGCACCTGTTGCTGCTCAGCTTGTCCTTGAGGCTGCGCCTGCCGTTGCGGAATCTGTGGCGGTCCGATTAGATTGTCGAAATGTCGTCGCATCACATTGAACATATCGGTCAATGGATTCTGCCGTGGTAGCAAGCAGAATATGATGGCTGAGCCTAACATAATGATTCGGCGCCACGTGCCACTTTCGCTGAAGACAAACACGAACATGTATAGCCGTAGGAAAAGCCAGCCACGATTGATGAAAAATTGCAAAAGGTCGTTGTCCTCGTTAGCTTGCTGCGCCGGAGGTTGACCTGCAGCAGGAGGTTGTGCAGCAGCTTGAACCTGAGCTGGGTCAAGAGGTTGTGGTCTAGCACCTGGTTGTGGCGGCGGAGGATTGCTGCCGTCCTGAACGCCGGACGTATCATTCTGAGTTGTTGAGCTGTGACCTTGTATCTGCGAGTGGAGATGGTCAGCCGGTAACGTAGGTGTCGGTTGAGGTTGAGTTTGTGGTGCAACTGTTATAGTTGGTGCAGCAGTCGAGAAGAAACCGTGTCCAGGAGCGAAGACGATGCCTTGAGGGCCTTGCGGAGATGATAGCAGCCATGCCATAGGCGGCCCATGAGGCACTATTGGGGGATGCATATGCATCATGGGTGGCATGAACATCTGTGGTGCGGTAGGAATGGGCAAGGGTAATTGTCTCCCAGGTGGAAATGGAAAGCCTGCTGGCATTTGCGGTGGTTGAGCATGAATTGGTATGTTAGGCAGATTTGGACCACCGGCTCTATTGGCAGAATTCGAGTTCGCGGAAGGTGATGGGCCGGGAGCCGATGAAGGCCTATCGAAGGGGTTGGGCAGGTTGTTGCCAGTAATCTGAAACATCATTGAATTGTTGTTGACAACTGTTCTGATGCGCTCACCATTTGGACCCAGAGTCTCTTGTATGCGAGTTGTCTGTACTACTGGCGCTGGCTGCGTTGGGTCCGACTGAACAGCTTGTCCCTGCATTGGCAGGCCCAACATTTGCGGTGTCTGAGTGACTTGTATGGCAGGTGGTGCTTCACCATGGGCTGGAGGAGATCGACCATTTTGAGTGGCATGCGGCTGCGGTCCTGCTTGAATTTGCTGAGCTTGTTCCATATTTGCTGGGTGTATGTGATTGTGAATGCCTCTCGCGCGGCGATTTGCTTCCTCGACAGCCCTCTGATGTTGCATCTGGTGCTGCATCATATGCATGCTATTATGAATCATGTTATGCGCAAAGTCTGGTAGACCTGGCAACATCCCGGGCGGTGGCAGAGGCATCTCAGGCATTGAATCGTTTGCCTGTTGGACATGTTGATTATGCACGTGAGGCTGAGTGACAGCTGGTTGGTTTGGACCTCCCTGATTTCTTATCACTAGATGCAATACGTGTGAAGTGGTATTTCCAGGTCTTTGCTCTTGCCTCAGTATCTGTCGTAGACTGGCTTGATTGTCAAGCAGTGGCCGGCCATAGTAAAGGAGTCGCTGGGTGTCCGGAGCAGGACGTTGCGATAGACCATCCTGTATTCGCTCCTTCAAGGCACCAACTGTAGTATTAAGATTCAAGACAAGGTACAGATCATCCTCTGCTCGGTCGCCGTGGTCAAGAGTGATGATTCGTATGGTAACATTGTCTGGCACTGAGGTGCCGCTTGCGGACGGGTCTGGAGGATTGTTGCTGGCCATGGCCGGGGGAAGGATTTTTGTCAACTCCGACAGAACATTTCGCTTCAGAAGTCGAACATGGACTTACTTGGTGTTGTAATTGTATGCTCCCTGAAGATGACAACTGGTCGACTTCAGAACCGTCCGGAAAGTGGCTTGTTCAGCCCTGTGCCACAGATAATTGTGCAGATAATCTGGGGCAAGATCCTCACGATGTCATCGTGCAGCGCCGGCACCATGAGAACTTGAAGCTTAATGAATTACTGTATCAATTCTTGTACTTCTTCTCTCCAATCATCGCATTTGTCTTCGTTATACAATGTCTGCTTCAAATGCAGGTCGGACATGTCTGTATCGCCGGCATCATCCTCGAATATCAACATTCCCATCGCCGCGACCTCATGTGTATCAGCAGTTCTCGATAGCCACGAAACGAGCGCTCCAAAAACGAGCATTTAGCACATCACGGCGCTCATGGAAGCAAACTTCGGGTGAAGGTGAGAAATTCACCACTCGTGCGGGTAGAGCATGGCGGAACACAAAGATAGAATGGAAGCCTATCCCTATTGCCTTGGGTGTCGGCTTCTTGGGGTTTTGGCAGTTCCTGCGAATACAGCGTCGAGAACAAGAAGCCGCTGATGCGGAAGGTGGTGTAGGACCCGTCCCGAAACGCGAGAGAATACGACCGAGTGGAGGAGGATGGCAGGTCACAGTCATGTCCACGTTGCCCTTGAAGGCACTGTCAAGAGTATGGGGGAAATTCAATGAGCTGAATATACCATATTACCTTCGAGTACCCGGTTTCAAACTCTACGGCTGGATTTTTGGCGTCAATTTCGATGAGATCAAGGAACCAGATCTTCACAATTTCCCTAACCTAGCCGCATTTTTCTATCGCGAAATCAAACCGGAAGCGCGCCCTCTAGATCCAAACCCAGCCGCCATCATTTCACCGGCAGATGCTAGAGTCCTACAATATGGCATGATTGAGCAGGGCGAAGTGGAACAGGTTAAAGGAATGACTTACACCCTCGACGCTCTGCTTGGCAAATCCGCGCCTTCCCGTACACCTTCCCCCAGCCCTCACCACCACCACCATCATCATGAAGGGGGAAAGGACACTGATCACAAAAGCAATACACCACCAGGAAATACAGCAAATGCAACAGGCACAACACAAGGTCAAGGTCAAGGCCAAGCCAGTACCTCAACAACACCGACACCAACAAGGACAATGCCCACCCCAGAAGAAACAGCCCGCCGTCTCCTAGCACAGCATCAAGATCGCCGCAACGCAAACCCAGTATTCGACGTCCTTTACCGCATCGAACAAGGCATCGCATTATTTCTAGCCAGTCTAATTCCAGGTGTCGGAGAACGCCACGTTCGCGCTCGCGAAGAGGCAAGACGAATAGTCGAGGAGGACGACCGAAGACGCAGAGAGGAAACGGAGCAGCAACAACAACAACAAGGACAGATTCAGAACGGTAGCGCGGATAATAAATCTCCTGATGCTGTGGCGGTTGGGACAAGTCCTGCTGCTGCAGCTGCAACAGCTACTACATCAACGTCTGGTCCTGCGTCGGGTGATGCGAGTTCGAGCGGGGTGGACAGGACGGGAAATGCTGATGGACGGCAAAATGTACGATCAAGGGCTGAGGGGGGTGGCAGCAGTTCCTGAGCAGAAGAGAATTTGCTTCAATTTTCGAGCTTGTATAAATACGAGTCTCGTTCCGGGGTCTTCGAAATCAGATGAGCGATGGGCATAAATGAAGTGAGGATTCTAGTTTTCATTTGACTGGAGCACCTAGTTACCTGGTCTATAATTCCCAGGCACGCAGAAATCGCGTGACATACAAAATCCATAATGCAGGTCTAAGCATACTTCTTGCATCCAGCCTTGATCTTGGACCCCATTTCCTCGCCTTCATCTATCTATCTATTCATACTTCATTTCTTCGTAACTTCTACAGCATACCCTCAACTCAGCACAAAGTCACTGATAATGCTCATGCTCAATTCCCATACAATTAATAGCACCCAGGGCGTAAAGCCACCAGTGTCCTCATCCGCCCATGGAAGACAAGACAAAATGCTACGAGCACCCGTCTTAGACTTCATTGCCGGTATTGCCGCTGTAGATGCTATATTCCAATGCAGAATTCCATGGTTTTGAGAGAGTGGTCGCTTCAGTCACGGGACATCACATAGCCTTTCCCGATCACGGATACAGGTTTTGTTCGTCCAGGTGCTTGGGGGTTTGATTACCAATTATCTCTATCTCATGAATGCGTTCTGTTCTTTGACGGTATGTGTTTCCGCTGACGTTATTGGGGAGAGTCATGTTGAAGGTTGCCCTATCTGGATCGTTCGATCGATCGATCGATCACTCATTCATTCGTTCGTTCATTTCGCGCCCAAACCACCACTGGCAGTATTATCCTTCAAAGAAAAGGCACCCTCCGCATCCCTAGCCCACTCCTCCGTCCCCTTCGCTAACCCCGCAATCGGACCATCAAGGTTCATCCCACACTCGACCTTCCAATTCTTAGGCGTAAAACTGTCAACCACACTCTTGAAAGCACGAAGCGTGCAGAACGAGTCATCACCTTCTAAGTGGCGGCCTGGCGCGGCGCATGCGGGGATTGTCATTGGTTTGTCGTTGTAGCGGAGGCGGACGTAGTAGCCTTCTAGGCGGTTTTGCTCTTCGGAGGTTAGGTCTGATACAGGGCGGCGGGAGATGGATGTTGGTTTGTTGGGTTTTATGGCTGAGTCTGCTACTTGTGAGGTTGGTGGGGGTGGGGATATGGGAGGGGAGGAGAGGCCGAGCATGCTTGCTAGCCAGCCTGGTTGGGAGGTGATGGTAGTGTTCTTGTTTTGTGGTTTTGGTGGTGTTTGTGCTTGTGCTTGTGATTTAGGTGAGATGGAAGCGGGAGATCGTGGGTCAGGATAGGGTCGGCCTTTCTCTCGGAATAGTTCAAAGGATATATGGGAGGTGTATGGTGGCCAAGCCTCATTGTCAAATGCACCGAGTGACGACAGGACGCCTCCTAGAGTGGTGTCATGACAGCCAGACATGGCGAACATGATACCCGTTTCCCCTCCTCTTCCTCGACCAAGCTGGCCATTCTCTCCGCCTATCTCGTTGATGGATAGTCCGACGCCTTCCACTTTTGAAACCATACGCTCGACAATATCGCCAACTTGGGCCCCCTATCCCTAGCTTACGATATTCTTTGTTCTCATTGTAGCCGTGAAACCATTCCTCCACACCAATTTTCTCAACAATTGATCGTAGCTTTGGATCGTAAAATTCGGAGGGCAATCGTGTCTCGGGACCATGTGCTATGGTTGAGTTGATCGTGTCCATGATACCTGACAATCGCGGATGACTGTCGACTGCCACGGTCTTCGAGGCTTGTGGCATCCATTTTGTGATCTTGCTGTTCACATACTGCATGTCATCTGAGGTATTCCATCGATCTGCCGCTCTTTGTGCAAACGCTCTTGACAGTTGAGCAAACCTTCTACAGTTGCCATCGTTCGGGAACAGTGTCTCGTCGGCGGGTGTGCGTGTAACGATAGTGGGAGGTGGAAAGGACAACGTTCGAGCAGTTGAGGGATACATGCCCCAAAATGTCTGTTGGACACTTTCTAGTGCTCGAGGTAGTGGTGTAGCTCTGAGATAGATCATATCGGCATCTGATATGAGCTTAGGCATAAACTGTAGCTGGTCAATGTAGAGATGCCTCAGCCGCTTTCCTAGTTCGTATGTGGTCTCTCTTCCCTTGTCTGTGAGCTCTCCGAACTGACATATACCATCGACCTCACCATCAGGACCGGCTGCAATTATGGGACCATCGTCTTCACCAAATCGTTCAAGTCTTCTCCTCCATTGCAACGAATCCCAAGCAGTCATATCCTGCGGAGTGTATGCCACCGAACGCAGCCGCTGAGCAGCGTTACAGTAGGGCCAGTATGGAGCGAGACCAGCATTTTGAAATCGAGCAGAAACAGGCGCACGTTCACCATGTCTGAGAAGTACTTGAACAAGTCTTAGCTCGAGTTGCTCTGGATAGAGCTTCGCGAGCTCCTCCTGCGAATATGGCGATCTTGTTTGTAGAGTAGTCATTATGACAGGAATTTAGAGATTAGCTATTCTTGGGACCGAATCGTTTTGCAGAACTTGAAGGAAGCAGTTGACTAGTTATTGAGCATCATATCAGTTCTCACACGCGTTCTCACATACGGTATGTATTGAGCTTCAAGATTGCATCAAACGATTTTCGTAACCTCATCGAGTGAGGACCATCCGCATCGCAACGTGCAGCAACTCAGCCAACATGTTCGATCTCGGAGTTACTCTAGAAAGCTTATGCTGATTCGGTGAGCCGGGCCGAAGCTCAGCTATGAATCCCGATTCAAGAAATTGCAGCCTTGTCCAGGCGTCAATATCATACTTCTGAGTGCTGACGACCAGTCTTGAGTAGTAGGAGCATTCGGTCTATGTCTGCTTTCCTAACCTCGAATTCTATGTCTTTGATACTCTGTATTGAAATATCGTGGCTGCCGTGCTAATCCCAGGTGAATCCAGAACGTGCGTCAACTTGAACCATAGTGATCTTACCAATGTTTTACTGCTAACCCAGACCAATACCTAAGAGATTAGGTACTGTCGCAAATCGAGATCTTACATGCACGGTGGTTGGTCATACCTTCCGTCTTCACAAAATATTCCTTGGCCCCGATCAAGTGTTTAGTAGGTAGATAGTAAGGAACATGATAATATGGCCGAAAATTGAAGACCTACTGTAGTGAGACACCGGATCACCCTTCATTCTCTCATCTCAATGGATAGCAACAACAAGAGTGATCAGAATCAAGAACTGCAAAGCATGAACTTTCTCTAAAGCAGTGAAAATCACAATATCGCTCGGAAAATAACAGGAAATATTTCAGAGTAACACAGTCATAGTATTACTATATATTATGTTGACTAGGCTGCTAGCTCAACTGTTTCCATATTCATTTGGTCCAGCTGTAAGGTCTGATGTTGGACCATTCAATAGCGAGATACCTGGTTTGACGCTCTATGAGCTCTGACCACCCTTTCGGCCAGCCTCAGAGGGGTCAACTAGACGGTTATTAGAAGGTGTAGCGTGTTGATAGTGTTCTGGTCACATACCTTTGCCGTGAGCAAACTCGCCCTTTGAGCTGCCACCGGTGTTTCCGCTGCTTCCACTGCTTCCGCTGTCGTCGCTGCTGCCTGTACCAGTGGTTGAGCCACCTTGCTTTCCTGCCTCCTGTAAACGGTGAGTATGTGATAATTCGATGAAGTGTACTTGGGAGACGAACAACTGGGTCGACCTTGCCGTGGGCAAACTCGCCGGTGCCGACACGACCGTCTGGCTGACCGTCCTTTCGGAGGCCGTCGTGCTCAGTGGGCTTGTAGTCAGACATGTTTGTGGTTTTGTGTGTTTGATGGATTGATTTGTTTGAGTGGTATTGGTGTGTAGTTTGTGGATGAGAAGAAGTTGTGTTTACCTGGAGCAACAAGCAGACTTATATACATGCTTCCAAGCTCAAGATGCCATCACAAACAAAGTTGACGTGCTTGTGAGGATGACGTGTGAGAATCCTTTGAGACTCCAAGCACGGTCCAGCACTTACCTCACTTCACACTGAAGCAAACCGCATATCATTTACCAAGCACAAATCGTTGCATCATGATGATATGCTTTGGGCCATAGCAAGGCTTTGGTGCCTGCATCCATGCGTCAGGCACACCACGTGAAGGCATTGTTTGAGTTAGTGTCAGGATCGATCGTTGGTGGAGAACACAAAGCCCTGCACACCACCGAGATCGATTTGACTCCATCCCCTGGTAGCAAGATGGCTGGAGGGCTATTCAGCAGCACCTGTGCTTGAGATCATGGTTCATTGGATCGGCGGAGCATTAGCAAGTTCTTTGGACGTCATGACTACGATCTGGTCAAGGACGGAACAGGAATGGTTCAGGGTCGTTTGGTCAACGATGAAGCTGGTAATGGAGTCAATGGGAAGCAGCATGCATCATCAGAGTGTTCCATGTTTCCCAGCCAACGGTGGCAAAAATCGATGTTCTTGTGTACCTGGGTAGGAGCTCACTTCGACTGAATTGCATGTGTTTCTTCTCTCACCTTCACCTGAGTCACTACAATGCAGCTCAAATCTCCCTTTGCTGAAAAGGGCTGTTACGCTGCTCAGTAACTAATAGTGCTCATTGATGTGCTCAAGCAAGGAGAACTCTGTGAAATCACAACAATTCCATATGTAGCCAAACATGAGGTCACAAACCCCACATATGATACATCGAGGTGGGGGAAATTTGTCCCTGGCTAATGCAAGCTCTTCCGCTTGGTCGCGTCACATCCGATCTGATGAATGACGGTATGTATGTAACGCGTAGGTGTGGATACAGTACTTCGACATCCCAGATGTTCGCGTTCACGAACAGAACGTCAGTACATTCAGTAGTCTAATCCTTCGAAGTCTTTGACGGCCATTTCTTGAGTACCTCAAGTGTAAACGTAAAGATAATATCGTCACCATTTGAGCCATTCACCAGTCTGCGCCACTACCCTTCAAATCGCAGCTTATGACTACTGGTTCGTCTTGAATGATCGAACGTCTTATTCTCTCTTGCTTCTGTAGGCATACAAGATACTGTAGAAACATCCGCTTTCGCGCTAACCGGTGATCGGACATTATGTAATCTCTAAGGCCTTCCCTCACGGCCTGGAAGAAATGTGCCCAGTAGACGAAGATCTATGCGGTACGTAAAGCCGCGTGCTTGCCCTGCTCCGTTCTCCAGGACATAGCGTGCCAGCGTCGACGGGACGAGCGTGTTTGTGGTATTGACCATGATCCTACAGTCCTGTACGGAGTAGGTTTTTGCGTACTGTCAAGCTCATTGCGTGAGTGCCTTAGGCACGTATCAATATTTATGTATTATTCGTGCAGGGTCGTATCTACTGGAACGTCAAAACGCCCATCACCAGCTATGTCGAGGGATTAAGTTCTCAACATAGATGGCGATCTTTCCCTCATATCTTAACCCAGTATCCGTACAGGTCTGTGACCTGACATTGTCGTTGATTCCTGCCAGCCTATATGCGGACATGAATTTATTGCTACAAACGAACGATGCAACCCCCGCAATCAAAAACTCCTTCGTGCCGTATACACGGTATGGATATTTTGTCCGTTGTCCTGATAAAACATAGAAATGGTAAGTGTTTTTACATGCTGCACGAAACAACGACTTTGGTTCGTTGAATGAGCGTTTCATTGAGTTGAGTTCTTCTCTCGGAAGCTGTGAAGGTTTGAATTGTCGAAGGTGTACTCTTTCGGTCTCCGGCTGCCAGTGTGCTGAGCAATCTGTGCATACACAGTTTCTTGACCCTCGAATGTGTGGTTGAACCATTCGGCTTGCTTCTTATCAGGCGACGAACCCACAACTACCTCCTGATTCTGGTCGGACGCATAAACGTGCGGCAGCATGGGTTGTTCATCGATGTTGATATATGGATAAGAAGGCAGACAATAGACTGGAGCGAAATGTTGCATATCAGGCGATGTTAGCCCTGCGTCAGACCAATGACAGCTGCTTGAGGTTGTTGGTCCTGCCGAATAGGGAGGTGTTTCGGAATAGCTGGCATACTGTGCTTGTGCAGAAGACGGTATCATCGAGGCTGTGCGTGAATCAAAACCAGTCTGAAACGGCGTGATTGGAGGTGAGTGTTTAGGGTATTGATGCAACATTTCTTTCATCGGTAAATTGCCCTGTGCCATTGCCTGGAATGAACTCGCTAGCTGCTCCTGTGTGTGGCGTGAGGTCAGTGGGCTCGCACTAACAGGCATAAGCGGCTGCCTTATGGCACACTCTCCGTTACTGCCCTGTGTCATTAATCTGTTCAGAGTGTTGCCCTCAAAATTAAGACTGAGTGGCGATCGTTGAGGAAGGCTAGATTTTCGTACGCCAGCATATGAACTCCTCAGTCCGTGGCCTGCAGACTTTGAATGCCGAATTGTACGTACTGAAGATGGAGTCGTGCCAGGCCGAAGAGTAGGCGATTTCGTGGATGGTGTTCCATAAGAGTGGCTACGCAACGCTAATGCTGGAACTGATCGCTTCCGACGAGCTGCTAAGTCAGTGCGTCCAACGACATACTCGTTGCTGGGTGGTAGTGGGAACGAAGACGTTATGTTCAGAGGAGATGATTCGCAAGCCATGCCAAAATCTTCGAAATTGGCAGTCAGCCCATCAGCAAGAGAGCCTCTGCGAGATCCGGGATACATCGGCGCAACCAAACTTGGAGAATGCAAAGACTGGCTGAACGCATGTTGCATTTTTGCAGGCATTGTAGGAGTAGCGAGCGGATTCTCCCAATCCTCACTCGATAACATTTCCTCCTGTTGACTAATGTCAACTGGTGACACAGGACCTGTGCTCTTTTCAAGGGTATAGGGCTCAACTTCATCGAAACCAAAGTCGAAGTGCATATCGCTGGCATTGATCGTTGTAGAAGGCCAAGTTGTCGTTACTACCGGTT
>Ga0181464_1001777_pt1 | contig 10383 bp, 16 predicted proteins | sample InSIn2gowninarea_FD_119074 | JGI IMG/M metagenome (GOLD analysis project Ga0181464, IMG submission 119074) | Clean room microbial communities from NASA Spacecraft Assembly Facility at Jet Propulsion Laboratory, Pasadena, California, USA -... ...
GACGGCATCGAGTGTGGTTCCCGCGATACCTCGAGCGATCTGCGATGCAGGTACACCATCGGTAGGGAGAACATCGGCTCCCAGCTTTTCGAGGTACTGCATGATTTTCCGGCCGAGCATATTGAGCTCGGGGTAGGCATTGGCGTTACCAGCAGATGTTGAATTGCCGCTAAAAGCAGGAAGTCAGGTCAATGGGCACATGGAGATGCTCAACTGAACCCACTTCATGGCGTACGGGTCCTGGCCATGGCGTTGTTGCTGCTGCTGGGGTCGGGAAACGCCCTGCATCGCGACTTGACCGCCACCATTTTTCTGAGAGCAACATGTCAGGTTGCGTCGCTTCCTTACGCAAGACAGAGTCTTACGTTTGGAGGACCACGAGAGTAGTAAAGGTGTACATAGACGGCTTCGAGGAGGTGATACTGGATCTCGTTGAAATCGGTGACTTTGCGGATAAGGGTAGCATTGATGCTTCTCTTGTTATTAAATGACTTGAGACTACCGATGACCCGAACGTAGACACCTTGGCTGTGAAGGTGTATCGCGTGGATCAGCGCGTTCGACTTGTGGTTCGCTTGAAGCATGATGTGCTTCCCCACTTACTCAATTCCCTCCATCTTTCCTCCAGGTTCGTCAGCCTCCCCAGACTCCAACCACATCCTCACGTCGATGCCTCCCGTACCATCTTCCATACTAAATGTGACGTTGGTGGCTCCGTTCCCCCTGTTGACGATGTTGGCGACAAAAGTGACCTGGTGACGGGGGAACACGGGAAGGACTCAGTACTACACCGCATGTGACGAGCCTCTCTCTTTACATGCTCCAGCTCCACGTCGTCCACGGTGAACTCGGCATCCGGATGTGCCTGATACGCCTCAACGAGCTGCTTGATTGTGACAGGGCGATGGGTGTGATTCGACTGACGCTAAAAGTCCAAGAAATGTTTAGACTGGCCTCCCAAAGAGGTAGAGCGGACCATCTTTCGCACCTTTCCACCTGGGCTTCCCCCGCCCTGGCTTCCCGGCATGAACCCGCCTCCGAAGCCTGCCTGCACGTCACTATTCGTTGGTATTTGCTGGTAGCAGACAGCTCACCACTCATTCTGGCGTTCTGATGATGTTGATTTGGGTCGAGGAAGAGAGGCGAACGCGCGCGTAAAGAGGCGAAACAAGGAAGCGTGTTGAGGGGGCCGTGTTACAGAGCAAGGAGCAACAAGCAGAGACGAGCGATGCACAAGCACGCTGGTAGACATTCAGATGGATTGTATTGATTTGTGACATGCTGAGAGTGCGATTTACTTCGCGACAACAACAAGGAGATTATCAAATGTGATGAGGCTAATATGGGTGGAGAGCTATATACGATGGCTGTATGCTGTCTATCGTCTAGAATGAAAGCTTGAGCTTTGCATTCGCTATGAAGGATGTCTTCTCCTGAGCTCCGCCCGGAGCAAGCGGGGCGATGCGGCGAGAGAAGATTGGCGTGTCTGGAGTAGGAGGGAGTCCCGTCCAGCTGGCATCGGATGAGGAGGCCGAGCTGCACGAAGAATTCGACTCGATCGACTGTTTCCGTTGCCGTGTGGCTGCCGTGAAGACTTGACGTGGTGTTCGAGGGGAGTGTGCCGTAAGAGGAGGAGGTGTGGTCTTCGTCCGGGGAGGATGTTCGTGATGTTGTTGCTGAGGCTTGACGACCACATTAGGGTTTGGCGAGAATCGTTGTTGCTGCGAATGTGGTTGCTGCTGGTGTTTCGAGGCGTAATTTTGACTTCTGCCAGCAAATTTCATCTCGTCGTCCTCATCGCTCGACTCGTCGGAGTCGGAGAGCGAAAAGTCTGACCGAAGATTAAGCGCAACCTTCGCTCGTGGTGGCTGTTGTGGTGGCCGGCGACCGAAAGAAGGCGATTGCGGAGTGTGCGGAGTGGTCATCTCCATCTCTGATGGTAGGGAAGAAGGTGATGGCGAGGAAACAGGTGAAGGAATGATGGGACTTTGGTACTGTTTCGCTTGGGCGCGTTTGATTTGTTGCTGGAAGAGCTGTTGCTGGTGTTGGAACTCGCGCATTTGTTGTAAGGAGTCGACCGAGGAGATGGTAGAGGAGTCGGTGATGTCGAAGACTGTTTCCCGAGGCGGTTTCGGTACAGCTTCTTTCGGAGGTGCGTGTTGCTGGACTGCTCGTGGTGCAGGCACTTCCGGTGCGGAAGGCTCGTCCAGCACAGCAGGGTCCGCCCAAGCCCGGGCGGCTTCCTTCGTGGCACGCGTCGCGTGTCGAAGCTCTTCGTTTGTCATTGTCCATCTGCCCATCTTCTTCACCTCCGCTTTCAGCTCCTTAATCGAGATCCGGGAAGCTGGATTGAGGGCGAATATCCTCTTCAGCAGCTCGTTACACTGCTTGGAGATCGGTAGAATGGATCGCAAGAAGTCTGGATTGGAGAGGTAGGCTCGGAACGTCTCGTCATTGGGACAGGCCTGCTTCCAGGGATTTCGACCACAGGTCAGGTTGACAAGGCTGCAAAAAGATACCTATCAGACCATATAGATCTTCGAAAGGCGTGATTCTTACATGACTCCCAAAGACCAGATATCGTTGTGCATGGTCGAGTAGGATCCCAGGCGCTGGAAGAGACCACCTTGACATTCTGCAGAAGACGTCAGCAAACTTCCATGTTGGCCACAAAGCAGGCAAGCTTACCTGGCGACATGTAGAAAGTGCTACCGCAGCCGAAGTCTCCGCTAGTCTTCTCCGCTGTCGCCAAGCCAAAGTCGGCAAGGACGACTCTGGCGCCGGAGGCGTCGCAGAGGATGTTCTCGGGCTTAAGGTCGCGGTGGTAGATGCCGAGACGGTGGCAGTACTCGACCGCATCAACGATCTGCAAGAAGACGTCCTTGATGAGGTGGTCGCTGCCGAGGTAACGCGACTTTTCGGTGATCTGGCTGAAGAGATCACCGTCGGCACAGTAGGAGAGGACGACGTAGATGCAGGTCGAGGTCTCGATTACGTTATGCAGGGTGACTACGTTCGGATGGGAGGAAGCGAGAGTGTGAAGTGCGATCTCCCGTCTTTGGAAGGAGCGCTGCCTGCTGTCGAGGCCGGTCTTGTTGAGGCACTTGACGGCGTACTGTTTCCCATCTCTGGAAACGGCCTTGTATACGACGCCATAGGCTCCGAGGCCGATGATGGAGACGAGCTCGAGGTTGCCGTTGTCGATCCGCTGGCCGGTAAGGTTCGGTTGCTGGGTGTTGTTGGTCATCTTGATTCTTGGTCGGGGGCAAGAAGGTCTTCGAGTCAGTGTCAGAAGGGTCGAAGGAGGTGCCGAACTGGGAATCGAAGCCGGAATAGACGTTCGAAAGAAGGCGAATTAAAAGAAGTACTAATACTCGAGACTGACGGAGGGTGAAAGATGAAGGAGAAAAGGAAAACTGGTGTGGTGTGGTACAAGTAGTCGTTTGGATCAGCGCAGCTCAACGCGGCTGATCATGCAGACTCACGACTTAAACCGAAAGGCACGGCCTCGGGCTAGCGGAAGTCGGGAAGACTGGCGTCGAATGAAGGATCAGGAAAGCGCTGACAGGCCTGCCTTGAATACGGTCGATAGGTAAAGGGAGGAGAGCCAGTCCGGATTGAAATCGTTGCGGGACCGCCGTCCTTCGAGCTCGCCTTCTCGGGGGCGCTCGCTCACTCTGGCCAGATTGCCCCTCCCGCCGGACTCAGTCGTGCATTAAACCACCAGTTGTGCAGTCCACCCCCGTGCCTAATTGCTATCACTTCCGCAGATGGAAGGAGGCAGAGTGCCGCTTATGGGCTTATGGCCGCCTTCTCTCTCGCAGATCCGCCAGCCGGGAGGGGGCTTATACCGAAATCGGAAAGAAATCGATCGCAGCAGCGCGTCGCAAGGCTCGCAAGGGTTACAATTGCAGAGGCTCGCTCTAGCATCATCACTACGTCTGCACACTTTCTGCTTTTCACCACATCCAGTAACCCAGTATCTACTCCTTGTAATGCCAGCTTTGCCCGGAAATACAGTCATGGGTCGGAGAGTTACAGAGGATCGCCCACCTGCCGCTTGGCAAAAGGGGCAAAGGTACAGCCAAACTGTCCACTCATCTGCGGTACCATGCAATAGTAGAGTGGCCAACTGACCGTTGCCAGCATGGTCCTGCCAAAGCGAACCTTCGAGTCAGCTCCAAGTTGGCATTTTGAGGCATGCAGCTTTACGCGCCGAGCTCCGACCGTTGGAAATAGACGCGTCTTTTCAATTAAGTTCTCGTGCCAGAAAATTGTGGGTTCAAGCAGGTTCTGCCGATCGCCATTTCAGTGCGCCGCATCCACACATCATTCATCCATCTGGTTCGGGTCATCTGGTCTACCCGAGAGCTGCTGATAACGGGAAAGCCACGGGAGCGGTCATCAGTCGACTGGGGCGTTGACCGGGCATCGTAACGCCGCTCATACGGTACAGGGGGATGTAATATTAATTGCAGGTGCCGCGCGATGAAGGGGGCAGCTGGATGGGCTGAGAGCCAAATACTGCCCTACAGCGGTAGGATTATATATGACCACTGGGTGCAGGCCTGCACTTCGCCTATCAAATGGCCAATCAGCTTCTTCGGCTTCCTAGCTCAGTGGTAGAGCGTTCGACTCCAGTTACCGCTGTGCATATCGATTGGTCATCCGTTCAATCCGGGTGGAGGTCACACTTTTTGCTCCATTTTTTGGGACGTTCGCGAAGCAGTATTGTGTAACACGGCCATACGCCCAAAAGCTTGTTGGGAAGCCACGCCCGGAGTACTGCACATATTTAGCACACAGGAGTTTCGTCATTGGCATTGCTGGCTGCGAATTAGCTGTAACGCGTTCCGCAAGGTGATCCTCGCCTCAGTACCTTCGGCACTCTTAATCGTCATAGCAGCGTCCTCGAGATTGGCATGTAGAGATACGGGAACGTTCTTCAGCCCTGTAATACGCAGTTCGGAATGCTCTTTACGGATCTCACCCAAAGCTCACTTCGGGCGTCTTATACGACGACCTGGGTCAGCACCTTGTCCCTTTTGCACGTACGGCCTTGTAAGGCTTGTTCCTCTCGCTTGAGCTCCTCCTCTGTTACGTGCGGCGCTGGGCTCCTTCCATGAAGTTAACAAAGCTTCCTTCTGTCACACTGTCCAGCCAATGCAACCAGCAAGCCGATCTGTCCTCAGATACGGTGGCAGCCCAACGCTGGCACGTCCTGTACTTTTCTTGCTATGCTATCCAGGCGGGCATCCGACAAACCGAAGAACGTCATGTCGGCAGCTGCATTCGATTCTTGCTATGATACTGCCAAGCTTGCGTGCTGTCCGAGAAGGCCTCCCTTGTTGCAACATGGGAAAGCGGCTGCACCATCGTCTTTGCGGCATCCTCAATTTGCGACAATCAGGCCTGAGAAGCTCCGAGAAGCCTGCATGCTCGTCATCCGGGATCACCCCTTTGTCCTTCGAGCTCGATCGAGCGTTGTTTTGCTCGAGATGTTGAAGCCTTCCTCACTTCTTGCGCCTGTCAAGTGAGACAGTAGTGATGCGCTCAAAGTCCCAGATGCGCTACCTGCTCGTGACACTCGCGGGTCTGGCGCTCCGTTATGCTGTTGCTGTGCCCATGCATGCAAGCGAGGGAGTGTGTCGTGCGTGCGTGCGTGATGAAGGAGCGCATGCCGCATGGGGTGAGCCTCAACAGCTTGTAGAGGGTAGCTTGTCATGCTAAGCAACCTCGACACCAGCTACGCCTTACCCACCACAGCTTCTTCCTCGCGACTGGCTGGAAGACCTGGAGCTCTTGCGAAGGCAGACCTACGGGACAGATACAACGTACACTACGAGTACGACAACAGTCTTCGTGTTAGCCCTCTGTTGCCTCTAATAAGCGTAGCTAAAAGCCAAGTTGCAGGAATCCAGGCAGTGTGGCGCAATCGGCAGTCGCCACCGTCACTCAGACAATTACATATAATCCCGCTCAAACGACAACTACCACCCAGACACTAGGTGGAGTGACGACGACGACAGTCTACGTAACGCGGTCATCTTCAACTCCCTTAACTGCTACTACCCGTACGACCGTGACTATCACCAGTCGTGTAAATACGGCTACGGGGGCACCAGTAGCTGTAGCTGCTACAGCCACTACTACGCCTTTCAACTATGTATGTCAGCCTGGAGATGCTAATCAAAAGGAAGGAGGAAGCGCTTTGAGCTCCACGCATTCGCAAAACATCACCCTCTGTGAGGCAAGTACCAGAACGCTGAGAAGTTACTGACCAATATTCAACTAGATGTGCTTGGGATCTACATCTTGGGTACGTCCCCTCAAGTCGAGCTTGAAGCTCGGTGGTCTGATGGTGAGCAGGTATTCTGGTGGCGTGGAATCTGATCGGTTTCCGGACTGTCCTGTATCCCATGAAGGTAGGGCTTAGACAACCGCTTTGCAATCTGCTAAAATCTCTTGTAGACGCTCACCATAGCCTATCATGAGGTGACTGTCCCTGACATGAGCACTGAACCGGCTCATTCCCTCCGGTAGTTCTGGCACATCCTCGTAGGCATCTGTCTAGGTCGACGGCTGTTCACGGTCAACTTGGATCCCGCGATCGGTGGTCGCACGGTCTTCAACGCGGAAGAAGTCATCACCCTGCCAATGCAACCAGCGGCCTGCTATTTCGTTAGTCGATTACGCATGACACTTTTCAACGCTAATGTGGAAGCGCAGGTTGCCATGACTGGCAATGCTTTGATAGGCTCCTTGCTAGTCTTCTGCGGATTCAACACTCTGGCGAGCAAGATAGCTAGCTTCTTCATCGGGCTAAGCTTTGCGGCGGTAAGCGAGAGCTTCGAGCAATAATTACATGCTTAGTTGCACAACAGGTGTTGTGGTACATTAATACTGCCGTCGGCCTTCTACTCACAGCGGCTTGGCTAGGGTTAATGTATGACTCTAGCTACGCTGCTTTACTCAGTGCTCACGCCTATGGCAGGATCGGGCTGTGGTTTATCGATCATGCACTCTACCTAAAGTACTACGTCCTATTTCTCGGTGTCATGACAGCGTGGTACTTTGCATGGGATATCAGTAAGTTGCGCACAAGCTAGGCGATGCCACATTGCCGACAACATTTTTCAGCCGACGACCTCGTGTTCCGCAAAGTCAATCCATGCTGTCCAAAACAAGTGGAATACCGCTTCATGACACGTAGGTTCAGCAAGCTCAAGATTGGTCTTCGCTGAAATCAATACCGCATGTTCTCAGCGGCCGGCCCTCTCGTTCGGGCAAGCGCTATCTCTGGTTTTTGGGTGGCTATTTCGCTTCTTCTCTTCGTAGGATTTATTCTCCTGTAAGTCCGCCTTCAACATCGAGGTCCGAACGAAACTAATTCCTGCGCCAGAGCAATCGCTGTTTTCCGTCAGACGGTACGTGCTGCTCTGTAATAGTCCTTCCCGCTGACGCGCTTCTGCAGCCACATGGCGAATATTGCCAGAGCCAGACCTTTCTGCCGACTTAAGGTGATTTGTATCTTTTCTTCGTAGGTGGCCTCAGCGTTCCAGGTGGTCCTGTAGATAGGTATACCTAAGACAATCAATTATGCACTGCAAAAGCATTCGATCCTTCTGAAGTGCACGCTATTTGGTGAAAAGGCCACATGTACAATGCATTTAAGTTAGATTAGCTCGATCTCGCAAGCAGATGCTACATATCATTACGAGTACAGTAAAGCGCCCCGAGCTGCTCTGTACGACTTTCACATGCTTAGATCGTCCTTCCCTGAACACTAGCGTCCTTCTGAATATCCAGACAAACCTCGCCAACGCTGTCCAAACTCTCCTTCTCTTCCTCTGAACCGACTTTGACCCGGTTGTGAGCTTTTCCGATAAGCTCCGGGACAGTGCGGTCTTGGCTTATTTTCATGAATGGACGGGCAGGCGACTTAAGTGCCAAACATGGCGACAGGGTCTCTGGTAGACTGGATTGCGAAGAGGGTGTACCCTTCAGAACAGCTTCAAGAGATGACATACATTAGTCCCGTCCCTCCAGTAGCTTCCTGACTTACTTAGTACGTCATCTGCCTCCTTCTTCGAGACAGGCGTTGCATCCTTCGCCGCACGCTCCGGCTCAGATATCTGTAACACCGCGTAGACGACATCCGCCCTCGCCTGGAACTCCTTCCTGGCTACGTTGAGGTCGGCGCTCGCCGCACGGAATCGGAACCACTCGTCGAAGAGTGACTTCTCACGGTCAGCGAGAAGTCTCTCCCGGACGTCGAGCGATTTCGACTTCTTCCCAAGTTCCTCTTCTCGCTTCTCTCCCTTCTTCTCTGTCTCCTTCATCACAAGCTCCTTCTTCCGAAGTTCCTCTTCTCGCTTCTCTCTTATCCTGTCTGTCTCCTCCATCGCAAGCTCCCTCTTCTGCATCTCCTCTTCTCGCTTCTTTCCGTTCTCTTCAGTCTCCTGCATCGCAAGTTCCTTCTTCTGAAGTTCCTCTTCTCGCCTTTGAAGAAGGGTTTCACGAGCGGCAAGATCTTTCTTCCATGCAATCGCCACTTGTGTGCGGTCCTTGTGAAGGGCGTCTTGCTTCATGCAGGCCATCTTCGCCCGTAAGGCTTGGCATTCTGCCTCTCTAGCGTCGTACTTCGCCATCTTGGCCTCGGCCATCATGGTCTCGGCAAGCTTCGTTTTATCTTCTGCTACTCCCGACTGAGCGTTGTCGACTGATGCTTGTGCATCAATATTAGTCGGCGTCGATCCTAGCTCGTTCGAAATCACGTCCCGAGAGAACCAGGGCGACGAAGAGAGTGAGCGTATGCCAGCTATAGTCGCACGATAGCCAGTCAGTACCTTGCATTACATGATATCATCGAATGCACCCTTTCCCGCTGGTGTCGGTGAGGTCGGAGCAGCGGACGTTCCGGTAAGTTTATGCCGGGCAATTTTTTTTTTCGACTGAGATGCACGGTCAATACTGTCGGTGATGGATATTGATCGTCTAGCGCCTACGCAGATCCTGAAAGAAGTTCGGTAATACGCCGTCATGGTGTGACTCGCTGGAAACCCCTGCCCTCTCTTCCGTCCCGCTGCGATGTGGCTGAGACATGCTTGGAAGGTGTGACATGCTTTGGAGGTGTGACTCGTTAATGCAGTGGATGAAGTATTCAAGGGCGAGACTCTCAGTAGCTAGTAAGCTGTCTCTGGACGGCTGCTCCTCGACTCATAGTTCGTCTCAACCGAGGCGGGCTGGTCAAGGATATTTGAAGTTGAGCTGGTCATCACAATGTTCTGGGTGTGCAGCGAAGCAAAAAAGAGGACCAAGCTGGCATGACATCCTGGAGAAGAGCATTCGATCCGGACTAATGTTCGCAACCTCGTATCTGGCAGTCTGAGGAGCTCGAGGATATGATCGATATCGATATCGGATCAAGATAGCCGCCGGCAATGCACGTAGAAGCGAGTTCATTACAACTCGAGAATGTGATAGTAGCAAAGCTCAACACGTCTGAATTGGCTGTAATCTATTCAGGCGTCGTGCTGTGCAGATGCAAGGCTTGTTGAGGAGAGCACGGTCAGCTGGCCTCCGTCCTGCGCTGCGATCGAGCCGGTACGAAGCGGGTGGGAGGTTGTCCCAGGGCGGTTGGTCTCCCGCTCTTGTCTCCTGACAATCGATTGAGGGGATAGCAGGACGGCAACCAGGTTAAAATCTCACTGAGGAACTTTATAAAGAATCCATTACAAGCAATCCACAAAGATGCCCGTTTTCAAGTCGCTTCATTAGGCGGGGAAGCTCTCGACAAGCTTCTCCACCCCGAATGACAATGCGAGCCACCTGCGACATCCTAACCACCTGTAGTCTACTCACGCAATCATTCTACGACCATGCCGATGCCCCTGATGGCCGGAGCGATTTGGCGGGGAAGCCAGACGAGCGGGCAGGCGAGTTACGACGTTGAGGTCCGGATCTGCAGCGCGGATGACAAGGGAGATGTGTGCGGTGGGTAGCCGTGCCTGCCAGAGGCATTGTATATTCGCTCATGTGGCCTTCGAATTAAAGGCACCCTGACCATCCGGAACCTGACCGCCACTCTTCCGAAACTCGTGACCTTCTTCGAAGCCGAGGTGGGCATGTCCATGGCACCCATACAGGCAGGCATCTCATTACTTTTGGCCTTCCAGATTATAGGACAGCATCACAGCTTCGTTACTGACAAATGGGAGGCGACAAAGGAAGATGATCGTCGCCACTGGAGCCGCTTCAGGCGTGACCTCAAGCAGCTTGATCTGCCGGACTTCGATGGCCACCTCCCTGAGCTTGGAGACGACATCGTCTTCATGCGTCTCAAAGAACGCTCGATAATCAGCGCCCGAACAGACGATGAGC
>Ga0181464_1001419_pt1 | contig 10380 bp, 8 predicted proteins | sample InSIn2gowninarea_FD_119074 | JGI IMG/M metagenome (GOLD analysis project Ga0181464, IMG submission 119074) | Clean room microbial communities from NASA Spacecraft Assembly Facility at Jet Propulsion Laboratory, Pasadena, California, USA -... ...
TTTCTCATGTGTGAATCCATTGGATGGACTTGCATTATTAAAACTCCTATATTAGTTGTTAGGTCAAAACGATATGGATTACCATATGTCATGCTGATAGTTATAATAACATATATATAACCATTCAATGCCGATAGTTATAATAACATATATATAACCATTCAATATAGCTGCGATGATTCCATATTATCTAGTGAATGGCTTAAGTGGATTCATTATAAATAAAAAACAACAATTTCAATATAAATATAAATATCTCGTGATTGAAAAGGTTAATATTAAATTCAAATTCAATATAAATGAATAATTGATCAAAACAATATGGATTACCATATATCATGTCGATAGTTATAATAACAAATATCTAACCATTCAATATAGCTATGATGTTTCCATATTATCTAGTGAATGGGTTAAGCAGATTCATTATAAATAAAAACAACAAATTCAATATAAATCGAAATATCTCATGATTGAAAAGGCCATCGAGTGAATAAAACAACCAAAATTCCATGTCATTCTCATGGAGGAAGGATTTGGCAGAAAGGAGGCTATATGTTTAGAACGTGGAAAAAACATAGGTTAATTAGTCAATGTGACTACAACTCCATAGATGCAAACCTTTATTATTAGTATTATTAAAACACTTGTATTAGGGAACTATAGCTACTATGGACATATACATTTAAAAACAATAAAAACCCTCTATTCTTGGAAGTAATTGGACTAAGTGGAGAAAACTTGGTGCTCAAACCTTAATGCTTCTGCTTCTGAGTTATGGAGCTCTTATCGCTGTTAGACCTGCATTATCAAAACCCTTGTACCAGAGCAGTAGATTTGGCTATGGATATATGAATCTCACGACAATAGAATCTTTTTATCAAAACCCATGTAGTATTGCTGGTAGACTTGCATTATCAAAACTTGTGTATCAAGGAAATAGATCTAACTATGGATCATTAAGGGAATTTTGAGGTCTAGAATGGTTATATATATGTTATTATAACTATCAGCATGACATATGGTAATCCATATCGTTTTGACCTAACAACTAATATAGGAGTTTTAATAATGCAAGTCCATCCAATGGATTCACACATGAGAAAAATGGATTCACAGTGGAAAGGAAAGGCATGCATAATTTTAATGTTATGCTTTTGCATTTCCATTGTTTAATGTTGCATCATTAGAATTTATGAGTGGTCTATCATGTTGCGCAAGGATATGTGCATGTATAGGCCTTTCCAGATCCCACCCCCTCCATATCTCTAGTATACACTGCATCCATACCCCCAGTATATGCCATGTGACACTTCTACTACGTTGGTTTCTGCTCCTCCATTGATTACTTTGACTGTTTTTCCTCCTCTAACTCATGTATTTGAGGCTTCAATACCAATGGAAGTAGCAGAAACAACCTCGAATCCTACACATGAGGCTTCAGCACCACTGGAATTAACAAAAACATCCATAGCACCTACAGCCACTCTTTGTCGCCATGTTGTACTTTTGAAAGGTCTGGCATTAGACATAGACCATCTTTATGGCAACCTTTGAACTCTTCTCCATATTTTAGCTATTTTAAAAGACCTATAACCTTATGTATATGATATTGTCTAAATCATATCGAAACCTTTGGACTTTTGTCCATATATCGGCTATTTTACAAGGTCGCTAACCTTATGTATATGATACCAACAATGTTTGGTTACAAAATTGATGTGTATGATACCAACGTTGTTTGGTTACAAAATTTATGAATATGACACTCCCACTTGTATGTTTGAGATTTCATTTGTTGAATAATGGTGTGATCAAGGCTCACAACCTCACTGCCTATTTAGGTGCTCTGCTCACCACATATCATTAAATTACAAGATTAAATTTTATATGGCTTATGTATATTTTGAAAATTATCAACATTATTTTGATGGAGAATTATTATATATGATGATACTATTATCTTTGGATGGATGTTTTGAATTTACCTTAGAATAATGATATTCATGAAAGATTTTGATCTGGTAATCACACATTTGAATTTTAGTTGATTTGATTAAAGATGACAATGATATTATTAGTATTATCTTGTTGCTTTATATATGTGTTGAATATAGTCAATGTTTTTTTGTGGAGAACTATTATGTATGATGACATTACTATTTTTGGATGGATGTTGTGAATTTACCTTAGAATAATTATATCTATGATAGATGTTAATTTGGTATTCCTATATGTTTATTGAAAATTGTTAATGAATTTTTTATGGAGAATTATTATATATGATGATATTGTTATTTCTTGGATGTATGTTTTCAATTTCCTTTAAATTTATTTACATACATTATGTTATCAATTTGAATTGTGATATCTTATATAATGATATTTAGAAATTGTAATATATTTCACTATGTAACTGAAATCAGTAAAATGAACCCATAAAGGGGGTCATAAATGGAAACAAAAGTACACTTTAAACAAGAAGCCAAATGTGGATGTAATTAGGACACAAAACTGTAAGTAGAAATGGATTTTAAACTATGCATCAAGACAAGATGAAAACAAGGAAAAAAAGGTTTTAAATTAAAAGTAAAAAAAGTGCAACACTAGACACAAAAGGGAACAAAACAGAGCATAAAAATGATACCAAACTAGGTGCAAACAAGGATGCAAAAATGGACACTAAACTAAATGAAAAAGAAGGAAAACAACTAGAAACAAAACTGAATGCAAAAGGGGATGCCAAGTTGGGTGCTAAAATGAAACAAAAAAATGACGCAAATTTAGATGCCAAATGAGGATGCAAAGAATGGTGTAAAATTGGGATGCAAAATTGAGCATAAAAAAGGGTGAAACCAAGGACACCATATAGGATGCAAAAAATGATGTATAACTAGATACAAATTTAGACTCAAACCTAGGTGCAAGATGAGATGCAAATGTAGACACAAAATGAGGAAGAAAAAATGATGAAAATTTGGATGCTAGAAAGGGTGAAAAATTAGAAACCAAAAAGAATGCAAATTTGGATGCCAAAATAGTGCAAAAATAAGCAGAAAAACTAGCGCAAAATCAAATGAAAAAATAGATACAAAATTAGAAGCAAAAATTAGCATAAGACTAAATGCAAAAATTGCCACAAACTAGATGCAAAAAAAGGCATTAAATTGCATGCAAAAGATGGTATAAAACTTGATGAAAATGATGGCATAAAACTGGAAGCAAAGAATGCCACAAAATAGGAAGAAAAAAATGATGAAAAAACATATGCAAAAAATGGTGCAAAACTTGTTGTAAAACCAAATGCGAATCCTAATGCAAAATCTAATGTAAAAAAGGATGCAAAATATGGTGTAAAAAATGATGCAAAACCTGGCGCAAAAAAGGGCGCTTTAAAAAATGTAAAATAGAGCCAGTTTTAGCATTAGGATGCTCATACTAATTGGAAAAACAATGCACTAAAATTTGGTGCTAAATCTTGCGCAAATTGCCTGTTTTATTGTAGTGTGCTGAGAATCACCCAACACACCACCAAAATTATATCTTCCATTGCTTTGGCCAGAGGAACCCAGAGCTTGAGACTCTTCAACCAAACCAATAAGTGGGAATAAAAACTCTTGCTTCCTCCACACTCTGTGATAGCCATGTTCTGGTGGCGATTTATTGTCTTTGATCACAATCCCCTATAATCGCACATTCCAACTATCTCATCATCCATAAAATTCATAGTTCTACTCAAGCTTGCTTCAATTAAAGTCATGGATGGTGGATTATGGTGATTGTGGCAGGCATGTGTCTGGATGTTGATAGCCACACAAACTATCAAGCCTTATTAACATGTTTGACATCATTCCATGCAAAGGCATCGATTGACACCTCACCCCTGCTTACGTAACCGTTGATGGGAGGGAGATACACCATTGAGAGATTGGCGATAATCAATATGTTATCTTTGGTTTTTATGGAGATTCTTCAATTATCATGATTGCATCAACCTTGATTATTCAAATTCCAAACTTATTTTCTCCTAAAATATCCAAATTTCGTAATTCCAATCATGGGGAAGGGATATATTGTCAAGGAATTTGTGTCCATCCTACCACACCCTTAACCATATTTTGTCAAACTCTAAGGGTAGAAACTTGATTGGCCTAGGCATTTGCTTGTCCATTGAGGCCTCTTATGATGTAGAAAAAACATTTATGGGAGAAGAAGTCCAACAACCTTATGATCCTATAGAAATTCTATAGAAGAGAATGCTTAAGTTGTTGTTCTTTGTAATAGATCCTTTTTGGAGGTGTTGAATGGTGATTAGGGAGTCAAAAACAATAAAAATTGATCGGATGGAATTTTTTTTGGCCATTTGACGTCCAAATAGGAGTCCGTGCATCTCTTCCAGGTTGGTGGAGCTTCTTCCCAAACCACAGAAATACTTAATTTCATGATTTTTTCAACAATAATGAGAATCCCTCCCCCTCTTCCTATCCGTAATCAAATTTATTAAGAAATATGTATTTTTTATAAAATCAAATGTAAGTGCTTATTGAGATCCATTAGTTGTAATTATTAAATTAAGTGCATCAATTTATCTGTCAATGTTAATATAAAGTAACTTCAAATGTCAAATCTTCAAATTCTATCATTACTAGATTCTTATTAGGTTCCTTGAACTATTTGTTGTGATCTACAAGTTGATTGATTGGAAAATCAACCCCTTAATAATACATGTAGATTAACAACGCATGTATCTAAATAAATTTGTTTCCACTAAAGAATATTTAACAACTTTGAATAACTCGAGATATTTAATGATTGTTCAACTAAAATCCTTTCTAGTTAAATATTTCATGATTTTGGTTTCATTTCATATTTTTTAGACCATCATGAATTGACATATTGCATATATTTTTCTTTACATGTGTAATTGATAACCAAAATTATAATTATAGATAGAGAGTAAGTTTGTTGTCTTACTAGAAATTATGTGGATGATGGTTATTAATTGATACTTCGTAACAAACTAAGTGTCTCACTTCGTAAAAAATAGTGTTATTGCTTAAAATTAAAGCTTGACATGAACATTCAAAAAAGGCCATTATATATAAAGTGATATACATGCAAACTAATTTAGTTAGTACGAAACAATAGTTATATGATGAAGATGTGACAAAATAGTAGTGCAATATCATGTAAGTAATAAGTATATGCCAGAGATAGCAAGAAACTAGCCTTAGGAGAATAGTAAACTTATCGTTAGAATAAGATAATGGGAAAAGTTATAAGAAACAAAGGAAAACTACTAAGTTTAATTTCCAATATTAGCAATACATATTTGATAAATTTACATTGAGGATGAAGGAAAAAAGAGGAGGTTAACAATTTCTAATGATGACAAAGAACGGTTATTGATGTAACCATGACATGACTGGATGAAAAGGAAAGAGCAATAGATTGATATTTAAGGGGAGTAAGTGGACATTTCACAAACCTGTGTAAGTCATAAACAAGAAGAAATAGCCTATCAGAGAATTGGATGGAAGATTTGGTTTTGGGGAATAAGTATGATAAAAAGATTTAGCACTTTAAGGGTATCTAACAAATGAAAACCTCATGGTAAATGGTTTCAGAAATATAGTAGAATTTTCACACTAGAACCTGAACAAGATCACTACAAGGTCTGTATAGGAAATACTTATGTTAGGAAGAAAATATGACAATCAACTAATAAAGATGAGATAATTATGAGGTCGTTTTGAGGAGTTGTAGGAATTAAGGTAACATTTGGTAATAGAAGTAATAAATATATGAAAGTTTGTACCATGGGAAATGGAAGAATTTAACACGCACACCAAGCATATAAAATATTTTGGTGGATGATAAGGCTAATAGTTGTTTCGTGCTTCAAATGATGAACTAAAGATGTGTTGGAAATACTGAGAGGGGGGTGAATCAGTATTTCCCTTTTTTTCGGTTATCAAATAATGTTAAGAGCATGAAGATCATAATCATAAAGACAATCATTACATCAAGTAGACAGTGCACAATTATTTGGCTTTAATGTACGAATGTACATATAGAAGTTTACCAGGTAAACCTGAAAGGAAGTGCAAGACTCCCTAGGAAATTTTTCTAGCAATGCTGGAAGGAAGCAAATGCTTCCTGGAAGGGTTGGGCTCCCGTACTTGGGAAAATGGTGCAAGTACAATAGACCATTGTGAAAAAACTACCATTGCTTTTGTTGCTGCTACCAAAACCTATTCTTCTATTGTCACCACCATCACATATGTTGCCACTATCCGCCTCTACTACTACTTATTCCTGCTACTGATAAGACTGCTACAAAGTTATGTAAATTGTTTCCATACCATATCATTGTCATTATAGTCCTATTGTCTCATACAACTTGAATATAGCACTGCATACATAATCAAGTCACTGACATAAATCATTGTCAATCATGTCAACCACTCATCCATAAACTCATCATATGTATGTGGGTCCTCTGTAAGAGTGTTGTTCTCAAGTGATTCTGTAATATGTGCAAACATACCAGATCATGTTATTTTCCTCATATTTGTATGGGTCATTATGATAGAACGTGGTTTCTTTTCAAGTTATGTCTTTGATTTTTTTGTCACTGCTGCTAGCTACATTGCTCAATGATGATTAAGCTCAACATCTAGCACTCATACTCTATTTCGTGACAAGGTCATTTGTTAAGACAACTTCTACAATATGCTTGCTATAAATATGAGTCTCTTCATTAGCATATTTAATCAATTCATTGACAGGTTATTGCAACAAAAACACTTCATACCATTTTTTTGCCTTCTTCTCAATCTTTTGGAGAAACTAACCATATCTTCAAAGAGATCTTCACATAGTCATACACAGAGCCCAATCTTAATCAAGGTTCATTGTCACATGTGTGTGTGTGTGTGTAATCTCTACATCTTGTTGCATATGACATGATACTATCATCATCAAGTAACAAGGTTACAGACACATTGATGTTAACGATATTATCATGAGGGATTCCACATGCACACCCTTTTCTTTCACATCAAGAATCATAGTCACAAAAAGGTTAAAGGTATTGTCTCAAGATCTAGTCACGGTCACATTACATCAAGAATTACTACTAAACACAACAATTATTGTCATCAAGGGTTACAACTTTTGTAAATGTCTGTTATGGCAAGGCTTTCTCAAGGATACATCTCCAAATGTTTGTCATATAGATTATGCAATAGAGTTCATTGGATCTTTTTTATATCCTTTTTGTTGTATAGGCCCTTACTGCATAGCTCTGGAACATAGGTTATGCATAGTGGTTGTATAGTTCTGAAACATACTTGATTTTGTATAGGTACTTACTGCATAGCTCTTATCATAGATTATGCATAGTTTTTGTATAGCTCTGAAACATACTCCTGAATGTTTCTCTAAAGACAGACTGCTAAGGGACCATGGGTTCCAGCGTAGATCTTGAGGAAGCTTGAAATCACCAATACACACATGCTTTAATGAATCAAGTTTCAGTCCCGCATTCCTTATCAAATGGCAAACTTGTTGGTTTCTCACCACACAAACAACAAACCTTAGCCTTTGCTTATGTTCATTTGATTGTGCAGATATAAGTTCAATGGCTATAGAGGTACAATGACAAGTGTGCCTTTACTAATAATTTGTAAATTTCTCTTAGTTACTTTCAACTCAATTATTGTGCCACCTTTTAAGCAAACTCCCCATCATTTGTGATGAAATCAATCAGTTTCTGAGGCATTACAAATCCTTTCCTTATATACAACAGTCATGCAAGATTACTACCAATTTCCAGGAGTCCAAATTTATCATTTCCTAGCCAATCCATACATATTAAGGTCACATCTATCATCACTCCAAATTAGTACAATCATTGTTGAAGGTAGAATTGATTACTTTTGACATTTGCAGCCATCTCATCACCTTTGTTGCCACATTGACAAACATTTCCATATAATCAAACTTGTAAAGCATAACCCTATGATGCCACCTTAGCTGCCCTTGAGGTTTTGGACCCTAAAATGGGGCTTTGACTTTAACTTAGCATTTCTCACAAACCATCAAGGTCCACGGAATTCTCCTCATACCACCAAAAATAGTAAGATGAGTAGAATTTAATGGTGTTGTTCACAAGGGTAAACTTGTGGGTCTTCTACTCCAAAAACTTCAACGAAATCAAGGTGTGCCCATCATCCAAGGAACCCAAACTATAGAGACAGGGTTGGCTAGGGTTTCATGACATCTTGGTCAAGTTGGATCATCCTATGAATCCATCATCAATGACCTCTAAATCCTAACATCAATGACTACATCTGCATTCAACATGCATCTACTCTTGCTTTGACACCAATGAAAACATACTCAACAATATCCCCCTTTATGATTGATGTCAACATACCTAGCAAGTCAAGGTATGTTACATCATGGATATCTCTCTCCCTTTGTCCTTCCAAGTTTCTCTCCCCCTTTTACATCAATTGAAAAGGGTGACCCCCATAACAGTTTGCCTGATCCTATAGACTTGTGATCAAACTCCCCCTATCAGACTCCCACCGTCAACATGTTTTCATGTTGCATCGCATCATGTGATGATGCTCCCCCTAAAAATATGTTGCATCATCTAGGATTCCCCTGGAAATCTAGTTGCTTCGTTAGGACTTGTAACTGGTCTCGACTCCCCTATCTTTGTGCATCTATCCATCAATGTGAAACCTATTTTCTCTACCAGACCCTCGTGGCCTTGTCCTCCTTCCTAGTTAATGTCCTTCCTTCTTGGTTTTGTGGTGTCCAGATCAAGTCTCTTATACAATCTTGTGCAAAGTGACCAAATTCGTGATATAGATAACATTCTGCATTCCTTCCTTGCAAGGTCCACTTCAAGTTGGATTCACAATCTCGTGCAAAATGGCCAAGATTGTGACATATGTAGCATTCAATATATGATTTGAATAATGGAGTGAAAGTGTTGTAAATTCTATTATCAAAGGTATGAGTGACTTTGTGTTTCCTTCCAGTGAACTTGTCTCTACGATTTTGATAAAAACCTTTATCCATACTCCCGTAATCTCGAGCTCTATGTCCATAGTTAGAACATGTGTAACAATAATCATGAAATGTGCTTGTATACCTGGGTGTAGAGGGTGAAGGTTTTTTGAAGGTGTCTCGCCCTTGAGAGTATCTTTGTTTCTCCCCACTTCTGAATGCTCTATCATGAATTAGTGTCTTGAATGCATCATCCTGGTTTCTTGAGACATTGGTCTCTTGGCTTTCTGTGTTTGTTGATTTGTGCGGCACTTTCACTTTAGGCTTCTCTCCATTTTTGGCATGACACTTCCTCTCATGATGCTTTTTTTCTTCCTTGACATTTGGTTTCTCTTCATCTTCGGGATAAGATTTCTCTTCATGTGGGTGCTTTTCATCACTGGGAAGAGACTTCTCTTCTACATGTGGTTTCTCTTCATCTTCATTGAGATGTGGTTTCTCTTCATCAATGGAATGTGAGGACTCACCAAGATATCCAAGACTTGTTTTGATAGGTGATGATCTATGATAGTTGATAATGTCATCCAATTCCTGTGAATTCCTCAATTTTTGATTCAGCTTGTCAACTTTAGCTCTCAAGATGAAAATTACATGCTCATGGTTTATGCATTCTTCCTCCTTCTACTTCATCTGATTTTTTAAAACATGCTCCTTATTTTTGGCTTCTTCAAGTTCCATTTTTAAGGAGGTGATCAACTTTTCTTTATCTTGCTCATTCCATTTGTTTTGATTTTCATTTTCCTTTTCCTTGAGTTGGATTTTCAAGGTTCTTTCCCTATCATTTGCCTCTAGTAGCTTGCTTTTTGAGATGCTCCACTTCCTTAGGTTCTTTCCATATCATTTGTGACAAAATCAATCAATTTATTAGGCGTTACAATTCTCTGCCTTGTAGACTACTGCCTCATTACAACATTCATGCAAGGTTACTGCCCATTTCCACAAGCCACCGGTTATCATTGCCTAGCCAAGCCATATGTATTATGGTCGCCATTGTTATCACTTCTCAAATTTGTACAATCATTGTTGAAGGTAGAATTGTTATCACTTGTAAAATTAGTACAATCATTGATGAAGGCAAAAATTTCATGACTACAGGAACACATGAACCACAGGCCACTTCAACCAATCTAAAAATCACATTTCAAATTTCCAATTATTTTATCACAGCCCTAGAGAGTCATCAAAATTAATGATGTGAAAAGATGAGTTCCAGTGATGCCTTAGACTTCCACGAGACCCTCAGAAACCAAAGAAAAAAAACAGGGAAAAATAGATATATATAAATAAATATAT
>Ga0181464_1001525_pt2 | contig 10379 bp, 10 predicted proteins | sample InSIn2gowninarea_FD_119074 | JGI IMG/M metagenome (GOLD analysis project Ga0181464, IMG submission 119074) | Clean room microbial communities from NASA Spacecraft Assembly Facility at Jet Propulsion Laboratory, Pasadena, California, USA -... ...
CAGACCAAAACCATCTACCTCCAAAAGTTATCTTGATGCAGCAAGGAGAAGTGAACAAAGACCCAATGGAAATCACCAGGTAAATTAGGGACAATTTACATCGAGAATGAACAAAGACTACCAGGTAAATCGGGGGCAATCTGCTATAAGGACAAACAGAAGCTACAACCAGCCACAAGTAAAACCTTCACAATTTACCTTAAGAATGGATGTCAATAGAAACTACAATCATTTGGCTGGTAGATTTGATAATCACAGGAGTTTCTTCAATGGCCAATGTCTCTTGTCATAACTTTGGTCACAAATCAGCTCAATGGGTTGCCTATAAGACAATCATGACTAGAGAAGCTCAAAAACAAAGAAGTATGACTGGGATCAAGAAAAGGACCTACAATAACTTTTCTGCCCTTGAAAATGAAATTGAATATTCTATTTGTAACAACTTTGGTCATGAAGATTCTGAATGCAGGAGCATGTTTTGGCAAACAAAGGAACAAGCCTCAAATGCCAAAACATGGAGAATGAAAGAACCACAACTAGAAAGATGTGGTATAGCCTTATATGCAAAAGGGCAAGAAAATCAATGGTACATCGACAGTGGACATTCGAAACATATGACGGGTGATAAAGAAAAACTTCAGTCATATAGTGCCTTATAGAAGGAGAAGAAGGTCTCGTTTGGAAATGACACCCCTGCGCTCATAAAAGGTAAAGGTTCTGTTTAGTTGAAAGAAAAGGTCAAAGCTGGAAATGTTATGTATGTTGATGGCTTAAAGCATAATCTATTGAGTGTCAGTTAGATGTGTGAAAAAGGAACTGAGGTAATATTTCGATCAAATGGATGTAGTGTTCGTGATTTTGATACAAGAAAAACAGTGATCAAAGGCATAAGAACTCCAAATAATTTATATATATTCAAAGAAGGACAACAACAATGCTACCTGAGCAAGAATGATGAACAATGGCTATGGCACCAGAGATTGGGGCATCTAAGCTTCTCAAAAATAAGGAAAGCATGCAAATACCAATCAGTTCGTGGTCTTCCAGATATCAGAATTCCAGACAATACAATATGCAACTCATGTCAGTTTGGTAAGAAAACCATAACTAACTTCCCTGAGAAGGAAGGATCAGCTAGCAGGCCACTTGAACTTGTCCATACTGATGTATGTGGTCCATCTAGGAAAAGTTCGCCTCGAGGAGAAGAATACTTTATATTGTTCATTGACGACTTTTCCAGGATCTGTTGGATAGGACTTATGAAGCACAAAGATGAAGCCTTCGAAAAATTCAAATCTTTTAAAGCCTTGGTTGAAAATGAATCAGATCAAAAAATTAAATGCCTCAGGTCTGATAGAGGTGGGGAGTTTACCTCGAATGAATTTTTCGATTTTTGTGAAGAACATGGAATAAGAATAGAATTCTCTACTGCAAGGACTCCTCAGCAAAATGGAGTAGTGGAAAGGATGAACAAAATAGTTCAATAAATGGCTCGTGCTATGATGGATGAGTTTGGAACTCCCGCAACTTTCTGGGGCAAAGCTTCATTTGCTGTAGTTGTTATTCTCAACAAGAGAAATGTCTGGGTGAACAACACTCAGACTCCTCACGAACTATGGTATGGTAAGACTCCTTCGGTAAAATATTTCAAAAATTTTGGAAGTAAATGCTACATCAAAAATACTAATGAAAATCTTAGCAAGTTTGAACCTAAAGCAGATGAAGCCATTCTCCTTGGTTACTCTCCCCACAGCAAAGCATACAATGTTACAATAAAAGGCTTGGAAAAATTGTTGAAAGTATTGATGTAGTGGTTGATGAAGAAGAAAGCACTCCTAGGCAGGTAAGATCTGAAGATTTCGAAGATGATGAGGACTATCCATCAACATCAAATCAGATTCATGATGAAGAAGAAACCCATGAGGCACCAAAAGAATAGATAAGGATAGAAGAAAAGACTCCATGCAGGTCCGTTTAGAAGAATCATCCAGAATCTCAAATTTTGGGGTAGAAAGAGGCTGGTATACAAACAAGAAGAACAATTGCAGAAGCTTCAAGCTACTTGGCATTACTCTCCTCCACTGAGCCACAAAATGTAAGAGAGGCATGCAAAGATGAATGTTGGGTCAAGGCAATGGATGAAGAACTTGAGCAGATCAAGAAAAATAACACTTGGGAGTTGGTTCCTAGACCAAAAGATAGGAATGTCATAGGGACAAAATGGATATTCAAAAACAAGTTGAATGAAAATGGGAAGTTATTAGAAACAAAGCCAGACTGGTTTGTAAAGGGTATGCTCAACAAGAAGGAATCGACTTTGAAGAAATGTTTGCTCCCGTTGCTAGACTTGAGGCCATCAAAATGTTCCTTGCTCTCTCTACCTTTCAGAAATTCAAAGTATTTCAAATGGACGTGAAATCTGCCTTTCTGAATGGAGACTTAGAAGAAGAAGTGTACATTGAGCAACCAGATGGTTTCATCCTTGGGAATGATCCAAATCTTGTATGCAGACTAAAAAAGGCTCTCTATGGACTTAAACGAGCTCCAAGGGCTTGGTACTATCATTTGGACAAATACCTTCATCAACAAGGTTTTTCAAAAGGATCACCAAATAACAATCTTTATATAAAAATTGAAAATGATAAACTGCTAATACTTGTTGTGTATGTAGATGATATTATCTTTGGTAGCAATGAAGAAGCTATGAGTCAAAACTTTGCCTTGGTAATGTAGAAAGAATTCGAAATGTCATTGCTTGGAGAGCTGACATATTTTCTTGGTCTATAAATCCAACAAAATGAAGGCAGTATCTTTTTATCTCAAACCAAGTACCTCAAGCAGATCTTGAAGAAATATGGCATGGACGATTCGAAACCAGTATGTACCCCTATGGTTACAAGATGCAGCCTCAGTGCAAATGATGAATCAGCAGCAATGCATCAACCAACCTATAGATCCATGATTGGAAGTCTGCTTTATTTGACAGGTACCCAACCAGATATCATGCATGCAGTAGGAATAGTTGGAAGGTTTCAGGAAAATCCAAAGGAAACTCATCTTCAGGCAGTTAAGAGAATCTTCAAGTATCTTCAAGGAACTCAAAACTATGGCTTATGGTATCCTAGAGATACATATCTCACACTTCATGCCTATACAGATGCAGATTGGGCCAGAAGCGTGGATGACGGAAAAAACACTAGTGGTGGTGCATTCTTTATGGGTTCCAGATTAGTATCTTGGTTCAGCAAGAAACAGAGTTCAATAGAATTATCTACAACTGAAGCAGAGTATGTGGCTGCTGCATCTTGTTGCACACAACTTCTTTGGATGATGCAAACTTTGCAGGATTTTCAAATCACTTGTACTCCACCTATCTCCATTCTATGTGATAATACAAGTGCAATCAACATTTCAAAGAACCCAATCATGCATTCAAAGACCAAGCATATACCTATCAAATATCATTTTCTTCAGGAACAAGTGCTTGAACAAAAGGTCAGGTTGGAGTATGTTCCATCTAAGGAACAAGTTGCTGATATACTCACCAAACCATTGCCCAGGGAAACATTTGAATACCTCAGACAAAAGCTGGGAGTAGTTGATGCATCATCTTGCTGTTGAATCTTGTCTGTTGTACGTGAATTTCATATGGGGTATACGCATACATGGATTGGTCAGAGACCAGTTGGTACAGGTTCAGGGGGAGCATACATTCTTCTAAATATGCATTGTTGGAATTATGGTAGAAGATCTTGAAGAAGAAAGTACAGAAGAAGAACATGGATGCTAATCTGAATAATGATGCTAATGTTTTGTCTCTATGTCTTATATTTCTTTTGTCAAGGTCATGTAACGGCCTATTTTGGTTTCCCCACTATGCCTGGGATGAATGATATAATGTTCTTGATGATCCCCACTTGGTTGGGTGATGAACGTATGTATAGAGTCTTTTGGTGATAGAAATGTCTTTTATGATGTATGGTGGATCATGGTTCTTCTTGAAGAACATTTCTTTTGCAAATCTGGCCTACAGTCAGGGGGAGCACGCTCAGTACAGTAGAGCAGAGTTTTCAGCATGTTCTCAGGGGGAGCAGAACCCTTTTCCCTTGATGACAAAGGGGGAGAATGACTTTGAGGATCTTAGGGTTGCCATCATGTCCAAAGGGGGAGATTGTTGGCATTATGACACACGTGTGGCGCTATGGCATAAGTGTTGTCCTTGATGGCAACTCACTCAAGTGGCAAATCATAGTTTAGGCTCTCAAAATGATATAAAATGAGATACCCGCAGGTGTGCCAAACAAAAGCCGCGGACCCACAGTGCTCTGAACAAGAGGTGCGGACATACTTGCAGGTTCTCCGAACAAAAAGTGCGGATGTCAAATTCACACACTTTTATGCAGAGAAACGCATGCACATGGGAAAATTTTATGATTGATCGATGGTATTTAGTCCAACACTTTTGATCCTATGGTTTTGGTCTGTGGTTTTGTTTCTAAAGTATTGATCCCCGGTTTTGGGTCCCTTGTATTGGGTTTCTATGGTTTTTATCCATGGTTTGAGTAAGGGTTTGCCTATAAAAAGGAAAGGAGATCATTTGGATTAGCACTCATGCGTGTGAAATATCCATAGAAAATCAAGATCTGAAATTTTGTGATCGGTTGGTAAGTGATAGCTAAATCAAGGAGAGATTTGAGCATTAGAAGGAAGATCTACTTTGATGCATGATCAGATCTATGGATCTGATAGTCTAGGGCATATTGTAGGACTGATAAATTGGCTCTACTCGGAGGCCCGCAAGTGAACCACAGCATAGGTGTGGAGGTTCGCAGGCTAAACACAGCTCAGGTGCGGCGTACGCAGTTCAGAAACAGGTGTAGGTGCGGAGGTGCGCAGTTCAGACATGGGTTTAGGTGCGGAGGTGCACAACCTAGAGACAGGTGCAGGTGCGGAGGTCCGCAAGATAGACACAGATGAAGTGCGGATATTCATAGATGTCTATTGGTGAAGTTGCAGACTTTTTTTGAAACTTATTTTAGCTGCTTTTGTCTATTACTGTAGTGTTTTGGGTTCAGAATTGGTGTCTAGTTACTGGTATTATTTTCTGATTACTGCATTCTGAGAAGCGAGTGGTTGATTCATTAGTTGATTGTGGAAAGGAGATTGGTTGATGCACATGTACTTGATGTTTGTTTGATGTTCATGGATTCAGTCTGAAAATTTATGAAACGTGGTCCCTGAAGAAAAGAGAAGGTTGAAGCCTTCAATAGGTAAGCACCTACGTACTAGTAGCTCAACTAGTACAAGAGCTAAGGGGGTTGTAGCTCCCTTCTAGGAGAGTTTGGAAAACGAGAGAGGGTAGTAGCTCTCTGCAGGTTGCAGCCTGCGTACTGGTAAAGGACTGCATCAGTACATAATTATTGTAAAAAGAAGTTTCTAATTGAAAGAAGATAGAGACATATTGCAGCAAGTGGTTTCTAATTGAAAGAAGATAGAGACATATTGCAGCAAGTGGACATATTCACCCACATTGGGTTTCCACCTTATATCTAGTGTTATTTGGTGTGACTGTCTGTTTTTCTTGTTCCTGTTCATTATTATTTGGTACTGTCATACAAATTAATGGTCAACATCTGAAGAATAAATTAAATTATAAATCTGGAAGGTATATTGAAAATAATTTGATAATACTGATTCACCCCCCCCCCTTAGTATTATTTCCAACATTAACTTGAACCAATGCATCAATACTTATTTAGATATTAATTAAACAATACCCATGTGTAGTAAGAATAGAATAAGCCATCACACATAAGAAATACGTCAACCCACATGCACGTAATGATTTTTAGGTGGAACCAAATGTGGGAAAAACCATTGTTGTTATCATCTCTATATTTATCTTTTATTATAAAGAAGACATATTGCAATATTTTATTGGTGCAAACTCATACCAGCATGCAAGTACCCACCTACATAAGGTTACAAACTTCTCTTGTTCTCTAACACTCACTGGAAAGGAGCTCCAACCCCTTGCTCTAGCTTACTGGCACCCATTGGAAGGGAGCTCATACCCCCTGATCCCACTGGAAAGAAGCTTGAACTTCCTCACTTAATGATCCAACCCTCCATACCTTAGTTGATCACGTTTCATAAATTTTCACACTGGATCCACTTGATACAAAACATCACAACTTGTAGGCCACTTTTCATCAAATGTTCAGGCTCAACGCATTACCATCATTTAAGCCCAATACCAAATATCAAATCTAAAACTAATCACTACAACAAATCACTTAACCATTGAACTAACTGAATCAACCAATCACTAAACCAACTGAGATCCAAATCAATCAACTTATTCTGAGACAACCAAAGCAGTTAGATCACTATAACTAGAATAATAATACTAAACCCAAACACAATCTCAACTCATTGAACCAACTAAAAATCCTAATCAATAAAATGTTAGAATATATGCACTACTTTACTTTAGCAAATCCGCGTGTATACACAACTTCGTTGAAGCATACTTGTGTAAATATATCAAAACATTGAACCCTAAAATTGAATCATTGTTACACCCCGAACCATTGAATTACTCTGAAACATCACAGAACCATCATAGATCTTCAATCACATACAACTAGTAGCATCATCACTCTTCAATCAATGAATTCAACTTAAATTATCACTATTAAACTTAGATCATCAAGTAAGACTTCATTGAGAGACAACATAAACACAACAAGACTGATTAGAGTGATCAAATATCTTATTCAGCAAAATCCTAGCTTACACATGCGCCTTCCACAAAAGACTTCCGCGTGCATATGCGCTCTTCAGGAATCAAACCCATATATATATCTTTCAAAAATGTAGAATTTTCACGCGACTTACCATCATTAAACTCGTGTATGTACGTTCCTTCCAGGTTATCAAACCCTCGTATGCATGAACCTTTTAGGTTATCAAACTTGTGTACACATATGCAACTATTGAATTATAGCTTCACTGCACATCAGACCTTCAGAACAAACCCATCTCTCGACATACATAATAAAAAATGCGTTGGACATAAATATTACACAAATAAACCTATTATCAATATGGTCATTTTAGATCTATTGGATCTAATCGATGATCAATATCCTGGGTGCACACTAGGTTTCAGATCAAACAATTTATTAATAGCCCATTACATTCACACTTACTTCGGATCTAACTATTCATGAAATATTCATCACGCGCACACTCAAACACTTTGACATTAATCTCCTTATATAGCTTAGGCCTTATCCAATACCACAGGTCAAATCCTTATTAATGTCGATGGTATTCTTAGACGGGATCAAATATCCATTTTCATGTTTATTACAATGGGTCAATACCATGGTAAAGATCCTGGGTATTTAGGATACAATGATGGAGAAATTGTATGTGCTTTTTCTTTCCCATACTCACATATGTACACAATTTTTCTTCACAGAACCCATGTGTATTTATCAAACGTCACCTTCATCATTCTTCTGTCTCTAGACTGATATATATTTTCCCAAACTCTTTGTCACATGTGTACTAGCTTGTAAAATTATCCTCTTAGCATCAAATTGACAAACTTCATCAAGTAGGTTTCCATCAAGTACAACACATGCGTCATAATTCCAATAATCTCCCCCTTTGGACTTGACAACAACCAATGTGGTGTTTGTTTACCAACCATTTGTAGATACCTATAGATATACCAAGTTGCTCAACAAGAAATATTTCTCCAAACACCAAGTGATTCTCCCCCTTTGACATCAAAGGAAAGGAGCTAACCAATTTCGAATTAGGGTTTGTGCAATGAAGTGATTCAGAATATTGATCACTGAAAGTGGACCATGCTCCCCCTAAGAATATGCTAAATTTTTTGAAGATATACAAAGAAGTAACCAGACATGACCTTTCCTATTACCAATGACTCATGCTAACATTGATCACCCAACACAGTGGGGTTACAAATTACATCAAATTCCCAAAAAGATGGGATTACATGACTTGACCATAATAGTCCATACATGACTAAATTTTACAATGATTTATAACATAGATCTTTACATTATCTTTACATAAAGAGACAAATATGGCATTTATAACCAAAGAAAAAGACCTAAAAAAGACCATGACAGTCATCAGAAACTATCATACACCATATAGGATCTGCACCAAAAGCATCGGTCAGTAGCAACATGAACAACAACATGCACATTTCTGTCATCGATTCACAAGACAAGACAATGTAGCTTTAATATCATCAACCTATGACCAAGTATGCAACATAAGATTTCCCATAGAGATCTGCTATCAACTCATCCTCTTGACCTCATCAAGGCCAACTTATTCTTTCCCTTAGTAGTAAGAGCCTCAATCCATGTTCATAAAATCATAGCAACATATATATTTCATCCATCAATCAACATATGTGAGAAATAAGCATATCATCATAAAGTAAGATAGGAAAAAGTAGCACCATTCTTTAACATCATGAATATGTGACTAAGTATTCCATGTATCCAAGTATGATTTAGTAGATGTCTTCATGAAACCTGCAGTAACATCCTTCTCTTGGCCCATTTTCTTCAAGGAAGAAGAACTATCACAACAACACCACTTCATCAACATGCAACTTAGGTAATCATCCATAAGATCCTTATCTATGATTCACCCATCAATGATATCCCATGACATAGACATAGTAGTATGCATCTAGATTCTAATCAATGAGAAAATTCATCGATGACAAACCATGAGCTCACCATAATTTATCAAACTTTGTTAGCAACCTATCTCCTTCATACCATCAAGAGAAACAATCCTCAAACAATATACCACGTAAAACATATATGTACATGTGAGAGCCAAGCACTATATGAATCGTCATCCATAAATGCACCATATGCAACTTATGCATCTTTGAAGGCATAATGACAGTAGCATAAAAGTAATGAGTGACACTTATCATTATCAAATATTGAGGTTGTATAATCAAGCTCTATTTATCTCCTTGAACTTATGAATATAAACATGTAAGAAACATAACATATGTACCATATTCATCCTCAAAATAATATTCTATCATCATAAATCTGATTAGCAACATCATAACAACTTTGTGGCTCAAGAAATATATAAGTATCATCCATGAGTTCCTCATAGGAAACACCTAAAAACATCATAGCATGATGTAACATAGAGTCATCATTCAAAAAACTTAAGAACATGAGTATCTTCAATGACATCATTAATATAAGCATCATTATGTAACAAGAAATTCTCAAGAAATCATAATGCCAACAATGCATTAGTAGAAGCATACAAAATGATCCCCTTGAACCTGTGCCAATTGTTCACTGTCAGATTTGATCAGATTTGATCACATCAACTCATCCATTAGTAAGATCATCATAGCAATAGCAACTTCATCAATCAGTAAATCCATGTCATTGCAGGAACTCATAAACCATAATTATCCAATACCACTTCTGAGTAGCATCCATAGACTGTAACTATCAAAATCAAAACAAGAAATCCAAATAATAATTGTTTGAAGAATATCATAGCCTTTCCCTAAGTTTTTCCTACTCTTTCTTCACCATAGGAAAACATACATGATTGTCTGTATCAGAAATCACATATATACACAATTTTCCTTCATAATATTCATGTACATAAAGTAAAATTATGATATTTCACAACACCTCCCCCTGAGTTTGTACTATTTGTACCTTTTCACTATTACTTCATCAGATCCACTACCAATAATGTAAGCAACACGAATATCATAAAAACCATGGGAGCCATCATCAAGACAACATATGTATTTCTCCCCTCAGATCACACATCACTAATCCTGAGGACCTGATAATCATCTTTTGTTCTCATGAGGCCATGTATCTCGCTTCACTTTTGTAGTCACTAAACAATGTAAACTTTGAAAAGGAACTGATACTGTTACCCATTTTGTAGAGATAGCAAAAAATTGACCTGATTTTAAAAAGGAGCGATACAGAATACCCATATTTTTTTTAGAACATAGTTTTTGGCACTTTAAATAACCTTAAATAACTGATATGATTACCCGTTTCATAGAGGTAGTAAAAACATGACCCAATTTTGAAAAGTGGTGATGCAGAATACAATAATTATTTTTTGGAGCATATTTTTGACAATTTAAATATTCTCATGTATCAAATATAAATATTCGTTTTTAAATGTTAGTGATTTTTATGCTGATTTTGAAACGTGTTGATGCAACGCGTTATACATCATACCATTTTTTTGAAATGATTTATTTTTCACACTTTAAAATTTATTATGTCCATTTTTTTTTAAATTAT
>Ga0181464_1001939_pt1 | contig 10377 bp, 2 predicted proteins | sample InSIn2gowninarea_FD_119074 | JGI IMG/M metagenome (GOLD analysis project Ga0181464, IMG submission 119074) | Clean room microbial communities from NASA Spacecraft Assembly Facility at Jet Propulsion Laboratory, Pasadena, California, USA -... ...
CATTAACACAGTATGTAACCCGGGGAAAGCATCTCGCTAAAAACCCCACACTATCTATATATTAATGATTGAGAACATGTAACATTACAAAGTACAATGCTTATCACAAGCAATCTAGTACTAGCTCCACCTGTTACACACAATACAACTCAGATCTGATCTCCAAATCTATTCCACTGCTTGCCTGCCTCCACAGCTCAATACCTGCTCAAGAATTGATGAGAATGGTTTACCAAACTCATTTTTCACCTGCAAAGAATCACTCACACTATGTTGGACGTGAGCACAGGCTATAATTCTTGGTATTGGCCAATTCATTGGCATACTCAATCCCTCTGATTGTGCAAATCATCATGCACGACTATAGTCACAACTGATATTTGTTACTGAGTCCATCAGTGCCAATCAGGCTCTACAATTTCAATCCATTTAATCATAAATTTCAACAAAAATTGGTCCACCATGTATGTGGATCAATCATTAGTCAGTAACGCTACTCCTCAGGAGCCAACATGCTTTCAAGGGTTGGAGTTTAATGCACATTTTCACTATATAATGTTTAATGTTCTAAATGGGTTCCGGTTCTTACAATTGCTCCACTAATTACAACAACCAGCACTTTGTCAGTGGACTGTCTGCCCCTCGTCCAGCTTATCAGTCTTATTTTTTACATTAGGTAGGTACGGTGCTTATTTCTTTGTTGTGAGAGAAACTATAAAGAAGGTTCTGAACTCTTCAGTTTTCTTTGAACCCTAGAAAAAACAGAGTAAAGTTTTCTATTCCTTTGAATACTGATAGTAACATTCTTGGAGCTTTCTCAATAGTCACTATAAGGAAGGAGGAATGGGATAAGAGAAGAGTCACTTAGAAGGGGTGCTGAGAAGGAAATGTGATCTATGTTTTCTGTTTTCACCTGAAATATAGGGGATCAAGAGGAAAAAGCGAGCAGATCTTTATAGAGCTGAAAACCCAAGGAATTAAAAGGAAGATGCTCACAGATCTTAACAGAGCTATTAAGGAAGTCAACCACCATCCCTTCAATGTGGTTACTTGGTGCAAAAATAGCCGAGGTGCAACTACGTTACATTTAGCTACCAGTTGAGACCATATTGAAGTATAGCACTATCATTCTATTTATATTGTTTCTGCTTAGTAATTTATTTATTTCTTTCATGGAGATGCATGACAGAGACTAAAATGATATCATGCTTATAGATTCGTGGGAGACCTTGTTAGGATCTCTACCCTTCGAGGACACACACGCATCTTGTATTGAATTTATTCTGAACACTGATTTTGGATAAGTTGCAATTTGGTCAACCACTTTTTGAAAATCTATTTTGAACATGAAATCTATTTCTAATTGAAAACTGTGAGAAAAGCATTGATCCAATAGAAAAGCCCTGGTTTTGATTAAAATGGTTCTTACTATAGATGGTGGTATTGATTAAAACATACCAGTCAACCCATTTTAATGTTATATTTACTAGCTTACCTTACTCTTATATTGATGTTGTATGATACTTGATAGTTGCAAAATGACTTGAATTATTATGTTTTCCAACTATACACCACCTCGATACAACAAATTTGTCTATTATATATGTGGACACTGGATGCACTAAACTGGATTATGTCTTTTTGTTCAGTGTACCCTTTTTAATCGATGTGGGACAGATACTTATTTTGTGGTTTCTTGGAAGAGTTTCTACAATTCCACATTAGTTGTGAAGATTAGTCGATGGTAAAATATAAGATTCAATATACTATGATTCTTCGGCCAACTTGTTATCCCAAGAGGTATTATGAGGTGTTCATGCCTGCTTGCCCTCTCCTTGATTATGCTTGGAATTCCTTATCTTGTGGCATACTTGTAAGATGAAAGGCCCTCTCTATGATTTTGCTTGGGATTCCTCATCTGATGGTGTATTGGTAGATGAGAAAATAAATATATGGCAATACACAGGAATTCCTAATAAAGGAGGGTCAATATATGTCAATACAAAGGATCCGAAAGTGTTATGATCAAACTTCAAGTACTTGCAGCCTCATTGGTTTGTTGTTTTTATGCTGTTAATAACCAAGTATGGAAGTTGACTTGTGTGTTCTTCACATCCTGAAGTATTTAATCTGATGACATGTTCATGTCACTAATCTTAGCTTTTCTGTTGTCACCTGAAATCTAGGGGATCAAGAGGAAAAAGCGAGCAGATCTTTATAGAGCTGAAAACCCAAGGAATTAAAAGGAAGATGCTTGTAGACCTTAACAGAGTTGTTAAGGAAGTCAACCACCATCCTCTCAATGTGGTTATTTGGTGCAAAAATAGCCGAGGTGCAACTACATTACATTTGGCTACCAGTTGAGACCATATTGAAGTACAACACTATTATTCTATTTATATTGTTTCTGCTTAGTAATTTCTTTATTTCTTTCATGGAGATGCATGACAGAGACTAAAATAATATCATGTTTATAGATTCGTGGGAGACCTTGTTAGGATCTCTACCCTCCTAGGACACACATGCATCTTGTATTGAATTTATTCTGAACACTGATTTCGGATAAGTTGCAATTTGGTCAACCACTTTTTGAAAATCTATTTTCAACATGAAATCTATTTCTAATTGAAAGCTGAGAGAAAAGCGTTGATCCAATAGAAAAGCCCTGGTTTTGATTAAAATGGTTCTTACTATGGATGGTGGTATTGATTAAAACATACCAGTCAACCCATTTTAATATTATATTTACTAGCTTACCTTACTATTATATTGATGTTGTATGATACTTGATAGTTGCAAAATGACTTGAATTATTATGCTTTCCAACTATACTCCACCTCGATACAACAAATTTGTCTATTATATATGTGGACACTGGATGCACTAAACTGGATTATGTCTTTTTGTTTAGTGTACCCTTTTTAATCGAGATTTCTTTCATGGAGATGCATGACAGAGACTAAAATAATATCATGTTTATAGATTCATGGGAGACCTTGTTAGGATCTCTACCCTCCGAGGACACACATGCATCTTGTATTGAATTTATTCTGAACACTGATTTTGGATAAGTTGCAATTTGGTCAACCACTTTTTGAAAATCTATTTTCAACATGAAATCTATTTCTAATTGAAAGCTGAGAGAAAAGCGTTGATCCAATAGAAAAGCCCTGGTTTTGATTAAAATGGTTCTTACTATGGATGGTGGTATTGATTAAAACATACCAGTCAACCCATTTTAATGTTATATTTACTAGCTTACCTTACTGTTATATTGATGTTGTATGATACTTGATAGTTGCAAAATGACTTGAATTATTATACTTTCCAACTATACACCACCTCGATACACCAAATTTGTCTATTATATATGTGGACACTGCATGCACTAAACTGGATTATGTCTTTTTGTTCAGTGTACCCTTTTTAATCGATGTGGGACAGATACTTATTTTGTGGTTTCTTGGAAGAGTTTCTACAATTCCACGTTAGTTGTGAAGATTAGTCGATGGTAAAATATAAGATTTAATATACTATGATTCTTCGGCCAACTTGTCATCCTAAGAGGTATTATGAGGTGTTCATGCCTCCTTGCCCTCTCCTCGATTGTGCTTGGAATTCCTTATGTTGTGGCATCCTTGTAAGATGAAAGGCCCTCTCTCTCATTGTGCTTGGGATTCCTCATCTGATGGTGTATTGGTAGATGAGAAAATAAATATATTGCAATACACAGGAATTCCTAATAAAAGAGAGTCAATATATGTCAATACAAAGGATCCGAAAGTGTTATGATCAAACTTCAAGTACTTGCAGCCTGGTTGGTTTGTTGTTTTTATGCTGTTATTAACAAAGTATGGCAGTTGATTTGTGCGTTCTTCACATTCTGAAGTATTTAATCTGATGACATGTTCATGTCACTAATCTTAGCTTTTCTATTTTCACCTGAAATCTAGGGGATCAAGAGGAAAAAGCGAGCAGATCTTTATAGAGCTGAAAACCCAAGGAATTAAAAGGAAGATGCTCGGAGATCTTAACAGAGCTGTTAAGGAAGTCAACCACCATCCTCTCAATGTGGTTATTTGGTGCAAAAAAAGCCAAGGTGCAACTACGTTACATTTAGCTACCAATTGAGACCATATTGAAGTACAACACTATTATTCTATTTATATTGTTTCTGCTATATAATCTCATGACATGTTCATGTCACTAATCTTAGCTTTTACGTTTTCACCTGAAATCTAGGGGATCAAGAGGAAAAAGTGAGCATATCTTTATAGAGCTGAAAACCCAAGGAATTAAAAGGAATATGCTCGGAGATCTTAACAAAGTTGTTAAGGAAGTCAACCACCATCCTCTCAATGTGGTTATTCGGTGCAAAAATAGCCGAGGTGCAACTACGTTACATTTAGCTACCAGTTGAGACCATATTGAAGTACAGCACTATTATTCTATTTATATTGTTTCTGCTTAGTAATTTCTTTATTTATTTCATGGAGATGCATGACAGAGACTAAAATAATATCATGTTTATAGATTCGTGGGAGACCTTGTTAGGATCTCTACCCTCCGAGGACACACATGCATCTTGTATTGAATTTATTCTGAACACTGATTTTGGGTAAGTTGCAATTTGGTCAACCACTTTTTGAAAATCTATTTTCAACATGAAATCTATTTCTAATTGAAAGCTGAGAGAAAAGAATTGATCCAATAGAAAAGCCCTGGTTTTGATTGAAATGTTTCTTACTATGGATGGTGGTATTGATTAAAACATACCAGTCAACCCATTTTAATGTTATATTTACTAGCTTACCTCACTGTTATATTGATGTTGTATGATACTTGATAGTTGCAAAATGACTTGAATTGTTATATTTTCCAACTATACACCACCTCGATACACTAAATTTGTCTATTATATATGTGGACACTGGATGCACTAAACTGGATTATGTCTTTTTGTTCAGTGTACCCTTTTTAATCGATGTGTGGCAGATACTTATTTTGTGGTTTCTTGGAAGAGTTTCTACAATTCCACAATTCCACATTAGTTGTGAAGATTAGTCAATGGTAAAATATAAGATTCAATATACTATGATTCTTTGGCCAACTTGTCATCCCAAGAGGTATTATGAGGTGTTCATGCTTGCTTGCCCTCTCCTCGATTGTGCTTGGAATTCTTTATCTTGTGGCATCCTTGTAGATGAAAGGCCCTCTCTCTGATTGTGCTTGGGATTCCTCATTTGATGGTGTATTGGTAGATGAGAAAGTATATATATTATATATGGCAATACACAGGAATTCCTAATAAAAGAGAGTCAATATATGTCAATACAAAGGATCCGAAATTGTTATGATCAAACTTCAAGTATTTGCAGCCTCGTTGGTTTGTTGTTTTTATGCTGTTAATAACAAAGTATGGCGGTTGACTTATGTGTTCTTCACATTCTGAAGTATTTAATCTGATGACATGTTCATGTCACTAATCTTAGCTTTTCTGTTGTGGCACACTATAAATCGTTTCTGCCTTTCTATATTGTTTAAATTTCACATCTTTTTAATGCATAATGCCCTGTGTAATCGGGTTCATTGAGAAGAAAGCATACGCCCATAATTTTTAGTGTTGTTTCATTCACTTGGCAGAGTAAAAATTGATATAGTGCGTCATTGATGAGATGCCATTGTTTTTTTCATTTTCCTATTTAAGTAATAAGTTGTGGAAGGCTCCATTCATAAACCATTTTTAAATCAGAAAGTAAAGTTACCCTATTCAGAACTTTGTTATATGGAAATTTTCATCAACAGAACAATACGAAAGAATATTATTTTTGATAATGTGTTGTAATGATAGTCTATTATGTGGACATGTGCTTTACTGGAGCTCCTGTTCTATTGAGAGCATGAGGCAATATGCGTACACTGCTTGATCTTTTGTTTGAAAACAATGTCTTTTCCTTGGTGGCTACGAGGGTTGCTTCTTATTGGTTCAGTTCTTGAGATGCACTGACCCAACTTGTAGTGTAAGTGTTGCCCTTTTGCATTTTACATATTTTCACTAAACGTGAATAGTCTGAATGTATCTGTCTATTTTTATACTTGAAAACTGTGGAAGACTATCTTCTGCATTTGGTATGTCTATTGTGTGTCCATTGACTGTCTTTGGAATTTGTGAACGAATAGATTGTGCATTGGCTCCAATGAGTAGAGCTTTGACAAAATAATGTCACTTATGTTCATTAATTTCAGTTTGTATATTCAAATCTCAGACAACCTACATGCCACATAGTTTCAATTTCAAAACTTTCCTTCTATTGATTCTCATTTCATTGAAGATGTTTGTTTGTTATTTTATATTATATTGAAAAAAAAAATGCTAATTTTTTTTAATGCTTAAAAAATCAAGGCCAGTATGTATTTATATTAATTTATTTTCACAGACTTTTTTTGGTATTTTTTCTGAATAGCAAGTGGTTTTTTTTCCTTTATCAATGTATGCACAGATTTCTCCCACCTGGAACAGTGTACACAGTTATCCCACCCTAAACTGCAATAACATATGTGTGCAGCTATTTACAAATTAGCAATGGAATTAAGAATCCTGGTAAACTCATGGAATTTGATTTAGAAATATAAAAATTTATTAGAAATATTTAAAAATGGTATTAGAGAGTTGATTTTTATCTACTATTACACAAATTTGCACCCTCTAGCACAAAATCCTTAGAAGGTACTGAGCTTAAGTGTAACATGGAAGAGTTGTCATTATCACCTAGAGATATACTTCCTTTCTGTTAAGTTTAGCCGAACTAAACTTCTATACATATGCAAAGCGTGAAATGTATATGGTTTATAACATATCATCCGTGAACAAAAGATTTATCAGGCGAGAAACTGGTTTTGGTGTCCAAGTCCCTGGCTAATGTCATAGTATCATTCCTCACTTTGTTACTAACATTGTCAACGGTTTCAGTGTCATGCCACATGGGCGATCTTTGGTTTGTGGCTGTTTTCTATGTGATATTTTAGGTGATCTTACTACAGTGGCATAACAGGATGTCCCTATTTTGGGATTATTGTGTGTATCTTAACATTGCTGTTGGGATTATTTCTCTGAAGAATTTTCAACTTCAAAAGAAGTCAAAATGGCACAAGTATTTTTTGTTTTAGGAATTCTCCAACATTTGTACCTCACTCTGCTCTAATGGGGTTATATTATAATATCTGTAAACAAATATCTAAACATTTTAATACTCACAATAAATTCCATTGTAGACCTTGATGTTCTTCGTCTGTTTTAGACATTATCCTATGTTAAAATGTCTATTAAGTATCTAATAGAGATGCGAGGAAAGAATTACCGAGAGAAGTTGCAAGTGGTTTAATGTAATGGTTAAAAATTCACAAATTGCCTATGGAGCTCCCAAGTCACCATGCCATCATGGTCGCTGAAGGAGCACATAGTTACATCTGAGCATTTTTCTTTATTGACTCAGACTCAAAAATAGACATATTAGAGCACGGTTCTTACAATTCCTCTACTAATTACAGCAACCATCACTTTGACAGTGGATTGTCTACCCCTCCTGCTTATCAGTCTTCTTTTATACATTAGGTAGGTACGGTGCTTATCTTACCATGGTCAAGCAAGTTGTGAAAGGTATATGATTTATAACATATCATCCGTGAACAAAAGATTTATCAAGCCAAAAATTGGTTTTGGTGTGCAATTCCCTCGCTAATGTCATAGTCTCAATAGTCACTATATTAACTGTGTCTCATAGACACGTCAGCATTCACACTGGATTTGACACCTTTAAACCTTACTATACTTCAATTCGTTCTATTATTATAATAAAGTATTATTGTGTGTACTATTCAATTTTTTTCTGGCAAAAATAGTACTGGAGTACGTTCCATACATTGCAATTTCATACTGACCTCCCATCATGGTGCTGTCCTTTCAACCTAAATATGGAGGAGATTAAGCCCTTTCATTGCTTCCACCGACAGTGTGTGAAACCATCTAATTTCGACCTAACTCAACATAAATCTCAGGGCCATATCTGCACTTCACGTGTATTGATTGTATTACCAGATTTCGGCTCCTTTCTCCTTCTCTATCAATCTCATTTCAATAAATTATAAATTACAGACATTCATTGACTCAGTTTCAGAAAGGGTTTCCCCTGCATATTGGGCTCAGACGAATAAATGAGACAAAGTAGGCTCGACTGGGGTGACCTTGCAACACATTCATAGGACTAATGGAGAAATCAAGAGTTTAAAGTAATGTGGACATGTTCCCAGGTCGCCCCAGTGGAAACCTCCTCTGCTACTGCTGCTTTAATGGTGTCCTCTGCTTCTCTTCACTTCTGATCTCACAACCATTATACTCAAAGGTAAGGATAGATACTATAACTGCAAGCAAGAAAGAAACAGAATCTGCAACAAGCAACAATTTGGCCTTTTCAATTTTGTTTTAATCCCATCCACCTGGCTAAGCATTAAACTTCCTTTGTGCAGTGCCATCATTGCTCTAAGTGGTCTCAAACATTTCCAAAAGCCATTTTATGAAAAAACTATTTTATGCATCCTATTTACTTTTCCAACTGTTGTATGATTGTTGCTATGGTCCGAAATAAATTTTTACATTAATTCTTTATCAAAGTATTCTTTTGTTGTATTTGTGTTCTTCAATTTATGCCTTACGACGTTTCCTTTGCAACATCTGGTGCAAATGCTAGTTAAGAGCATATCAAAATAAGATGAAGTTAATCATTAGAATGATATTTAACATCTAATATTTTTTTGGAATAGAGAGATTCATATATCAAACATCAAGTTTAACTACAATGGATAGTATTTTCTCTTCAAAATAAATTGATTCAAACATTATTAATGGACAATGTTTTCAATTTGTTAGTTTTAGTGGACATCTAGGAATAGTAAGAGTGTTAAACCAAGAATATATAGAAGATAAAAATAGAATATGATTCTTAGGAGAGTAGGGAGGATAATAATAAAATATGACCATTAGGAAAGTAGAAAAGATAGTTATAAAATATGACCATTAAGATAGAGATAAAATGAGTTGTCTTGAGTGAGATTTGTTGGAAGCTTTTCCAGTGGATTTTCTAGTCTAATTTCTCTAAACTCCGGTAGAAATTTATTGAAAAGACAAGCTTGATAGATAATCTCTGCACAATTGAAGCGCCGTAGGGTTTTTCAAGGTGTTGAATCCATATATACAGTAAAAGAGTATTTTTAAATAACATAAATGAAGATTTCACATCATAATTTTCCACCAAATTCCGATAACGAAAAGTCCAAAAAGTCGCACTAAAGACAACTCCGAGATAAAATATGGCTGTTAGGAAAATAGAGAGAATGTGAACGTTGTTGATTTGATATCTATTAGTAATTAATAATTTGTTAATTATAAAATGGAATATAATACGGATTATGGTTAAAATAGAATAAATAGAATATATTAATTAAAATAATTAGAATAATATAATAAATGGGAAGAAGAGCCAAAATAATAAAATAATAGGATAATGAACTTGGTCAAATTTATTTCAATACTAAAGTGGAAAATGATAAAATATTTATTTTAAATTATTAAATTAGTATTAAAATTATATTAGATTAGAAGAATTAGAAAAATATGAAATGTGCTCTTTGTTTTAGTTGAAGTATGGGAATAGTGGTGTTAATGGTTGTTCGATTGTTATTGTGTTTACTACTAGGATATAGAGATAGAGATAAATTGTTAGGAAAATAGAGAGGATGTGAAGATTGTTGATTTGATATCTATTAACAATAAATAATTATTAATTTTTTTGGAGGTTGGGGAAAGGTTATGGTTAAATTAGAGTAAATAGAATATATTAATTTAAAAGAATTAGAAAAATACAATAAATGGGATGAATGACCAAATTGGTCAAATAATAAAATAATGATTTTGTTCAAATTTATTTTAATATTAAAGTGGAAATGGTAAAATATTTATTTTCAATTATTAAATTAGTATTATTTAAGTTTAAATTGTTTAATCTACATAATTCTAGCCCCGAGGGTTTTTCATGGAGCTAAATCCGATTTTGTATTCAAAAATGTATTTTAAATAACAAAAAAAATCTTGAAATAGTATTGTTGGATTTTGGTGAATTCAGTCAAAAATGTTATTTCATCTATGAGTTAGACTATGCCTTAAAATTATATTAAGTTAAAAGAATTAGAAACATATAATAAATGGATTGAAGGGCCAAATTAATACAATAATAAATTTCGTTAAATTAGTTTTAATACTGAAGAGGACATGGTTAAATATTCATTTTAAATTATTTAATTAATATTATAATAATAATAAGTTTT